>CZCB01000264.1_pt1 | contig 11581 bp, 10 predicted proteins | sample 591991 | NCBI WGS metagenome assembly CZCB01 (sample SAMEA3556809, study PRJEB10932) | anaerobic digester metagenome | reverse complement strand
CGTAAAGGAGGGCGATTCTAAGCAACAAAAAACTCCAACCCTATGGATTGGAGGTCCTCAATCTCAATATATGTCGCATTCTACATCCTCCCCTCCGAAGGAAAATTTTTGCCTATTAGGCAGGTTTCCTGGCTCATGGTTCATATAGGTTTGCCTACCTTCCCAGATCCAACGGATCCAGTGGTCTCTTAAGCAACCTATCCCCATTTACAGTAGCGGGGGCTGCAGTGGATTTACACCACTTTCCCTTTTCACCATAGCACTAGCTATGACACCTAATAGAATGATTTAATTATATAAAAGTATATCAAGCTAAAACACATAAATCAAGTTGCTTAAATTTAAAAATATTTAAAGAACACATAATAGACAATTATCTCTGGCATTGATTTAAAATAATTATATAGCAGTTTTTTTGCACATACATAAATGTATGGGAATAAAAATCCCATACATTTAACAGCTATAAATAGGATATTTTAAATCTAAGAAATGTACTCATCTACTGTAACCTTGTATATATCTATACAATTTTTTAACGCTAACACATATTCATCTATCTCTGCAGATCTAGTATTGGTTGGCAGTGCTAAAAAATTTTTATTTATGGTTATAAGTTGTCTAAGTAATGTGAATAATCGGGCACTTTTCCAGCGTTCGTCTTCTAACTTTTGTTCATATTGGGAGAGTTTTTCCTCTAGCTTCCTTTGCTCCTCTTTCATCTTCACATAAGTTTCATTACTTTGAAGGTCTTCATCCCCTGATAATCGTTTGGTGATTATGCTCAATCCATGAATTAATTGCTTAATGGTCATGTTTTGTATCTTACTCAAGCTTGTCACTGTATCTCTTAATATTTCATTAAATTGTTCCTGTGTTTTATAGTTATCATAACTAGACATTTTCCCATTTATTATATACTCCTTAGTATATGGATTAAAAAAAGTCTCACCTGCTGCTACCATCTTCTCCATCAAACTCTCCACATATCCAACTTTATTTGCAATCACATTCCTATATTTATTTTGATATCTTATCAATAACTTTGCGTCACCACCACTCAACTCATTAGCACAGCCCCTTACAGATTTACCCTCTGCTTGAGCTTTCAACATAGTGGTCATGAGCATCTCTATCTCTTCAGCAGTGAACGGTTTACCCTTACTCCTAACCTTTTTAGTTTGCCCCTCTCCATCTTTCAAGCTGTCACCATCTGAAAGGCTATTTATATAGCGATAATAATAATTTCGAATAGTATTTACCTTGAGCCCTGTCCTATCGGATATGACCTCAAATGCTCTTATAATTGGTAGATTGCGCATCTTAGCCATTTCCACTTCTTCTTCCATTATAGCTATAAGCTCAGATCTATCCAGCTTTACCCTCTGTGTATGTAGCATAATCTAATTCCTCCATTCTTTGGAAATCTCATATATATATTATTAGCAACTTCCACTTTGGTTATACAAAATATATTTAGAAATTAGAAATAATATGCCAACATACCATTTATGGGGAGATACTATTAAATTTAATTATAAACTTCGAGGTCATATAGTTCTAATTGAGTTTTTGCAAAAAAATAAAGTTCATTTATACAAAGCCTATGAATCATACTAACTTGTAGTATTTTTTATTGTTTACATATTAAACGCTACAGTCATTGATTTATCTATAATTCAGAAAAAAATACGGAAACTCAAGCATAGGGTTATATATTTGAGCATTAAATAATCCTCAATTTTTCATGCCCTCCTCAATCCATTTAAAAAACTTTTCATCCACCTGTATATAATTCCCTGCAGTGTCCCTTTCAAATATACACACCCCTAGGCCTCTATAGCAGAGTAAGGGGCCATATCCATTCTCTGGTGTGAAAAATTCCAAAGCATATTCATAGGGTTCTTGTATGAATAAGTCAAATCCTGCCTTTTCATCTTTTATTACTTTATTTACTATCTTATTTATAATCTCTTTATCGTCTATTTCATATATTTCTTGAGTCTCACCCACTGTAACCAATATTTTCTCTGTATTTCTCATATCTGATCTATCTATATTTAACACAATTATGCATAAGGCAATAACTGCTCCTACTATCATCAATGATATAACATGTTTTTTCTTCATAGACAAATTCCTTTCTTAATAATTTAAAATAGTAATTATATATTGTAATAGAAATATACCACCTCTTCAATAATAGTATATCATCTCCCTTATGTCTTTTCTCACAGTGGTTTAAACATAGAACCATTAGGGGTCATATATACCTCTATTTGGTTCGAAAAATAGTCCTTGAGATCTTGTATATGGGTAATAACTATTATCTTTTCAAACTCATCCGATATGGCATTTATCACTTGAGCTAATCTCTCCCTACCCTTTTCGTCTAGGGTTCCAAAGCCTTCATCTAAAACTAACATGCGAACTGTAGCGCCGGCGCGTCTTGCAAGTGTTTTAGATAGAGCTATACGTATAGCAAAGTTTATACGAAATTCCTCTCCACCTGAATATGTCTCATACTTTCTAGTATCAAGTCCATCTGATATCTTTATATCTAAAGTCTCCACTGTACTGCCTGATTTCGTATCACGCTGTGTCAAAAATTCCACTGTCAGTCTCCCATCTGTTATTTTAGCTAATATCCGATTTGTCTCATCTTGCAGTTCAGGTATTGCATTTTCAATTATAGCTGCCTGTATTCCCCTTTTGCCATATATCTCTATAAGGGTTTTATAAAGCTCTATCTCTCTATTCAAATCTGCAATGCTTTCTTTTTTTTCTTTCATCTCTTCCTTAGCTGTTTCTATCTGTTTTAAACGTTCATCTAAAGCTCCTTTTTTAGATTGTAGTTTTCTTATATCATCCAGCAGTTTTTTCCTATCCATCTCTAATACATATATCTTCTTTTTTATACTTTCAATATCCCCTGTGGCTGCCTCTAGTTGACGAATAAGTTCCATAAGTTCTTGTATATACTTTTCCTTATCCTGTATAAGCTTTAATACACGTTCCATACTCTCTTCATCTGCTGAAAGCCTTGCCTTAGCAAGTTGTACATCCTGATAGTATTTATCTATGTCCTCGTATTTTTTTAGTTCTTCCCTGATCTGTCGATGGGCATCACCATCATAATTTAACTTATCTATCTCATTTTTAAGGTCTCTTTGCTCATTAAATAGCTCATCTGCATATGTCTTCTCCTTTAAACTTTTCTCAAGGGGAAAACGTTTTGATATGAGCATATCCATATTTTCCTTAGCCCTTTTTGCCTCTTCCAATTCCCTCTGAATGATAGCCAAATGACTCTCCATTTTGCTTTTATCTTTCAATTTATCCTTAAAACTAGCTATCTCTTTTGACAATACTTTTCGTCTATCATTGAGATGGGATATTAAATCCTGTACATCCTTTAGCTCAGATTGGAGCCTCTGTCCTTCTTGAGTCATATCTTTTAATATTTTTGCCTTTGTTTCTTCGCTCAAAGGGGTGTTACAAGTGGGACAATTTGACTTTGCGCCTGATATATCCTTATATCTTTCTCTCAGATCCTCTAATTTTTCCATTAATGTCTTCTCTCTGGCCTTTAGATCGGCGATCCTAGTTATGTTCTCATTTAATTCTTCTTCAGTCTCTGATACTTTCTCCTCTAATGTAAGCAGTTTTGCCAAAGCATCTATCAATACCTTTTCTTCTTTTTTTAATTTATCTTCCTTCTCAAGCTTAACCTTTTCTACCTCTATTTTCTGTTCTAATAACTTTATATTATACTTAATCTCCTGTTTTTCCCTCTCTATCTTACTTTCTACCGCCTCTAACTTGCGCGTAAGATCCGTCTTTATCTGCAGTTGTTCCCTATAAGTATTCTCCTTAAGTGATAGTGCTTTAGCCCTCTTATATCCAACCACAATTTCTTCTTCTCGCTCAAGAAGGGTTTTATAAGATTTTATACGCGTCTTAAGTTCATTCTCTTCTTTTTTTAAATCGACAATCTCCTCCTGTGTTCTAATTAAATTTTCTCTACTGCCCTCTAAACTCTTTACAAGCCCACTCTTTTCCCTATATACCTCATAATATCCATCTAACTCTTCGCCAGTCTCCTTCTCTTTGATTTGCATATCTTCTAATTCACTATCTACCTTCTTCTTAGTATCTTTAACAGCTGCCTCATCTTCTATCCTTGTCTCTAATCCATAGAGCTCCCTTTGGACTATCTCTGCTTCACTTTGCAATCTGTTCCTCTCTTCCCTTGCAAGCTCCGCCAACCTATCATAATTAGAAAGATTGAGTATCTCAGCCAAAACCTCTTTTCTCTCATTTGGTTTTTTAGTTGCAAACATATCAGCTTTACCTTGGCTTAAATAAGCCGTACACAGATATGTGTCATAATCTAGTTTTATAAGATTCTGTATCTTAGACTGTGTTTCATCTATCCTATTGCCACTTATAGGTATAAATTCTCCACTATCCTCTATAAATAGATCTAATGAAGACTGCTCCCGCCTTTTGTCCCGCTTTCTAATTACCTTATATCTATTGCCATCTTCTTCAAATATTAAGGAGACTTCCATCTCGTCTGCGCCAGTCCTTACAAGATCATCTATACCACCACGTCCGGTCATACCCTTACATTGTCCCCATATACACCATGCTATTGCATCGGCTATAGATGATTTACCATTTCCATTTTCGCCCGTCAAAAGAACTACATCAAATGCTTCAAAATCAAATATAGGTGTCTCTTCACCATATGATTTAAAATTTCTCATATAGAGTTTTAAGGGTTTCATACGATATCCTCCTCCCGCAATCTAGCCAAGAGTTTAGAATTCAACCTTAGGAGATCGTCCTTTATGGCTTCATACTCTTCTTTCTTATCTATATACTCAGTTACCGCTTCTTCTATGTCCATACGTTCAGTTATACCCGGATGCCTTAGATGGGATTTATCAGATATTATGTCCTTTTCTATACCTGCCACATAAAAAGCTTTGTCTCGTAAAAGCCTATATACATCCCCTTCTCTTAAGTCAGGCAATTGATTAGAGTTTATTTTTACCTTAAGCTTTACTATTGCATCCTCTAGTTGAAGAGGTGTAATGGCATCTTCAACTAGTTGAAATGGGTCACCTTCTGTGGTATCCACATATATTGTCTTAAATGGTCGAGTTGGTAGTTCCACAAACTCATAATCGGCATATCCTCGCCCTAATTCCACTATCACAAACCCCTTTTTATCTTCCTCCTCATTAAAATCCACCCTATCTATGCTGCCGCAATATACCACCGGCGGTTCCTCTCCCATAACCTGATGTTTGTGTATATGTCCTAATGCCACATAGTCAAATTCATCTCTTGCAAAACATGACAATGGAAGAGTTATTTCTCGACCTAGCATTATAGAACGTTCAGAACCTGGAACTGCACCAATGACAGAATAGTGAGACATCAATACTGTAGGTAGATCAGTATATGCTTTTTTCGCAAGGTTATCTACTATATCACACAATTTTTTACGCATATCTAAAGAAAGCTCTTCTATAGTAGTTCCCTCTGCATTTATTACACTAGGTGAGACATATGGTAAGGCTATCACCTGTATGGGACCATGTTTTGTATCTAATATATCTATCGAAGGTTTTCGTCGTACATGTACATTGGGAAGATCCACTACGTCATATATCTCAACCGATGTTGCCTTATGGGGAGCATTGTGGACATCGTGATTCCCAACTATTATATATACATTTATACCTGTATCAGATAATTTTTTTATACGTTTTGCAAACTCTCGCTGCTGGGTTGTATTAGGTTCCCTATTTTTAAATATATCCCCACATATGAGGACCGCATCCACATCATTGTCTATAGCATATTCTACCAAATAGTCAAATGTGTTTAAAAAATCCCTAAGACGTGTGTGAATGCCTGTATCGCTCTCTAAACGTCCATAATTTTGTACACCTATATGAAGATCTCCTGTGTGTATAACTCGTACACTTTTATCCATCACTTAAACAACTCCTCTATTCCATCCACATCGCCAATATCCACTTGTATAGCTCCTTTATCCTCCAAATACTCCTCCATATCGTCTAAAAACCTCTTTCCTGTAAAATCATCTCCACTAGATGAAAGCCCATCTGTCATATCTTCATAGAATTCAAAATCATATTCACGGGTACGTATCACTACTGGCATAGGCACTGCATGACCTAATATTATTGCCTGCTGTTTTGTCTCAAGACTTGACAATACATTTCTTAGCATTCTAGCATTACTACTTCCACTCAATGCAGCCTCTATATCCTTTTCATCTGTGAGTAAGGCTATTATCTTTGTACCTAACTGAGATTGAACTTCTGGATCTATGCCTGAAGGTCTTTGATCCACTACAAGAAGTGTAACATTGTTCTTTCTCATCTCCCGCGCTATCATGCCAAATATGGTCTGATTAGATAGCTCTGGACTTAAAAATTTATGTGCCTCCTCTATAACAATGACAAGAGGTTTATTCATTGCACCTTTTCCCGCCTGTGCCCTCTCACTCCTTACCACATAGCGTGCATGTATACGCCGCGTCAATATATTCGCAACTAACATATAGGCAAGCATATTATTTTGATAGCGCCCAAATTCTAATACCACATTTATACCATTGTCTAAGTATTCCATTATACGTTTTACTGCATCATCAGCAGGATTTTCCTTTATAAAAGGAAGCCTCTCTAGCATCATAAGTTTTCGCTGAAGGGCTTGAAGTGAAGCTTGATTTGCATTTATTTCCTCTGTCAGATCTTTTATATCCTGTACATCCATCTTTAAAAAATCGAGTAACCAATTATCTCCTAAATATCGTTGCAAAATATATATTGACTCAAGTGCAGTGGGATTTAAATTAAGTTCCTCCCATGCAAGTGCAATATCTCCTGGCTCTATTGCCCTATAGGGTATTTCAACCACAAAATCTGGTCTCACACCCCTATTTTTACTTGATTCTTCATCCAGTGTAAATATGGCAACTTGGGAACCAAATAATTGTTTTAATCCCTTTACCTCTACTCCTGCTTCACTACTCCCTTTCCAACCATATTCATTGTGTACATCAAATACAAGGACATTGGCTTTTTGACTCTTTATCATACCACATAGCATTATACGCGTATAAAATGTCTTACCAGTTCCCGACTTTCCAAATATACCATTGGATCTCTCTATAAACCTATCTAGGTTTACACATAACTTTATATCTTCCATATCAAGTGGTGAACCTACATAAAAGTGTTCTGCATCCGGTTTCCCAAATATTTCGAATACATCCTCTTCCTTTGCTTCCCTAACATGAGACATATGAGACGGTATACTCTTTACAGGCCTTATGCCTCCCTCTAATTTGTCTATCATTATCATAGGCTGCACCTTTACCTTTTCTATGACACCTGTACCCATTATAATCTCATCTATAAGAGAATTATCGCTAAATGTCTCATATAATACCTGTGGATTGGTTGCCTCTATCTCTTCATCTACTACCATAGAAAAGAAGTCATATCTTTTACCCTCTACAACACAGAACGTTCCTACCTTTATATCTTCTACATTTTCACCTATAGAAAGACGTACATCAAATCCGCCTGATAGTGAACCTCTAAGAACCGTTCCCTTCATGCTATATCCACCCTTTCCATAATGCTCTTTAGCTTCTGTGTATCATAATCCAATATCTTAAATAACTCCCGACCTGCCTCAACTAGATATTCTCTCTTATTTTCCCTTAAACTAGCCGCCTTCCGAAGGGCTGCTGCTGTAAGTTCCTCACAATTGGTATCCTTCGCTTCTATTGTCTTTATGAGATAAGATAACCCGTCTGTTATCTGCATAATCTCATCATCATCTGCAAATTCCACTTGCAGATGAAGTGGCAAATGGGTTGGAGGATAATATGGTCTATATACCCCTTCTTCCCTATAACCTAATACTATACAATGGGCCTCTGTCTTAAGCAAGGAAAATATCTGGGGCTGTTCTAATTTTAATTCATCTAGAGGCTTAAAAAAAGCTTTAGCACGTACATTATTATCTATGCTAGCTGTTGCCGTCCCTGCCACTATTCCAAATACTGTCCTGCCACCATCATCTACCTTTACAAATGAACCATAGGGAAGCTTAAAATCATATTCCACTGTCTCCACTATAAATTCCCATGTTCTACTCTCTATTATCTCGCCTATCATTGCCATCCTCCCTTGTATAATTATCCAAGCCCAATACTAAAAATAGCAGTTTGCAAACTTGAATAATTTAATGTATCACTTTATTATTTTATCAATACATAAGTTTGTCTAAAAATATAAAATAAAAACATATATGCCTATAAATCTCATCAATTTATAGTCCTCTATTGGCCATTTATATGTTAAAACTAAACCCCTTTCATAACACATGCAAAAATTCATTTGTTTTTAATGTTGATAGTATTAAAATAATCTCGTAAATTTTCTAAGCTTTTTATTGGTCACCCTAGAAGGTAAACCTGCATCTATCAAAGTATTCGCCACAAGTCTATAAAACGCCTCCCGCTCTGGTCCCCTAACTACTGCTAAATGGTGTGCCTCTTGCAGTGATATGGGATAACCCATTCCCTTTTGCGATTGATCATATGCTGCAAAATGTAATAGATCTAAAAACCCATCATTTTCTAATACATAATCAGGTGCTTCTATCCGCGCTATCTCTTCACCGGTGTTTATATAAAAAAATCCAATCCTATACTCTGGCCAATCCTTTCTATCAAGTGTATTTATACCACCATAGAATACTGTAGATCTCTCTCCTTTTTTTAAAATATCCTTAAATAGAATTGTGTCTCGGAGTCCATCTATTTGCCTACATGGTGCATTCCTATTGCATTTGGAGCAGTCCATAAATTGTCTATTGCAAAGCTTTGCCCTAAGTGTATTGACCACAAGTGATGTGCGTGATCCCGATATATAACCACCTATGGGAGTAGCAAACCGCTCCCCTGCCTTAAAAGTATCTTCAAACAGCGGTCCGGTAAATGCACCTATATCTTTCTTCGCCGAAGCAGCTCTATCCCATGATACAAGTGTCCCATCTACAAATCCCACCGCTGCCATATTATCTTTTTTTTCTTCTAGTATGAGTTTGCACAGATTTCTTGCCTCCATAGAACTTCTAACCTCTGAAAGCTTTGTAGATGATATGAGCGTCTTCTCTCCCCCTGAATACTCGTATATATCATCATCCCTATAGAAAAGCTTAGGTATACTATCTAGATATGGGGCTGTATTACCATCATAATGAATGGCCACTAAACCTATATTTATTACATAACAAAGGGCAACCTCATGGGTATCGATCTCAATCTGTGAACCATCTGTGGCAAGGATTGAATAGGATGTATCTAAATCTGGAAGTTTGTGGGCAGTAGATATGGGTTCTTTGGGGAACGCCACAAAAAAGTGGCTATCATGAGAATCTATCTTATTCATCCACTCATGGGGATCTTTATCAAATTCTTCAAATAATTTTCTAGCCTCATTTAATTTACAGTCTAGCTCATCTAGCTGTTGACCAAATTCAAAAGTCATATTATATATCTGTCTGCTAAGCTTGGATAGATCTAACATACTAACACCCCTATATGATAAGAATATCCTAATACTCCCTCTATGCATAAGAGGGAGATATTAATTATCTATTAAATTGATACCGAAATTCTCTTTCATTATATCATTGACTATATACAACTACCAAAACTTCGATGCCCTATTTATAAATTCAATGTTTTCGTCTTTTCCGACTTTTAGACGTTATCTGCTCTGCATTATTTTCTCGTTTATTTTTAACATCTTTTTTGTTTCCAATATCAGGATTCTTTATAACATATATCAAAGTACCTGTAACAAATATTATAAGTAATCCTATTACTATGAGTACTGTCTTGAGAATAGTACGTTTCCCATCTTGCTTATCTTCATCTTCAACAGGTTCAACTACTTCTACAGTAAGAGGGCTACTTGTAAATTCCACTTTGTTACCTGCACTATTTATGGCCTTCACCACCACCCTAAATGTAGTTGTCTCTTCAATGTCTATGGGCATACTCTCTATTGTCTCTTTACTACCTGCCGGCAGCTCTAGAAAACTGCCTAACACAATATTCCTATCTTTTAAAGAAACTTCTATGTTCTTAAAACTTCCGCTACCATTATTTTTTATTGTACATATCAATTTTACAGAGCCAGGACCTTCTAGTTTCTCTGGATCTGCCTCCAATTTTATATCTAGTTTAGATACATCTTCAACGGCATCCTGACCTATGGAAAAACTCGTAGCCTCATACACATATTTCCCACCTGTTATTTTGTCATAAGCTGTAAGTATTACTTTGCTTATAAGGGGTGCTGTCAAATTTATCTCTTTAGATACTGTCTTTTCTTCACCTGGATCGAGACTGTCCAATTTCCCAACTTGTTTTTCTTGCCACTGTGGTTCCTCTAAGGTTATATCTCTCAGTCCCACATTTCCAGTATTGCGAATTATATATTGTATAGTTATATTATCTCCTATCCCATAGGTTTCAGGTATAATCTTTCTATCAATAGTCACTGCAGGAGCTATCTTTGACAATTTTACCTCCTGAGACACCTCCGCTTTCTTATCACTTCCCTCTGCTAAAGCTCTGCAGGTTATCTTATATGTCTTTTCAGGCTCCATTTTGCCTGTAAATTGAACCGAATAACTCTGCCCTGGTTGCAGTTTGTTCTTCGTTGATACAACATTTCCATTCCAGTCTAAAATTTTTATGTCTACCAACGTAGCATTTCCTGTATTTTGTACATTTACATTGAGGGCTACATCCGTAGTACCCTTTGCAGAAGTTTTATCAGGTGTCACAGTCATACTTATCTTAGGCTCAGGTACCTCTTTGACAACATTTACACTAAGCTTAGCATTTTTTAAAGACTGTTCGACCTGTTCTCCTTCTTTAAAAGGATTATCAAACCGCAATATTACATAGCTTTCAACTGAATCTGTCAAATTAAAACTCTTAGATACTGTCTTTGTCTCTCCAGGCTGTAATACATCAATTACACCCAATTCCCCATGAACACTATCTATGACTACTATATTATTTATAGGTATATCAGATTTTGAAGTAAGTTCAGCTGTATATGTAACGGAACCTCCTCTTTGCACATTCTCTGCCGGTTGGGCGCTATATGAAACACTTATCTTTATGTCCGTATCTCCCTTTGCATGTTCACATAAGGGAACTATCAACACATTAACCAACATAAATATAATTAAAGTATATATGATTTTATTCTTCATAAGATTTAACCACCTTTCTTCAACTACCAAAGAGATTTTCACTCCATGATAATTGAATCATGACATCATTATTCTATATTAGATTTACTTTACCTATATTCTATACTAAAATCAATATTGTTTAAACTCTTTTTATTAGAATTGGAACATAAAGTCAAAATAATCCGCTGCTTCCTAAATTTTCACTCTTCAAATCCTTACCAAAAAGCTCGAATATATA
>CZCB01010395.1_pt1 | contig 11592 bp, 13 predicted proteins | sample 591991 | NCBI WGS metagenome assembly CZCB01 (sample SAMEA3556809, study PRJEB10932) | anaerobic digester metagenome | reverse complement strand
CTATTAAGAACTTTCAAGAATAAAAAGGATGTAAACTCTTTCCTATTAAATACTGAAACACCTAACCGATATAAACTAGTCTACGGTGAAGAGTTAAAATTTACAAAGAGTACAACAATGCTATTCACTCCAAGCGTAGAGGAATTGGAGGGATAGAGCATATGAAAACCAATAAAATAATTTTTGTATTATTAAGTATTTGTGTTATAATTGTACTTGCTTTATCTATATTCAACTTTGTAAAAATAACAGAGGAAGCATATACTTCCTCTGATGACATAGATGTTACCCAAAGAGACCTCGAGGAGCTCATAGTTCAAGTTGGCGAGTTAGAAACAGAGCTAGATAGGCAATTAGCAGAGATTATCAAGCTACATCAAGAATTAGATACTAGACAGCAGTTAGAGGATTTACTAGTAGATATTATAATGACAGAAGGATACCCAGAGCCTACAGAAGAATTTGCCAGAGAGCTGTCCAAGTTAGTTATTAACATTTGTAAGGAGTATGAAGAGACTTATGGATTTGAGAATGATATAGCTAAGTTAATGAGCATTATTAGAGTAGAGAGTGAGTTCAATCCTAATTGTAAGAGTAGTGCTGGAGCTAAAGGATTAATGCAGTTAATGGATGCTACAGGACAAGCCTATGCTGAAAAGCTAGGATTTAAAGAATACAATCCATATGACCCAGAGCAAAATATTAGAATAGCATGGTACTACTATAACATAAACAAAGAAAAAATGGGGGAGGATAAGGCTATAGTAGCTTATAATCAAGGATATAGGAATTTAACTAAAGCAGTACAAGTATCTAAGGGAAATCCAAGAAGTTATCTAAATAAAATAAAAACCCACAATGATAGATATTCTATAAAGTTAGAGGAAGTTCTACCCTAATTTGATTTGCTTACTTGTTATAATAGTTGTTGAGTAAGTAAAATTGTACTATAATGATAAATACACAGATAAATAAGGGGGAAAATCAAAATGAAAGAGATATGGAAACCTATTTCTAATTATGAGGGCTTATATGAAATCAGTAATTTAGGGAGAGTAAAGAGTTATGTTAAAAACCCTAAAGGGAGGATTTTAAAACAGGCAGTAAACCAAAACGGATATAGCTACGTAAATCTATGTAAGCCGGGAGATACTTCAAGAAATTTTAGAGTTCATAGGTTAGTAGCAGAGCATTTTATACCAAATGAGGATGAATTACCTTTTGTTAATCATATTGATGGAAATAAGAGTAATAACTCAGCTTCAAACTTAGAGTGGTGTACACAATCGCATAACATATTAGAAGCATACAGATTAGGGCTTAACTATGCTACAGGAATGAAGAGGGTAGCTAAAATAAAAGATGGGAAAATAGTATCTATCTACAACTCTATTACAGAAGCATCAAAGGAGTTTAGTAATGGTAAAGTAGACCACGCCAAAATTTCTAACATTAGCAGATGCTTAAATGGCAGGAGACCTACTGCATACGGATTTGAGTGGAAGTTTGTTACTAGAGGATTTATGGAAGTTCCAAGTGAGTTTAAAAAGAATGATGTACCTACGATTATGCCACAAAGGGGTACAAGTAAATCTGCTGGATACGATATAGCTACACCTGTAGATGTAATATTAAAACCTAATGTGCCTACTCTTATCTGGACAGATGTATGTAGTTATATGCAAGATGAGGAAGTGCTAACACTACACGTTCGTTCATCAATGGGAATAAAGAGAGGAATAAGATTAGCTAATACAGTAGGGATAATAGATGCAGATTATTTTGCAAATCCAATTAATTACGGAAATATAGGGATTTGTTTAGTAAATACAATAAATGAGATTATAAAGCTAGAAAGAGGGGAAAGGATAGCTCAAGCAATCTTTATGCCTTATTTAGTATCCGATAACTGTAATACAGATAAAGACAGAGTTGGAGGCATTGGCTCAACTACTAAAATTAATTAAGGGGGAATATAAAACATGACTAAAGTAATAAAGAGAGACGGAGCTATAGTAGAGTTTGATAGGGACAGAATATATAATGCTATTGGAAAAGCTATGGAGAGAGTGAATAATTATGATTTAGCAACTAACATAGCTAACTACATTCAAGAAGCCTTGAAAAACGTTGATATGGTTAGTGTAGAGGAAATCCAGAATTTAGTGGAAGAGCAATTAATGAAATCTGGAGATATTGATGTTGCAAGGGAGTATATTTCATACAGGAATAAGAGGGACATAGCTAGAAGTGCTAAAACTATGGAATTATTCAAAGAAATAATAAATGCAGAGCCTAATGAAGTTACGAGAGAAAATGCAAATATGAACACAGATACACCATCTGGTATGATGATGAAGTTTGCTAGTGAAACATCCAAGAAGTTTACCTCATTAATGCTTCTTAAACCAGATGCAATAGATGCATATACAAATAACTATGTGTACTTCCACGATTTAGATTACTACCCAACTAAAAGTACAACTTGTATCCACCATCCACTAGATAAGATTCTTGAGGAAGGATTTAGAGCAGGACATGGGGCTAGTAGACCAGCTAAGAGAATTGAGACCGCTTCAATACTAAGCTGTATATCAATGGAAACAGCCCAAAATGAGCAACATGGGGGACAAAGCATACCAGCATTTGATTATTACCTTGCACCATTCGTTAAGAAAACGTTTCAAGAGGAATTAAAGCAAGTAGGAGAGCTTTTAGGATTAAATACTACACATCTAATGGACTACCAACCTAAAGAGTACTTAGAGCTTGATTTAGAGGGATTAGAGGGAGATGATAGGCTAATACAGTTTGCTATAAATAAGACTGTAAGGAGAGTTCATCAATCTATGGAAGCCTTTATACACAACATGAACACCATACACTCAAGAGGAGGAAATCAAGTAGTTTTTAGCTCTATAAATTACGGAACAGATACCACCCCAGAAGGAAGATGTATTATTAGAGAAATACTGCTAAGTACAGAGCAAGGAGTAGGTAATGGGGAGACAGCTCTATTCCCTATTCAGATATGGAAGAAGAAGAGGGGAGTAAACTATCTACCAACAGACCCTAACTATGACCTTTATCTATTAGCTTGTAAAGTATCAGCTAAGAGATTTTTCCCTACATTCTTGAACTTAGATGCTAAGTTTAATCAAAATGAAAAGTGGAGAGAGGATGACCCTAAGAGATATAACTATGAACTAGCTACAATGGGGTGTAGAACAAGAGTTTATGAAAATAGGTTTGGAGAGAAGTCATGTATAGGTAGAGGAAACTTATCATTTAGTACTGTGAATATAGTTAAATTAGCTTTAGAAGCCAAGAATAACTCTCAAAGTACTGAAGATACTATAACAGAATTTTTTAAATTACTAGACAAGTATTTAGATATAACAGCAGAACAACTTTATGATAGATTTAAGTTTCAAGGAACAGCAACAGCAAAGCAGTTCCCACTACTAATGAGTTCACTATGGAAAGATGGAGATACTTTAAAACCAGATGATTATGTAAAAGAAGTTTTAAAACATGGAACGTTAAGTATAGGATTTATAGGACTAGCAGAATGTCTTAAAGCTTTATTAGGGGTGCATCATGGAGAATCCGAAGAAGCTCAAGAGTTGGGAATTAAAATTGTAAAGCATATGAGAGATAAATGTGACGAGTATTCAGATAAGTATGACCTAAATTACTCCTTATTAGCTACTCCAGCCGAAGGACTATCTGGAAAATTCGTAAAGAAGGATAGGGAGAAATATGGGATAATAGAGGGGGTAACAGATAGAGATTACTATACGAATAGTAGTCATATCCCAGTATATTATAAGTGTACAGCTAGTCATAAAGCTAGAATAGAAGCTCCTTATCATGCTTTATGTAATGCAGGACATATATTCTATGTAGAGCTTGATGGAGATGCCACACATAATCCAGAGTCTATTATGGCAGTAGTAGACCTTATGGATAAGTATGACATGGGGTACGGAGCTGTAAACCATGCTAGAAGTAGATGTTTAGATTGTGGATTTGAAAATGCAGATAAGGACTTAAGCGTATGTCCAAAATGTGGAGGAAAGCATATAGATACATTACAAAGAATCACAGGATATTTAGTAGGAACTACTGATAGGTGGAATAAAGCTAAATTAGCAGAACTGAGAGATAGAGTAACGCATGATTGTAGTAGTACTAGAAGAGCCTTTAACAAGGCTCTTCTTTAAAGGAGGAAAGGCTATGAGAGTGGCTGGATTTTACGAAGAGTCAATCAGTAATGGAATAGGATGGAGAGCAGTGCTATTTGTTAGTGGATGTCCTCATAGGTGTGAAGGATGTCATAACATGAAAACATGGGACAGTAACTATGGGATAGAGTATGATGAGAGTTATTACTTAGATAAAATCAAGAGTAGTGATATAATAAGTGGATTAACACTATCTGGGGGAGAGCCTTTTTTATATGCAAAGGAACTAATTCCATTAGTTAAGAAAGTGAAGAAATTAGGATTAAATGTATGGTGCTATACAGGATACACATTAGAGGAGCTGTTAGAACATAATGACCCTTATGAATTAGAGTTACTGGAAGAGATAGATGTACTAGTAGATGGGAAATATATAGAAGAGTTAAAAGACCCAGAGCTTAGATTTAGGGGGAGTACTAATCAAAGAATTATTAACTTAAATAAATTAAGGGCAGGAAATAAGGTAGAGGACTGCTTGATTGATTAGAGGGAAATTAAGGAAGAATATGAGCAAAGACTGGCTAATATGAAACCTATTGATACAGATTTACTAAGACTATTTGAAGTAAGTAATAGTGATGAAGCTGATTTAGGGACTAATGATGACTGTAGTTCGAGGACTTGCCATATTAGATAAAATTAGGGAGAGGGCAACATCCCCCCTTTATTATGAAGATGATGTGGACTTTATATAAAGGAGAGATGATATGTTAAAATTCTTAAAAAGATTAAAATGTAAGCACGATTATAGAGTTATAGAAGTAATATATGGAGATAGGATTAATTATTTAGGGGCTAGGAATATACAAAGATGCACTAAATGTGGTAAGGAGATTTTAGGAGGAAAATTATAAGGGGAATAAGATGAAGAATAAAGTTATAGTTATTGAAGGAGCACAAGGAGTAGGAAAAGGAACAATAACTAATATACTTAGGGAGCAGATGCCTTATACAAACCTACTAAGACTATCTGGAACTAGTGATAAGACAGTAGAAGGAAAGAGTAAGGTGTATAACATTAGAAAAGCAGAGTTAGATATGATAAGAAATAGCAGATTTTGTGATATAAACTTTATATTAGATAGAAGTTATCTATCAGAAGTAGTGTACTGTAAAATTGGCTATAAAGATTATACATTTGAAGAAGAGAGCCTTAATCTTAATAACTTCTTAAATGATTTGACTAAATATTATGATGTTTATGTATTTGTACTTACAGCTACTCCAGAGGAATTTGAGAGTAGATTAAATAGAGATAAGCCAGAGTTCTTAAATTTAAAGTTCAATTCAGATAATAGTATTAGACAGCAGGAAGCATATTTAGAGGAGATGTATAACTTAAAGAGAACTTACCCTACAATTAACTGTTACGAAGTTCCTACTAGTGGTAGAGACCCTTATGACATAGCTTATGATATATTAAGTGTCATAGTTTATAATACATTAAGTGTAGTGAGAGATTAAAGTTGACAAACATATGCTCACTTGTTATAATAAGTATAACTAAATTTAAGGGGGAAAATAATGTATATTGAAAACGAGCCTAAAGTAGAAGAGATAATCTATGAGGACACCGTAATAAACTTCTGTCCTATAGGGAAGAGTCTCTACAGAAACAATTTAACTATTACAATTCATCCAGACAAAGTTCTTCCGGATTATATTGAGATGCACAAAGAAATAAGAGAACTTGAAGGTAAAAGCCTTATTATTGAAGAAGTAGTAGATTTAGTATTAGATATTGTAAAGAGATACAATCCTCATGGAGCTAGAGTAACAACTGTTGTAGATGATGCTAACCACCCTAAAGTAACTATTTCAAAGTCATATGTAAGAACTGCGGAAGAATTATTAAGGGGATGTAATTATGAAAAAGAAACATATTAAAGCTCCTTCTAAACCCAAGAAGCAGAAGATACAAGTTAAGGAAGCTGATGGGAATGTTAAAGTGATAGGGGAGTATGACCCTAACACAAAGATTTTCACTTGTAAGAGAAAAAGAAGTGAACACTTAATGAGGAAGTGGATGGCATGGGGATTAGATGCAAAGGCTGTAGACTTTTTATCTAAAGAACAAGCTATAGTACATTTAAAAGATACCGAAAGTAAGTGGGAATATAAGTGCAAAGCCATAGACTTCAAGATTAAAGGGAAAATAGGAGAGTTCAATCAACACAGACCTCAATACTTCTTACCTTTAGAAGAGTGGGAAGTAGTTAAAGCAAAGAATAGAAGCATGATAATAGAGTGCCTAGAGAAAGACTGTAAACATAACTTCGGAAATCAATGTATGAGAGGAGTCATTAGGCTGGGAGAAAAGGGGGAATGTGTGAGTTATGAAGAGAAATTTGAATAATATTATAGTGGACAAGGGGAGTATCATAGATAAAGATACAGGGGAAATATTAGGAGTAACATCCCCTAAGTTCTCCAACTGGGATTATGCTAAGTACCTAGAGGAGTTTAATAAGACTAAGGAAGTAAGATTTTTAGAGCCAATGACAGCTCAAGAGCTAGATGAGGATAAGCTACAGAAGCATTTAGAAGAGAACAGAGTAATAGGGGAACAGAAGTTTGATGGACATAGGGGATTAGTATTTATAACATCTAAAGGAAATAGAATATTTAGTAGAAGAGTTAGTAAACAAACAGGATGGTATGCAGAGAATACAGATACTATGCCTCATATTAGAGACATATTAGTTCCAGAGGATTTATACGGAACAGTAATTGATGGAGAGATACTTTTACCTATAGAAAATTGCACTTGCAGACAAGTACAGAGTGTAACTGGAGCTCTCCCAGAGACAGCTATTAAGTATCAATTAGAGAATGGATTTGCTTATTTAAGTGCCTTTGACATATTATACTATAAAGGGATTAATATTCAAAAGATGCCTTTATGGAAGAGAAAATTATACCTATGGGAAGTGCTTCTAAGGATTAAATCAGACTTTATTAGTATGTGTACTTTATACTGTAATCAAGAGACTATGGACTACTTAAAGTTTAAATGGAAAGAGTATGGAGCAGACCAAGAGCTAATTGATAGTCTAGTATTAGTACATGACTTTGAACAGCAGTTTAGAGAGTTCCTAAAAGAAGGTAAAGAAGGACTAATAATCAAAGACATTGAGGGAATATATGAGCAGAAGAGAAGTAAAGCATTTGTTAAAATGAAAGCTCATAAGACCTATGATGTAGTTATTATGGGATATGATGAGCCTACTAAGGAATACACAGGCAAGGAATTAGATACATGGGAATATTTTGACCATGATGGAGCTCCTGTTACTAAGTTCTACTATAATGGTTGGATAGGAGCAGTAGTATTCGGAGTCTGGAAGGATGGAAAACTAGTCGAAGTAGGAAGAACTTCTGGAATGGATGAAGAGACTAGACAGCTTCTGTCAGAGAATAGAAAGGAGTATCTAGGGCAAGTAATAGAAGTAGAAGCACAAGGAATAATTAATAAGGATACTGGAAGCCTACAGCATCCAAGATTTATACGTTTGAGACCAGATAAATCAAGTGAGATGTGTACCTTTGAAGCTCATATAAGGGAGGATAAATAATGAAAGAGTTAAGAAGTGTTATAATGATGGGAGTGAGCCACTTATTAGTGGGCTTCACTTCCATAGTAGTAATAACAAGGATATTAGGATTTAACCTACCTATTGCATTTTTATTTGCAGGAATAGGGACTTTAGTATTCCATCTAGTAACTAAGAATAAGCTCCCTGTAGTACTAGGAGTGAGTGGGCTTTATATGGGAAGCCTTTTGTATGTTAGTAACACCTATGGAAAAGAGTATGCTATGGGAGGAATAATCATATCAGGACTGATTTATATAGTCATAGGACTAGTAATGTTAAAGTATCAATGGAAAGTATTGAGCTACTTCCCAGAGTGGTTATTAAGTACAGCAGTACTAATGATAGGACTTAATCTATTACCTATTGGAGTCTCTATGATGTCAAGTAACTACTTTATAGGAGTAGTAGCCTTTGCATCTGTAATTGTAGTAGATTTATTTGGGGGAAAGAAGCTATCCCTCTTTGCTATGCCTATAGGAGTCTTAACAGGAACACTAGTAGGAGTATTAATGGGAGCTATAGACTATTCAGTATTAAGTACCTCTATGTGTGTGGAGTTCCTAGCTCCTAAGTTCTCATGGGAAGCAGTATTAGCTATATCTCCAATAGCTTTTGCAGTATTCTTTGAGATGATGGGAGACAGTAAAAATGTAAGTGATGTATCTGGAGTAGACATTTACAAGGAAGTGGGACTAGGAAGAGTTGCGATAGGTAACGGACTAGCAACTACATTAGGAGGAATGTTCGGAGCTAATGCTTATACTACTTATAGTGAGAATACAGCCTTTGTAATGTTAAGTAAGTATAAAAACCCTAAAGCACAACTAGTGACAGCAGGACTCATGATTGTAGTAGCATTTGTAAGTCCTATATCAAAACTAATAATGCTGATACCTCCACAGGCTCTAGGAGGAGTAGTAACCTACCTATTTGCTATGATTATTATAAACTCTGTAAAGCAGATATTTAATAGTGGGACAGACCTAAACACAGATAGAAAAGCATTTATAACCATGACTACTATGTTAGCAATATCTTTAATGCCTATCACTCTAGGAGGAGTATCTGTAAGCTCTGTAGCAGTAGCAACCTTAATAGGCTCATTGATGAATTTTATTATAACTAAGATAGAGAAGGGGAGATAATATGAAAGCATATTTAGCAACTAACTTTTTTGACTTATTTGGATTTGAGGGAACAGCAAAGATAGCAGAGAAGATAAGAGAAGCATTTCCTCAATTAGAGTTATATGTTCCCCAAGAGAACAAGGAAATCAACGATAAGAAGAATAATGATGACATCATAACAGATATAGCTATCTATAAAGCAGATGCTAAAGAGTTATTATCCAGCCAGATTTTAATAGCTTACCTAGATGGAGTGGAGATAGATGCAGGAGTAGCAGGAGAGATAGGAATGTTTGTAGGCTCATTAGAGACTCTTAAGGCTATAGGAATGAGACATACACCTAAGATAGTAATAGGACTTTATACAGACATGAGACAACATGGAACTGGAGATAACCATATGTACAAGAACTTGTTTGTAAAGGGAGCTATAAATGAATGGGGATGTGTAGTAGAGACTGTAGATGATGTAATAAAGTTAGAAGGTGACTTTATAACTAATTATCCAGTATAGAGAGATTGTCAAGACCCCTCTTTAAATATTCTATAATTAATGGTACAATAAGCCTAGATAGAATTTATCTGGGCTTATTTTTATGCTTTTAAAGGGGGAATTATATTGGCGAGAATAACCACCACAGAGTTAGTTAATAAGATATTTGCTTTTTGTGAAGCCTATTCTGGAGTTGAGTTTTTCCCATACCAAGCACAGTTTGGGAAGAGAATTATAAGGTCAGTACTAGAGAATGATGGGGAAGAGATAACAGCTCTTTTCTCAAGACAATGTTTAGTAGGAGATACATTAGTTCACATGGCAGATGGAACTAAAAAGCCTATTAAAGAAGTTGAAGTAGGAGAAAAAGTATTAGCATTTGATTATAACACCCTAGTAAAGAGGGAAGTAATTGACAGTTATAGAGTCGGAAAGAGAGAAGTCTACCAATTAAGATTAAAGAGTGGATATCAAGTCCAATGTACACCTAACCACAGATTTTTAGATAAGGGAACTAAAATGTTCAAAGAGTTAGCTAGATTTGAAGCAGGAGATGAGATAGGCTACTTAGATGAGAATGGAAAGACTAAATTCTCAAGAATTAAGAGTATAACATTTATGGGAGATAAGGAGACTTATGACCTTGAAGTAGAAGGAGCAGAAAACTTCTTAGCTAATAATATACTAGTGCATAATAGTGGTAATTAGAAAATATTGCCGTCTTTATGAGAAATCATGAAGAGTATTAGAGGGGAAAATCGGTGGAAGCTGTGATGCTAATACCGAGAGGGGCTACATCATAGTTCCTTGTAGAGCATAGGGGTTGAGCGTTACGAGAGCAAAAATACCCCCACGAGTCTCCTCCACCCAAACGTAAAGTCGTGGGTGAAAATGTATGCCGAGCTGGGGATGAATTAACATCCCGTAATGCGACGAATAAGAAGTCCCAGAACTAGAGGATAAAAAGCCTTTAGGATAACAAAACTGAAATCAGAGACAGTAGCTACAATATCTGGAGGACTAGCAATTATTTTACCTATATTAGCTAATATGCCTATGTTTGTTACTGATAGAAGATTGGATATGTTCAAGAATGGGATAATGATAGGTATATTTGCACCTACATTAAGACAGGCTCAAATATCATTCTCAAGAATGAAGAAGAGAATGAATAGTATTCATGCACAATCCATACTATCCGACCCAGAGATAAATGTAAGCTTTGATGTATCTAATGGACAGAATATAATTCTTTCTAATGGCTCACTCATTAGTTCACAGTCAGCAAGTGAAGGCTCTAATATAGAGGGTGACTCATATATGCTTATTATAGTGGATGAGTCACAGGATGTTGGAAACTTTAAGTACTCTAAATGTCTATCAGAGGACACAGAAGTGTGGTTACCTGATGGCTCTAAGGCAACTATTAAAGATGTTGTAGAGAATAAGATGGATGTAGTGACATTAGATGGGATTAGGACTCCAGATGAGTTTTATAATAATGGAATACAGCCTGTATATGAACTTACCTTATCTAATGGGAGAAAGATTGAAGCAACAGAAAACCATCAATTCTATGTTAGAAGAAGAATAGGAAATAGAGTTCCTAAATGGGACACTGTAAGTAATATAGAAGTTGGAGATACCATAGCAGTACCTAAAGAAGTGCCTTACTTTGGAGATAAGTATAATCAAAGACAAGGGCAACTTGTAGGATTTATGCTAGGGGATGGATGTATGACGGGGGATAGTCCAATGATATGTGTAAATAAGAAAGTAAGAGACTATATCATCCCCTATTTACTTAGAGATTTTGAAAATACTGAATACAAAGAAACAACTTACAATGAGCAGAAAGATTTAAGTGAAGGTTATTTTAAGAGAATTAGTAAGAAAGGTAATAAAGAAGGGGAGCTAAAGTTATTTTTAAAGGAGTTAGGGATTTGGGGATTAAAAGGCTCTGAAAAAACAATTACTCCTCAGATATTTAATGCTAGTAAATCATTTTTAAAAGGACTAGTGATGGGTTTAATAGAAAGTGATGGAAGTGTATCTAATAATGAGATAGTATTTAGTAATACTTCTGAAAGCCTTGTTAGAGGATTTCAAGATATACTTCTTAAATTTGG
>CZCB01012351.1_pt1 | contig 11598 bp, 9 predicted proteins | sample 591991 | NCBI WGS metagenome assembly CZCB01 (sample SAMEA3556809, study PRJEB10932) | anaerobic digester metagenome | reverse complement strand
GGCGATATGCTTTACCATCCTATCGGTTTTCATAAGCCTCTACGGGTTCAGGGTGCCTTTGTAAGCGAAAGAGATATATTTAAACTGGTTGATTATATTAAACAGCAGGAGAGCCCCCTGTATCAGCAATCGTTTTTTACTGAAGAAACCAGCGAAGAGCATTTCGAAGAAGAAAAAAGCGATCCTCTACTGCCGGAGGCGGTTGACCTCATCATCCAAACAGGACATGCTTCCATATCACTTATCCAGAGAAGGTTCAGAGTTGGTTATACAAGGGCTGCCCGAATGATTGACGATATGGAGCGGATTGGTATCGTGGGCAAATATGAAGGAAGCAAACCGCGTAAGGTTTTAATGAATAAGGAGCAGGCTCTGAACAGCCTGAAAGAAAAAATGAAGAAAACGGAAGAATAGGCAGTATAAAGCTGCAGTTAAAAGGAGGATATCTAGTATGTTTTTTTGAATTGAGTCTGGTAAAAATAGGGATAATAAAGCATAATACGGGATAGGAGGGAAAACTTGAAGGAAATAGGTAACTTGCTTAGACAAGCCCGCGAAGAAAAAGGAAAAAGCCTGGATGAGATAAGCAGGGAAACCAAAATTCAAAAAAGGTACCTGTCCCTCCTGGAAGAAGGAGATTTCTCTTCTTTTTCGGGAGAAGTATATTTAAAGGGTGCCCTGCGGAATTTTGCGGAAGCTGTCGGTCTCAATTCCTCCGAAATTATTTTGTTATACGATCAGGCGATTAAAGCTAAAAAGACTATAGAAGAAAAAAAAGAGAAAGAAAAGGAGAAAAAAGATATTACATCACCTGTTATCGGGAAAGAGAAAAAAGCCCTTCCGGTTGCGGCACTGGTCTGGCTCATTGTACTGGTTTTTGTTGTTGGGGGCAGTATATGGTATCGTTACCAGCAGGGGCTAAAAAACGAAGGGAAAATCCCCTACACTAACGGTATTGCGGAAGAAGAACCGGAAGAAAGCCTGGGAAAATCCAATAACAACGGAATTGTACCGGTTGAGCAACCGGAGAAGGAAAAAAAGCTTACCCTGGCCTCAAGTGAAGGCAATGAGATAGTGTATATACTAAGCGGTGTGGAACAAAAAGAAATTACTCTAATCTTTACAGGAAGATGCTGGGTAAGAATTGAGCAGGAGGGGAAATTGGTAGAAGAGAACAACTACAACGCCGGGGAGGCAAAAAGTATTGGGGACAGCAGGGAAACATGGATTCGTTTAGGGAATCCACCTGTTGTAAGGATTAAGGTAAACGGGTTCGAAATTAACAATCTGACGGGCTTTTCAAATCCTGTCAATATTACAATCAAAAAAGAGGGGTAGTACAAAGGGAAAATTGAGTAAAAAACATAGCTTTAGCTTTATCTCACTGGGTTGTGCCAAAAATTTGGTGGATTCAGAAGAAATAATCGGCAGCCTCATAAGCAAGGGCTATAAACTGGAGTCGGAAGTAAAAGAATCTGAAATAGTAATAGTAAATACCTGTGCTTTCTTACACGAAGCCCGCTTGGAAGCGCTCGATACCATTAGAGAACTAGCGGCCATCAAACGTTCAGGGAAAAGTAAACTACGTAAGATTGTTGTAGCGGGCTGTCTTGTTCAATATTTAGAGTGGTTAAAAATAAAAAAAACACTTCCGGGAGTTGACCTGTTCGTCCCGCTAAAAGAGTACCAAAAGATCCCTTCTCTTTTAGAAATTCTTTTAGAAAGGAAAGCTGCCCGGAATAATGTAACTGCCGGAGGCGGAAGTCCGGGCGAGTTTGTCATTCAGACGGGGCGCAACCGCTTTTTAAGCGGTTCCACGCACAGCGTCTATATAAAAATTGCCGAAGGTTGTAATAATAGGTGTTCTTACTGCTTGATCCCTTTCCTGAGAGGAGAATTGCGAAGCAGAAAAATTGAAGATATTCTTTCAGAGGTCAAAGCTGTACAGAAACTGGGTGCTGTAGAAATCAACCTGATTGCCCAGGATACTACCGCCTATGGCCTTGACTTATACGGAAAACCTATGCTGGGAGAGCTGCTCAGGGATTTATGTACATTGCAGTCTATCAAGTGGATTAGAATTTTATACACCCAACCTTCCCACATAACAGATGATTTACTGAAAGTTATACAAAGCGAACCCAGTATATGTAAATACCTCGATATCCCTATTCAGCATATAAACACTAAAATACTCAGGCTGATGGGAAGAAAAACCGGTCCAGGGGAGATTGTCTCCCTATACAATAAAATTCGCCGGATGATACCCGAAATAGCTCTGCGAACGACAGTAATGGTGGGCTTTCCAGGTGAGGAAGAGGCGGAGTTTAATGAGCTTCTTACTTTCTTGCGGCAGTACCCTTTTGAAAAAGTAGGTGCTTTTATTTTCTCGGCAGAAAGGGGGTCACCAGCTTATAATCTGCCGGACAGGGTAAAACCGGAAATAGCAGAAAAAAGGCTTATACAAATTTTAAACCAGCAAAAAGAAATATCACGAAATTTTAACAGAAGTTTGCTGGGGCGGGAAGTCAAAGTTCTTATCGATAATTATGAACAGCATAAAAATAAAGCATATGGCAGAATGGCCAACCAGGCGCCGGAGGTGGATGGAAGGGTTATCATCACAGGTACACCGGGTGGTGCAGAGGTTCCTCGCGTCAGCCCTGGGGATTTAGTAAATGTAAAAATTACTGGAACAGGGTCATACGATTTAATCGGGGAGTTTGTCGCAGGCAAGGGCAAATATAAGAAACCTAGTTATACGCTGAAATAGATTATACAAGGAACCAGGTGAACTACAATGCACGAAAAAACGCCACTGGAGCAAGAGAAGCCTCGCTTATGGACCTTAAATTTTGTATTAATATGTTTAACGGCGCTTTCCCTGTGTTTTGTTTTTCACAGCTTCAATTCCACCTTGCCCATTTATATCGAAAGATTTGGAGGATCAACGAAAATAGCCGGCCTGGCTTTAACAGCTCTGACAGTAACGGCAATTATTGTCAGGCCTTTAACCGGTTTCTTTCTGGATAAATACGGCCGCAAGATAATTTTCCTCACCGGAGTTGTACTTTTTTTGATCCCTACACTGATTTATACTGCGATGATTCCCGTGTATTTATTAATTATATTTCGCTTCGTACAGGGCCTGGGCTGGGGAATTGGTCATACCGCTTCGGGAACAGTTGCCCTTGATATTGTCCCCAAAAAAAGGTTGGGAGAGGGGCTGGGCTTTTATAATTTAGCTAACAGTGTCTCTAATGCTTTTTCTCCGGCTATTGCCTTATGGATAATAAATAGCTATTCTTTCCGGGCACTATTTCTGGTATGTTCACTTGTAACCATAATTACACTCCTCCTGGCATTATTGCTCCGCTATCCCCGGATCGAGAGGCAACTGCACGATTTTAAGTTTGAAATCATTGAAAAAACAGCATTGAGACCTTCTATTATAATATTTATCGCTGTATTAACGAACAGTTCACTTACTTCTTTTCTCCCACTATACGCTTTGGAAAAGGGGCTGACAACAGCAGGTCTTTTTTTTACTGCAATGGCTGTTTCTACCCTTATTTCCAGGTTTCTATCGAATTTACTAATTGATAGGGCTGGAGAAAAAGGATATGATCTTAATGTTATAATTGGAAGTGCTGCTATTGTTACCGCCATGCTTATTATAGCCCAAACATCCTCATTGCTGCATCTGCTTGCCGGTGGATTGGCATATGGGATTGGCCTTGGTTTTTTCCAATTTTCCATGCTCATTCTTTCCGTGCAAAACGTAGCTCCTGAGAAGAAAGGTACGGCAAACGCTACTTACTGGACTTCTGTCGACGCGGGAATAGCTGCGGGTTCTTTTTTTTGGGGATTTGTAGCTGCCGCACTGGGCTATAAAAAAATGTATACCTTGGCCATCATACCGGTAATGTTAGCCTTTACTCTTTATTTTATTTGGAAATATCTGGCTAAACAACAAAAGCGTAATACCTTGCAGCGAGAATTCACCAACGACCAGATGAGATGACCAGAAAAAATGTCAGAAAAAATGTAAGTGCCAACTTTAAATTCCCATGTCATGACAAAGCCAGATGCAGTCTAAATAACCCTTAAAAATATAGGGGTTTTTTTATTGCTTTTCCGGATGGCTATTTGTTATAATGTATTATGTAATTTAGTTATGTTAACCACGGAGCTGGTATTATGCGTTTTAATTTAAAATGGCCTGTCGTTATCATGGTGTTTCTGCTTACCTTTGCTTCAATTTATGCCGTTAATTATTGGCGTCAGCAGCGTTTGATAAAAGAACCGTTAAAGGAAGCACTCCTGGAAATTGAAGCGGTAGAAGACATAAGCATTAAAAATAAACAAAATACCGAAATTTTGGTTACTTTGGGCAAGGTGGAGGATCTCTCCAAAACATATAAAAGCATTGAAGAAATTATGCTTTTAACTTATCCTGAAAATTCTTTTAAAATCACTGTAATAGACCGGAGAAACACCTATCTGGAGTCTCTTTATGAAAAAGTTCATTTTTCCTTAATGGAGGGAGAAAGGCTGGGAAACTATACCAAAATGAGTAAAGAGGTTGTCCGGCTACTCGAGCAGGAACAAGAACTGGGAGATTACCGTCTCCGTGTTGATCAGAAAAGGATATACCTGCAGCTGGCAGCAGGTGATAATTTTCTTTACGAAGTTGTTCCCCTGACTTTCGCAACGGAGGTAAATAATGCTTAAGGAAATTGGCATCGGAGTTGCTCTGGGGGTAATTATCGGCCTGATCTGGCTGGGCTACAATATTTATCCTGTCTTGTTTATGCTGGGGATTTTTTTTCTTTTATTTAAGGTACTGGATGTAAAAGGCGGTATAAAGGAATTTACTCCTTTAAAAAGCAGCAGCAATAAGATAAGCTCTGATATTTCTTTTGAAGATATCGGCGGTCAAAATTCTGCCAAAAAAGAACTGCTGGAGGCCCTGGATTTTATTAAAATACCAGAAAAAATTAGCCTGCTGGGTATTAGGCCTTTAAAAGGAATCCTTCTGGTTGGACCTCCGGGAACAGGTAAAACGCTCCTGGCCAAGGCAGCGGCTTCTTATACCGATTCCGTATTTATTGCTGCAGCAGGTAGCGAGTTTATTGAAATGTATGCCGGGGTCGGTGCGCAAAGGGTCAGGCAACTTTTCCAGCAGGCTCGCAATACAGCCAAAAAAAAGAATAAGACGAGCGCCATAATCTTTATCGATGAGATAGAGATCCTTGGCTCCAAAAGGGGGAGTCACAGCTCTCATCTGGAGTATGATCAGACCTTAAACCAGCTACTGGTAGAAATGGACGGGCTCAACTTTGCTGACGATATTCGCATACTGTTGATCGGGGCAACCAATAGATCCGACCTTTTGGATAGCGCTTTATTACGTCCGGGACGCTTCGATCGTATCGTCCAGGTCGATCTTCCTGATTTGGAAGGGAGGTTGCAGATATTACGACTTCACACGCGTAATAAACCGCTGGCCAGGGATGTTAAACTAAAAAAAATTGCGGCCGAAACCTTTGGTTTTTCCGGCGCTCACCTGGAGAGCCTTGCCAACGAAGCGGCCATAGCAGCTCTGCGCGAAAAATGCAGCTTTGTGACGACCAACCATTTTATGGAAGCCATCGACAAAGTAATAATGGGAGAAAAGCTGGACAAACGGCCGGAGCCCGAAGAATGCAGGCGTATTGCCATTCATGAAATCGGCCATGCTCTTGTCAGCGAGTCCCTTAAGCCGTATTCCATTTCTACTATTACGATTATACCCCGCGGAAAGGCCATGGGGTATATCAGGCAAAAGCCGGAAAAGGACAGTTATATTTATACCAAGGAATACCTGGAAGGACAAATTGCCGTCCTGCTGGGAGGCGCTGTAAGTGAGGAGGAGCTTCTTGGCAGCCGCAGTACCGGTGCCGCAAATGATTTTCAACAGGCGATCGAGCTGGCCAAAAAAATAATTAATTCCGGCATGTCTTCACTTGGCATTGTAAGTTCTAAAGATCTACCTGGCGGGGTCCTGCATGAACATTTAAGAGAAATTCTTAACGGTCAGGAAGAAAAAGTCAGGAGTTTAATCAGGGAATGCAGAATTATAATTGAAAAGGCGGCTGCATATTTATTAGAAAAAGAAAGAATTAGCGGAGATTACCTGCGGGAACTTCTCAATATGGAGAAACAAAAATGCGTTTAAATAAAAAAAGATATTCTTTCGCCGCAAAAATAATATTTGGTTTGTTGTTAATGTTTTTAGTGATACAATTTTTAGGTCCGGTCAGCTTTTCTACCGGCATTTTTGAATTTGAGGTAAGCCTGAAACTTTGGGGTGGCGGCCGGACATTAATCCATTTCCCACCGCTCGGTAAAATAATTGCTCCCACACATATTACACCACTTGACTTTCATCTCACCCTAAAGAACATTAACCTGGAAGATATGACAGAAATTGCCAGCGTCTTTTCCCGGACGGGATTCCAGCCCGGGAATATTATTCAAGGAATAAAAGTAAATATCATTAAATATCTGGCTTACCTTCTGCTTCTAGCTTTCTTTTCAGGCATGTTCGGCATGCTTTTACTGACTCGCCGCAATATTAATAAGAGAGAAATTCTCTGGGGAGGATTAATCAATTTTCTTATCTTGCTGGCCATTATATCGACTGCAGTTCTATCTTATGATACAGTGGCTTTCTCAAGGGCGGAATACCAAGGAATACTGGAAGCTGCACCATGGGTACTAACCGTTCTGCAGGAGGGAATGGGTGTAGTTGAAAATATAGGTGGACAGTTTATGGAGATAGTTGACAATATCTCTTTTTTACAAAAAGAAATGGAAAAGAATGCTCCGATAATAGAAAATAAAGATACCAGAAGAATTCTTCATGTTTCAGATATTCATAATAATCCAGCGGCATTGGCATTTATGCAACGCATTGTAGAAACTTTTCATATTGAACTAATTGTGGATACGGGCGATCTCGTTGATTATGGGACATCGCTGGAAATGGAACTGTTTGCACAGCAGCTCGCCGGTTTAAAAATTCCTTATGTTTTCATTCCGGGGAATCATGACTCTCCATCTGTTGTAGAGCAACTGAAAAAAATTGAAAACGTTACTGTGTTAGAGGAAGGTATTGTTGAGATAGCCGGCCTGCGGATAGCGGGTATTGCCGATCCGACTTCCTATTCTACGGCCATGGAAGTCGCCGATGAGGCTGTAATGGAGGATGCCGCACAAAAACTGCAGAAAATAGTGCTCAATGCCGGAAAAGTAGATATAATCGCTGCCCATAATCCCGGTTGCTTTAAATATCTTCGTTCAAATTACAACCTTCTGTTGGGGGGGCACACACACAGGCCTTATGTGGAAGAGGCGGATAACTACCTGGAGATAAATGCAGGATCTACCGGAGCTGAAGGCATAAGAGGCATTAAAACACTAGAAATAAATTTTAGCCTTATTATGCTGAATCTTCGGTATTCAGAGACGGAAAGAGCCTTTTTGCCTCAAAGCGCAGATTTAATTAAAGTAAAACAGTATCCCTTACACTTTAGCTTTGAACGTTTTCTATTTGTTGTTGAAACGCAATAATCTAAGTATTTTGTAGGAAATTTACGGATTTAAACGGATTAAACACTTTACATCTAAAATATTTTTGTCCATAATAAGGTAGACAGTCCATATCTTAAGCGAAATTAAGCGAAAAGTCCCCGGTCCAGCCCGGGGAAAGATTTCCTGCTACTTTTCCTAGATCAATTTATGGGAGATGTTTTATGCGTACTTTTCTGGCTATTAATCTTGAAGATAAAGTGAAAGAAGAGTTGATTGGCATTCAGGGACAACTTAAAAGTAGAATGCAAGGTATTCGTTGGGTAAACATTCAGAACTTACATATTACTTTAAAGTTCTTGGGGGAAATTAACGCTGATACGGTTGCATTGATGGAATATCCCTTAAGGGAATTGGCCAGCCAAACAACGTCCTTCAGAGTATCTTTGATTAATTTAGGCGCCTTTCCCTCCTTAAAAGAGCCTCGTGTTATCTGGATGGGCATAGGCGAGGGGGCCACCGAACTGAGCAGTCTGGCCAAAGGGATCGAAACAGCTTTAAAAAACGTGCCGGTATTTTTTCATAACAGAGAGATTCCCAAAAACACAAATGAGAAATTTCATCCTCATCTAACAATTGGAAGAAGGAGCAGAAAAGAAGCTTTTAAGGCGGATCCCTCTATTTTTAATAAGCGCTGGGAATGTGAAAACAGGATCAATGTGAAGAGTTTTCATCTGATAGAAAGCATCCTGCGGCCTACCGGCCCGCTCTATATTCCCCGGCAGGAATTTTTATTGAAAAAATGGTAAATTCGGCAGGATTTTCCCTTTCGATAAAGAAATAAAGAAAGAAAGCAAACAAATGTTTTAATAAATGTAAGGAGGCAATTGCTAAATATGGAAAAACAAAAAGCACTGGAAATGGCCTTGCTGCAAATAGAAAAACAATTCGGGAAAGGTTCTATCATGAGGCTGGGTTCTGAAACCAGGGCCAATATCGGTGTAATTCCCACAGGAGCATTATCACTGGATATTGCCCTTGGCGTTGGGGGTTTACCGAAGGGAAGGATTATTGAAGTTTTCGGACCTGAATCATCTGGTAAAACAACAGTAGCCTTGCATGTAATTGCCGAAGCACAGAAAACAGGAGGTTTTGCCGCCTTCATAGATGCCGAGCATGCTCTTGATCCGGTTTATGCAAAAAAATTAGGCGTTAATATTGACGAACTGCTTGTTTCGCAACCTGACACGGGTGAACAGGCCCTGGAGATCGCTGAGGCGTTGGTGCGCAGCGGAGCTATTGATGTCCTTGTTGTTGATTCTGTAGCAGCCCTTGTCCCAAGGGCAGAGATCGAGGGAGAAATGGGTGACATGCACGTAGGACTGCAGGCGCGTCTGATGTCCCAGGCCATGAGAAAACTATCAGGAGCTATCAGCAAGTCGCAAACTACGGCACTTTTTATTAACCAAATCAGGGAAAAAGTAGGGGTTATGTTCGGCAATCCTGAAACCACACCCGGCGGCAGAGCTTTAAAGTTTTACGCCTCCGTAAGGATCGATGTGCGCAAGCTTGATACCTTAAAACATGGTAATGAAATGATTGGCAACCGGACCAGGGCCAAAGTGGTTAAGAATAAAGTGGCTCCGCCTTTCAGACAGGCTGAATTTGATATTATTTACGGTGAAGGTATTTCCAAAGAGGGATGCGTTCTGGACCTGGCTGTAGAAAAGGAGATTGTGAAAAAAAGCGGAACATGGTATTCCTATAAAGATGAAAAAGTAGGGCAGGGAAGGGATAATGCTAAAGAATTTTTAAAAGAGAACAAGGAAATATTGAACGAAATAGAACAGCAAATTCGCAAGATATACAACCTGCCGTTTACTTTTGAAGGGGAAGAAACGCAGCAAAGCAAATCAGGTAAGAATGAAGCTAGTTAAACTCATTATCAGAAATCTTTTCTTACTTGACATAACCTTTTAAAGAGGGTAAAATTGTCTAGAGAAATGTTATCATAATATATTGGAGATTATTTGCCCTTAAAATAAGTGTGACCATTGAGTGATGCCAAAGCTGCCAGCGGCATTTAAGATAAACCTTTGGTAAGTAAAAGTGCAAATCATTCTGATCATTCTTCAAAAGAGTGAAGATGGTCATACTATTTTAAGCTGTGAAACCCCACAGCTTATTATTTTTGTGAGCTTTTGCGGGATTAGTTATAATTTAACAGGAGGTGAGAGTATTATTGGATATATTAACAGTTATCACAGGAATTATTGGCATAATTCTCGGACTGGGTATCGGTTACTTTATTCGTAAATATTTTACAGAGGCGAAAATCGTCTCTGCTGAAGAAGCAGCCAAAAAAATATTAATCGAGGCTGAAGAAAAAGCACAAACATTACAAAAAGAAAAAGTACTGGAAGCTAAAGAGGAAGTCCACAGGCTTAGAAATGAATTGGAAAAAGAGATAAAGGATAGACGTGCAGAAGTACAGAGAATGGAAAGGCGTATTTTACAAAAGGAAGAATCTCTCGATAAGAAGACATATCAACTGGAAAAGAAAGAAGATGAAATAAAGAAACGCGAGGAAGAAATAGTTGCCATACGGGAAAAATTAACTGATACCTATAAGAAACAGCTAATGGAATTGGAAAGAATCTCTGGTTTATCTACCGAAGAGGCAAAAGAAATTATTTTAAGAAGGGTAAAAGATGAAATACGGCACGAAACAGCCCAAATGATTAAAGATGTCGAACAACAGGCCAAAGGAGAAGCGGAAAAAAGAGCGAGAGAGATTATTACGCAGGCCATACAGCGTTGTGCGGCTGATCATGTTTCCGAATCGACAGTATCTGTTGTCAACTTGCCCAATGATGAAATGAAAGGACGTATTATCGGGCGGGAAGGAAGAAATATCAGGACTTTAGAAACATTGACGGGAATAGATTTAATTATAGATGATACCCCCGAGGCGGTTATTTTATCCGGTTTTGATCCCATTCGCCGGGAGGTAGCACGCATAGCCCTGGAAAAATTAATTGTCGATGGCCGCATACACCCTGCCCGTATCGAAGAAATGGTGGAAAAAGCACGACATGAAGTCGAAGCGCAAATTCGTGAAGAAGGGGAACAGGCCACTTTTGAAATAGGCGTACACGGACTTCATCCGGAGCTGGTGAGGATGCTCGGTAGATTAAAATTTCGTACAAGTTATGGGCAGAATGTACTAAAGCATTCACTGGAAGTTGCCCATCTCGCCGGTATCATAGCATCTGAACTGGGTTTGGACGTTAAAATTGCCAAGAGAGCAGGGCTGCTGCATGATATAGGTAAAGCACTGGATCATGAAATTGAAGGACCTCATGTAATCAATGGAGCAGAACTGGCCAAGAAGTATCGCGAATCCCAAGAAGTGATAAATGCTATCGCCGCTCACCATGGAGATGTCGAACCGCAATCCCTGGAGGCAGTGTTGATACAGGCCGCCGATGCCATTTCGGCAGCCAGACCCGGGGCCAGGCGTGAAACACTCGAAGCTTATATTAAGCGCCTGGAAAAACTGGAAGAAATCGCTGACTCTTTTGACGGTGTGGAGAAAGCATATGCGATACAGGCAGGCCGGGAAATCCGCATTATGGTTAAACCTGACAAGATAGATGATTTAACAGCTGTGCAGGTGGCCAGGGAAATTACTAAAAAAATTGAGAAAGAGCTTGAATATCCCGGTCAGATTAAAGTGACCGTTATTAGAGAGACAAGAGCTGTAGAATACGCTCGCTAGTATAATAAAATAATGGTAAATAGTGCCGTAAGGCACTTTTTTCTTTTATGGGAAGGAATTTAGAAAGCAACTATGGAATATTAGAATTTATTCATCACTTTTTATATAAAGATCAGGAGTGATATTATGAGGCTCAAACCAAAATCAGAGGAGCTGTCCAGCGTCAGTTTGTTAATTTACTTGCTTGTGAATTTTCCGCTAATCTTTACGATTAATTACAACCTGGTTCAAGAAAAAATTAA
>CZCB01006094.1_pt1 | contig 11599 bp, 7 predicted proteins | sample 591991 | NCBI WGS metagenome assembly CZCB01 (sample SAMEA3556809, study PRJEB10932) | anaerobic digester metagenome | reverse complement strand
CGGTGTAGGGTCCTTCGCTCCTGGCATGGATTTTGTCGTCAACCATGTGCACGAGCTTGATCATGTACATGTAGCCGACGGAAACGCGGTTGTCAAAACGGTCGCCGGTGCGCCCGTCCCACAAATATGTTTTTCCGTCAAGTTTTTCGTTTCTCAGATTCAAGAGTTGCTTGGTTTTGTCCTTGATCTTTTCTTCCAGGAGCGCCTTCGCTTTCTTGTCCTTCAAGCCCTTCAAATCGGCTTCGAGTTTGCGAAGCTCATCCTGGATTTTCGCGATTCTGCTCTCGCGGGCTTCCTTCATGATTTCTTCCAAATCGCTCGGTTCGACGCCGTCAAAAACCGGCGAAGCAATGTAACAACCGAGCTCTTTGGCGGCCATGCCGAGGTGGAGTTCCAAGACCTGGCCGATGTTCAGACGCGAAGGAATGCCCAGCGGATTGAGCATGATGTCGACCGGGGTCCCGTCCTCCATGTAGGGCATGTCTTCGACGGGAAGAATCCGGGAAATGACGCCCTTGTTGCCGTGGCGGCCGGACATCTTGTCACCTTCGGAAATCTTCCGCTTCTGGACGATGTAAACCCTGACGACTTCGTTCACGCCAGGGGGCAATTCCGCCCCTTCCTTGCGTTTAAAATGCTCGATTCTGTGGACGATGCCCCCGCCCCCGTGGGGAACACGAAGGGAAGTGTTGCGCACGTCTTTGGAACTGTCGCTGAAGAGGGCGGCGGAAAGCCTTTCTTCCGGAGTCGGCTCGGTCTGGCCCTTCGGCGTGACCTTTCCTACCAGAATGTCCCCTTCTTTCACTTCCGCGCCGAGGCGCACGATGCCGTTCTCATCAAGATTGGCCAGCGCGCTCTTGCGGTCATTCTCCAAATCCCGGGTGATTTCTTCCTTCCCGAGTTTCGTGTCGCGGACCTCGACCTCATATTTTTCGATGTGGATCGAGGTGTAAACATCGTCCCGGACGAGCCTTTCGCTCATCACAATCGCGTCTTCGTAATTGTATCCGTTCCAAGTCATGTAGGCGACGAGGACATTTCTGCCGAGAGCGAGCTCGCCCTGATCCATTGAAGGACCATCGGCCAAAACATCGCCCACCTTCACCTTTTCGCCCCTGCGGACGAGGGGTACTTGGTTGATGCAGGTCGAATGGTTGGAACGGTTGTATTTCATCAATATATGTTCCCTGACTTTGCCTTCCTTCGTGCGGATAAGAATTTTCTTCGCATCCACATATTCGACGACGCCTTCCACATCCGCAATCAAGGCGGTCCCGGAGTCGTGCGCCGCTTTGGCTTCCATTCCGGTCCCAACCAAAGGCGCTTCGGGCTTGAGCAGGGGAACCGCCTGCCGCTGCATGTTCGCGCCCATGAGCGCCCTGTTGGCATCGTCATGCTCAAGGAAGGGAATGCATGCGGTCGAAACGGAAACAATCTGTTTCGGGGAAACGTCCATCAGATCGATTTTTTCGCGGGAAACTTCGATCGTGTCGCCCCGATGACGGGCGATGACGATGTCATCGGTCACTTCCATGTTTTCGTTGACGGTGACATTCGCCTGGGCAATGTAGTATTCTTCTTCCCTGTCAGCGGTGAGGTAGACGATCTCCTCGGTGACGATCGTTTTCCCCTTTTCCTGTTTCACAACCAAATAAGGCGTTTCAATGAAACCGTACTGATCGACCCGCGCGTAAGTCGCAAGCGAGTTAATCAAACCGATGTTCTGACCCTCGGGAGTCTCGATCGGGCAAATGCGTCCGTAGTGGGAAACATGCACGTCGCGGACTTCAAATCCGGCCCGGTCGCGGGTGAGGCCGCCGGCACCGAGCGCGGAAATTCTCCGCTTATGGGTCAATTCCGAAAGCGGATTGATTTGGTCCATGAATTGGGAAAGCTGGCTGCTTCCGAAAAATTCGCGGATTGAAGAAGTCAGCATCCTGATGTTGATCAAATTCTGGGGGATGATGTTCTTATTGTCGCTCGAAGTCGACATCCGGTCGCGGACATTCTTTTCTAATTTCGTCAGCCCGATCCGGAATTGGTTCTGCAACAATTCACCGATCAAACGGAGGCGCCGGTTCCCGAGATGGTCGATGTCATCGGTCTTCCCCAGACCTTCGTGGAGATTGATGAAATAGCCGACGGCTGCCAATATGTCGGAAAGAGTGATGTGCGTGACGGTTTGATTTTGGTCGTTTCCGACCAACTTCACGGTTCTTTCCTCGCCGTTCTTGTCTTTATAGCCCACTTCAAGGATTTCCAACACCACGGAATTGCCCTGAAGCATCTGTTCATATTCTTTTTTGACACGGAAGAGATGTCTGTTTTCTCTCAGACGGTTGAAAACATCCTTGCTGATGACCGTTCTCGCGGGGAAAACCACTTCCCCCGTTTCTGGATCGGCAAGATCGGCCGCCAGCCAGCATCTGTCAAAGCCGATGTGAAGAATGCGGTCGAGAACGTCCAGCTTCTTGTTGACTTTATAGCGCCCGACGCTCGCCAAATCATAGCGGCGGTTATCGAAGAGGCGCCCCGCCAGATAATTCCTGGCATTTTCCGGGGTAGCCTTTTCGCCGGGACGGAGTTTTTCATAGAGCTGTTCCAGAGCATCGTCAGCACCGAAGGTTTCGTCCTTTTCGAAAGTGTTCATCATGAAGGTGCTGTTGCCGTAGAGGTCGACGATTTCCCGGTTGCTGTTCAGCCCCATCGCCCTTAAAAAGGCCGTGAGCGGGATTTTTTTGGAGCGGTCCAGTTTCGCATACCAGATGTCCCGCGTTCCCATTTCAAATTCAATCCAAGCCCCGCGCGTGGGAATGATCTGGCCGGAATAAAGAACCTGGCCGCTCTTCTTGTCGCGGGCGGAGTCGTCATAAAAAACTCCGGCGGAACGGATGATTTGGGAAACGATGACCCTTTCGGCGCCGTTGATGATGAATGTTCCCCATGGCGTCATCATCGGGTAATCCCCGAGGAAAATCTTCTGTTCCTTGATTTCGCCGGTCTCTTTGTTCACCAGTTTCACATCGACTTTCAGAGCCGACGAATAGGTGGTGTCGTTTCTCTTCGCTTCAGAAACAGAGTATTTTGGTTCATCAAATTCATAGTCGCCAAAATAAAGTTCAAGTTTCTCTCCGTAGTCCTTGATCGGAGATATTTCTTTGAATAATTCTTTCAGTCCTTCTATTAGAAAAGCTTCAAAAGACTTGGTCTGAATTTCGAGCAGATTCGGCAGCTCAACATTCACCCGCACCCGCGAGTAATTTCTGCGCACTCGATTTTTGCCATAGGTAACATTTTTGTAACCCAAAACATTCCACCTCACTGTATATATTCAAGCAAAAAAGATAAAAAACGCGAATTTACACATTCTATCGCATTTTATTATAATATCACATTTTTGTAAAGATGTCAAGGAAAAGTTTTCATGATTTTGTGATTATCTTGTGATATATTCCTAAGTGTTATCTTTTGATTATTTCTCAATATTAACTATGTTACTATGATATAATCATCTCATTGAGATGAGGTGATTCAAAATGAGAAAGGTCGGCTTAAACATGAAAGAACAACAAACCTATGAAATTATCAAAAATTTAGTCGATAATGGCGGTAATAAAAAACGCGCTGCTGTTATTCTTAATTGTACTGTTCGTAATATTAATATTTTGATTAATAAATATCAAACTGAAGGCAAGTTAGCCTTCCGCCATAAGAATGCTAACCGTAAACCAAAGCATACTTTATCACAAGATCAACTTAACACTATTCTTCTTCTTTATGAAAACAAGTATTATGATGCTAATTGGAATCATTTTCGTCAATTACTTTCAGAAAATGAAAACATTAATATTTCTTATAATTGTCTTCATACCCTTTTAACTGCTAACGGCTTCTTATCCCCTAAAGCGCAACGAAAAACCAAAAAAGCCAAAGCTAATGAAATTAGAGAAAAAATCAACAATAAGCAAAAACTAACTCCTCTCGAGGAAGAGCTTGTCGTTTCAACCAATATCCTTGATCCTTTAAATTCCCACCCACGAGTTCCTCGAGCTAAGTATTTTGGTGAGGTATTACAAATGGATGCATCACAACATCGCTGGTTTAACAACATAATGACTTTTCTTCATGGTGCTATTGATGATGCAACTGGAACAGTATTAGCCCTTCATTTTGACGAACAAGAGACATTACGAGCTTATTATTGCGTTTTAAATGACATTTTGCATGACTATGGTATCCCATATTCATTTCTTACCGATAAACGCACCATTTTCGAATACAATCCCAAAAAAGACGATTACCTAACCAAAGATTCGTTTACTCAATTTGGCTATGCTTGTAAGCAATTAGGTATCGAAATTAAAACTACATCCATAGCACAAAAAAAGGGGCGTATCGAACGCCTCTGGAATACATTGCAAAGCCGACTAACTGTTGAACTCCGATTAGCCGGCATCACAACGATTGAAGAAGCAAACGAATTTTTAAAATCATTTATCGCTAAATTCAATCATCATTTTGCTCTTCCCATTAATCATACCAAAAGTGTCTTTGAAAAGCAACCAGATGACGATAAAATTAATTGCATTTTGGCTGTTATTTCACCACGTCGATTTGATAATGGATCAGCGATTAAATTCAAGAACAAATACTATCAAACATACACTGAGGACTTTTTGGTATGCTTCGATAGACATACATCTTGTTTGGTTATTGAAACATTTGATGGTAATTTGCTATGTAGTGTAGATGAGAAAATATATGAGTTGCGTGAACTTGAAAGAAATAAAAGCATCTCAAGTAATTTTGATGTTGATAATAACCAGGTGCCTAAAACAAGAAAGGTTTACATTCCTCCGATGAGTCATCCTTGGAAAGAAGCATCTTTCATGCAATATGTTAACTCACAGAAGCACCAGAAAAATTACGCTAATGTTTAACTTTTTTTGAGAAAAAATCAAAAGATATTGACACACATCATGTTTTTTTTTGTAGAATTTTGTCATGAACAAAAAAAGAGAGCACCCATTTTTTTGCTCTCTTCTTGAGAATTGTTATTCTCCTCGGCGTTTCTCCCAAAAACTCAGTTCTCATCTTGAAAAATGAGCGGGGAAAAACAGGAGCATTGTTCCTTACAATAGCAAGGCCGCGGCAGCCAAACCTCCGAAAATAAGCAACATGAAAAAGAAAAACTTTGGGAATTTCTTAATCCAGGCCAGGATGCCTATCAGTAGCAACAACGCAGCGAAAAAGCAGATAATCCCAATCCCCAAATACTTGCCGGATGATAAGAATTGAATGATTTTGTCAAGGATCGGGCCTAAAAATTGTTCTACAAACCCATTTACTTTATTCAGTAGTTCATGAATTTTTTCCATTTCATCTCCTCTTTTCTTGTATTATACTATAATTCTTTGCGACCTTCAAGCGCTTTTATCAAAGTCATTTCATCGGCATATTCAATGTCCCCGCCCGCAGGTAGCCCATAGCCGATTCTATAAACCTTAATGTTTTTGTTTTCCAAACTGTTTTTTATGTAGAGGGCGGTCATTTCACCTTCAATGGTGGCGCTGGTCGCGACGATTATTTCCTCAATTTTTTCATCATCAACGCGCTTTAAAATGTTTTGGATGTTGATGTCATCGGGCCCGACACCGTTCAAAGGGGAAATCAAGCCGTTCAACACATGGTATTTACCGTAGTAATGCCCGATTTTTTCGAAAACATTGACGTCCTTAGTCCCTTCCACGACCAATAATTTGTTTTCACGATCAGAGTCCGTGCAGATTTCGCAGGTCTCCCGATCGGTGATGACACCGCAATTGGAACAATGCTTTAGTTCTTTTTTAATCCGAAGGAGATTCGCGCTGAAATCTGCCACCTCCTCGTCCTTCAGTTCGAGGAAGGTATAAAAAGCCAAACGCTCCGCCGTTTTCGGGCCGATACCCGGATACAACTGAAAACTTTTTATTAAATTTTCCAAAGCTTTCGGATATTTCATGTCAGAACAGACCGCCGAAACCAGACAACAAGTCCTGGTACTGGCTCATTTTTTCCTGTATGGTTTTTTCGATCTCTTTATATGCCTGATTGCATGCGGCGACAATCATGTCCCCGAGTATTTCCAGGTCCTCTTTTGATTCGACCGTGAAATCCTCACTGATGTTCACACGAACCAATTCCTTGGTCCCCTTCACTTCCACATCGACGACGCCGCCGCTGGAAGCATAAAAACTGGTCGACTCTATTTCTTGCTGAGCCGCAACCATGTCTTCTTGCATCTTCTTGATTTTTTTTATGATTTGTTGGTTCATGTTTCCTCCTATTCAATTTTCACAATCTCCTCGCCCAGAATCCTGATGGCTTCGCTTGCCATCCTTTCCTGGGGGGACATTGTGTCAGTTTCATCGGCAGAAAGGCGCGGATCATCGAACGGAGTAAGTTTCGGAAATTTGATTCCGATGTTGTATTGGTTGATGTATTCCGTTCTTTTGTCAAACCAGATGTTTTCCGGCAGCGCCATGTAATTATATGCCTCGCCGAGGGCTTGGTAAAGCAGGGGCAGGGCTTTGCGTTTGAATTTCGGCCGCATCACCTGGTTGCAGAGAGAAGCCGTTGGATAGATCAACACAAATTCCTTATTTCCGACGGCAACGATTTGTCCGTCCTGGAGAATCTGGGCAGTACTCAGCAAGTCCGAAGAACAGTTTCTGGTTAGGTTCTTCCAAATGTTGATGATGCGACCCTTGCCATCCCGTGCCTCGGGAGTCCTGGAAGAATGCAAAATCCTTTCAAGGACGGAAACGCTGTAGGAATTGTATTCCTCGTCATAAATCCCGCGCAGGGGATCTTCACCGGACGTTTTCGGCTCCGGAACCGGCTCAGATTTTTTTTCTGGGATTATCGGACGCTCTTCCACTGCGGGCTGAACCGGGTTCAGCCTCCGCACCAGTTGCGAGTTTTCGGTTTCCCTTATCTCTTCGTTTGCAACGAACCGGACGTTTTCAGCCGGCATCTTTTTGGCGGTTTCTTGGTGTTCCTCCGCCGCTTCTTCAAAATCACTTAATTTTATAATGCCGATATCATCTTCGGAAGGTTCATCGACCGTCGGCGCTTCTTCGGTTTCCGTATTCTTTTCCTGGTTGAAAAAATTGTCTGAAAAAAAGGAAAGTTGGCCTTCGGAAATCCTCTTCCTGCTGATTTTTCTCTGGGGCTTGGCCGTTTTTTCTGACTCCTGTTTCATTTTGCCTTCGAAAGCTTCGACCTTTTCCGAAAGCTTCTGCAGTTGATCCATAACATCCGCGGCAGGTTTCGGAGCTTCCCCCCTTTTATCATCCTTCCCCAAATTCCTCAATTCCTTAAATTCTTTTTCCAAGGCCTCAATCCGTGCCGCAAGCTCGGGCAATTCCAAACGGCTCAATTCGCCGGTGATTTTTGCAAGTTTGCTTTCAAGAATGTTTATTTTCGAGCCGACGGCATTGTTTTCAATATCCCGGAGGTTTTGAATTTTTTCTTCCAAAGCTTTGATTCTTCCGGCGTAATCGGAATCCGCAACCTCATTGATCATCTTGATGACGGCAACCTCCAAATATATTTGCGGGGTTGTTGAAAACTTGATTTTGGTTTGGACGTCGCTCAACACATCGACGTAATAAAAGATTTTTTTTGCGTCAATTTTTTCTGCCAAAACTTTGAATTCTTCTTTTTCATAAATATATTTGGAGAACATTGATGTGTCGATCGTTTTATATAAGAGCGCGTCGCGGTAGAACTGAAGCAGAGCTCCGACAACCTTGTTGACTTCCTTCCCCATGATGAGGAGTTCGTCGATCGCGTGCAGAGCCTGGTTGATGTTCTTTTCTTCAAAATATGTGGCAAGTTCAATGAGCTTGTCATAGTTGAGGTTGCCGGTGACGCTATTGACGTCATCAATGGTGATCTCGTCATCCGCAAAGGAAGCGGCTTGGTCAAGGTAACTCAATGCGTCCCGCATTCCGCCCTCCGCCCCTTCCGCAATCGCAATCACCGCTTCTTCAGAAATTGAAAATTTCTCTTCGCGGGCAACCTTGCGGATCAGTTCCGCTATCTCCCTCACGCTCAAGGATTTGAAATCAAATCTCTGGCAGCGTGAAAGAATCGTCGGCAATACCTTATGGGGCTCGGTCGTAGCCAAGATGAAAATGACATGCTTGGGCGGTTCTTCCAGGGTCTTGAGCAGGGCATTGAATGCGCCCTGGGTGAGCATGTGGACTTCGTCGATGATGTATATCTTATACTTCGAACCGCTCGGAAGGAATTTTACCTTCTCGCGGATGTCTCGGATTTCATCGACGCCGTTGTTGCTGGCAGCGTCAATTTCCACAACATCCGGGCTGTTGCCCTCGGCAATTTCCCGGCAAGAAAGGCATTCTCCGCAGGGCTCGTTTGTTTCCGGAGCGGCACAATTGAGGGCTTTTGCAAAAATCCTGGCGACGCTGGTTTTTCCCATCCCCCGTGGCCCGCTGAACAAATAAGCATGGGAACNNGTTTTTCCCGTCCCCCGTGGCCCGCTGAACAAATAAGCATGGGAAATCTTCCCGCTTGCCAGCGAGTTCTGCAAGGTCCTGACGATGTGATCTTGGCCGATGACTTCTGAAAACTTCTGCGGCCGGTATGTTCTGTAAAGCGCTTTGTATGCCAATTGTACCAACTCCTCCGCTAAAAGAATTATAACACATTGTCATATTTTTTTTAACACTTTTTTACTTCTATTTTAAAATTGCCTTTTCCAAGTTTGATTCCCTCTTCCGCAATCATTTGAAAACATTTTATTTTTTACTTATTTTCTACATTATTATATAATAGCTTGGGGAGAACTTGGCAAAATACATTAAGGAGAAATTATGTACTGGATTTCGATTTTCATTCCCGACAGCACCTATGCAATTATATCGATTGTGGCCGGTGGTTTGGGCTTGTTCTTATACGGGATTAATCTCATGAGCGATTCTTTGAAAAAACTCGCCGGAAGCAAGATGAAGGCATTGGTTGCAAGAGCGACGGGAACAGTGTTCAAAGGCATTCTTACCGGGGCCGCCGTCACTCTTCTGATTCAATCCTCGTCCGCGACCACCGTCATCGTCATCGGTTTGATTTCCGCAGGCTTGATGACGTTCAGGCAATCCATCGGCATCATGATGGGAGCCAATATCGGAACGACCGTCACCGCTTTCTTGATTGGTCTGAACGTTGCGGAATATTCATTTTTGATTATGGCTTTGGGAGCTGTCATGTTTTTGTTCTTCCAAAGCAAGAAGATCAAAGAGTCGGGAAATCTCATCTTCGGATTTGCGGTTGTGTTTGTCGGTCTTGAATTGATGAGTTTGGGGCTAAAGCCTTTGGCTACAAAACCCTGGTTTGAAGCGGCGATGATTTCCTTATCGGATTTTCCGATCTTGGGCGTATTGGTCGGAACAGGTCTTACGGCTTTGATTCAATCATCGAGCGCTTCCATCGGCGTCCTCCAACAGATTTTTTCGACCGGAACGATTTCCCTTCGAGCTTCGCTTCCGATTCTCTTGGGATGTAATATCGGGACGACCGTGACTGCCCTTCTTTCCTCAATCGGTTCAAGCCGCGAAGCGAAGCAGGGCGCACTGTTCCACTTGTTTTTCAACATATTCGGAACGGTTTTCTTCCTCATTCTTCTCAGCCCCTATACCAAACTCTTTCTTTGGGCGGAAAAATTTTTGGGTGAAAACAATAAAATTACAATTGCTTTTGCGCATATTTTCTTCAACGGCGCAACCACGATTCTAGTACTTTTCGTCTATAAGTACATTCAAAAATTGATTGAAAAAATCATCCCCGCCAAAGCTTCCGATTTCGATCTCATTGAAAAGCTGAACGAAGATCTCCTTGCGACTTCCCCCGTCCTGGCTTTGGAAAGCGCAAAAACGCGCATTCTGGAAATGGGTGGGTTTGTAAAAGAGATGCTCCATGCAACCAAAAACTATTTCAATGATGAAAACGAAAACCACTATCAGGAATGCCTGGACAACGAAGAAAAAGTTGATTATTACAACCATGTGATACATGACTACTTGCTTAAAATTCGCACTGAAAGCCTGAACGGAAAAGTTGTAATCAGCCAGGCGGTATTGATGGATGCGCTCCAGGATTTGGAGAGAATCGCCGACCATTGCGTGAACCTGGTTGAGTTTTTTAAGAGCCGTTACGAGATGCAAGCAGAAAGGCTTCAGAACTTTACGGATAGCATCAACCACTTTCTCGACCGCGTGACCGAACAGGTTGAGGATACCATCTTCTGTTTTGAGAAGGAAGATAAGGAAGTTGCGAAAAAGGTTGTGCTGGCGGAGGCAGAAATCGACAAACTAGAAAGGAAATACCGCCAGGCGCAGCTTGCGAACATCGGCAGCGGCGTGGCGAGCACGGCGGATGTCTTCTATGCGGACATTCTTTCAAATTTGGAACGCATCAGCGACCATTGCGACAACATCGCCAGAAACGTGATTGATCCTCATTATCTGAGCCAGGAAATCACAAAAGCCAAGGTATACTATGATTGAGCGAGCCAGTCTCGCTTTTTCTTTTATATTTTTCCTCCTTCCTTCATAATTATATATTATGAAAGGAGGATGAGCGCAATTTTTCATGTTCTGTCGGTGGCCGGGGGATTGACACTGTTCCTATTCGGCCTGAATTTAATGCGGGAATCCTTGATCAAACTCAACAACGAGAAACTCAAAAAGGTATTGGAGAAAGCAACAGGAAGCAAGTTCCGCGCTTTAGTAACGGGCGTTTTTGCGACCATACTTGTTCAATCGTCTTCCGGAGTCACTGCAGTCGTCGTCGCTTTAATCTGCGCCGGCCTCCTCACCCTTTCGCAGGGGCTGATGGTCNNAGCTTTCATTTTCACGCTCCGAATCGAAAAATACAGTCTCGTTTTCGTCATTCTCGGTTATTTGCTTCTTCTTTTTAATAGAGAAAAGATCCGAATCACAGGAAACATGGTTATTGGTTTCGGAATTCTTTTCTTAGGAATCGACATCATGAACATGGGGCTTTCCTTCATATCCGACTCCGTTTATTTTTTAAATCTGATGTTACTGCTATCGGAAAACGCTCTGAACAGTTTTCTCGGTGGCGCCGTCATCAGCGCCCTCCTCCAATCCTCAAGCGTGACAATCGGACTCTCGCAAAACCTCTACGCCCTGGGGTCGATTCACCTAAAGGCTGCGATTAGCATCATGCTCGGCGCAAACATAGGCACGACGGTTGCTAGTTTAATCGTTGCCGTCTCTTCCACAAAAGAAGCAAAGGCCGCCCTCTATGTCAATGTCCTTTTCAATTTGATCGGCGGGATTGTATTTTTGGCAATACTTTCGCCTTTTACGGATTTGATTTTGTTCCTCGAAAAATTCACCGTCAACAAAAAACTTTCCGTTGCTTATTCCCATTTGGTGTTCAATATTCTAAGCGCCCTCATTTTTTATTTCATCTATGACAAAATAATAGCCTTCACGCAAAAAAGATTGAATTTACGGAAACAAATTGACAGAAAAGCCGTATTGTGATATCATTATTTCATAAAACTAAA
>CZCB01017271.1_pt1 | contig 11632 bp, 16 predicted proteins | sample 591991 | NCBI WGS metagenome assembly CZCB01 (sample SAMEA3556809, study PRJEB10932) | anaerobic digester metagenome | reverse complement strand
ACATCGATCAGCATACCCTCGGCAAACCATTTCGCACTGTCAAGGGTGCAGGTATGGGTGTTGCCGTTCGTAGATACATCCATAACGGTTGCGAGTTTGCCTGTCCCGTCACCCATAACCTGGCGGGAAACGTCCTTCTTGGCGTCACGCTCGGCTTTCTCCAGGTCGTGGGTAAGCGCCCGGATGAAAGCAGCCCTGTCAGACCGGGAAGCCTGGATAGCCTTGTCAGATACCTGGATCTTGGCGAAGATGTTCTTGGTTTCCCATTCTGCCTGTACGAACTTGCGCGGATTGACGGTGGGCAGGGTACCGGTATCGGAACGGTTGCCGATGCCGCCGGTTACGCCGTAGGACAGCGCCATTTTGATTTTGTAGCCCTCCACGTGCTCCTGGTCACGTTCGAGTTGAGTTAAAAAAACGCTGGCCTGCTCGTTGAGCTGATAGGTTAGCGCCGGTAGGTACCAATACTTTAGAGCATTGGCGATTGTTGTCATGCTAAGTGGGGTGTCTGACATTTTTTATACCTCCTATGACTCCCTACAAGCCAAACTGGCGTCTCAGCATAGCACCTGCCTCCCTGGCGTTTTTAGGCGCAATCGGCGGAGTTGCCGCCGGTGTCCCGCCTGGTTGTGATCCTAACACCTGGGGCGGTTTGTTCTGCTGGACGCTTTGTACATGGCTTTTCAGGATTTCGTTTTTGATATCTGGATTTTGGATAATCTGCTGCCTGAAATTCTGATCAGACAGTAACTGCTCCGGTGATGGCGGAGCATCCTGAGCAGGTTTATGAAGCTTTTTTGCGGCCTCATAGACAACCTGTAAGGGGTCTTGGCCTGATTGTTCCATAGCCCTCAGCGCTTCTTTGCCGAGCATCCCGGCAATGACCTCCATTGTGGGCTTAACCTCATAAATATCGGGGTTCTGTTCAGCTAAAGCCATAAGCCGGTTAGTGTAGTTTTGAACCTCCTGCCGGAACTGATATTCCTGGATGATAGGCGTAAGGGGGTTGACTACCTGTTCTAGCATCTTCTTGAACTTGTACTCGATGGCTTGAGCCGTCTGCTGATCCCGCTTGGTTAATGCAGCCACGGGATCTTCGAGAAACTCTTCGTGGAACTTCTCGCGTTCCTCCGGTGTCATTTCCACTTCCCAGGGGAACTTTGGTTCTGGTTGCGGCGGGGACTGCGGCTGTTGAGCCTGCTGCTGCTGTTGCTGCTGTGCCTGTGCCTGTAAGATATAGGTTTTGAGCATTTGGTTTTCCTGGGCAATCCTAGAGAACTGCCCCAGTTTATTGCCCTGCTCGCCTAATAACTTCTCAAGCTCCGCGTAGGACTTCGCCATTGCAGCTATATTCGGTGTTCCGTCCGGGTTTTTAAACTTATCGGGAATCTGGAACTCCGGTTCCTGCGGCTCTCCTTCCTCAACCTGTTGTTGATGCGGCTGTTGCTGTGGTCCCTGCGGCTCTCCTTCCTCAAGCGGCGGTGTCGCTGCCGCTGGCGGCTGCCCTATTTGCCCTCCGGACAGCGTTGAGGGGTCGGCTCCGTCCAGTATTGCATTGAGTACATTAATATCCCTTACTCCCGTTTGCGCCTGCGGTTGTGCCGCTGGTTCAGGCGCTGGAGCAGTTGCCGCTATCGGTTCCGGCGCGGCTGGTGCCGGGCTAGCTGGTACAGAGTTATCAACTTGCATTCCTTGGCCTTCCATGAATATAAACCTCCTAATTGGCGGCCCGTATCAAGGGTTGTCGCCGTGTTTTGGGAATAAAAAAACCTCTTTCAAAGAGGTTTTACCTGCCTAATATTTGGTTGTACCATTGAGTCAGCTTCATAATATCTTCAAACGTGAAGTTTTCCGGGCCTCCGCCGAAGTTTGACGGGGCTGCATAGGCTCCGCTTGGACCTGGCACTACATTACCCTGACTTAGCATGGTTAGGTACATAATGCGGGCCGCCAAGGTTTGCCCTGTTCTGGGTGCCTCCTCCTAACTGCGGCTTTTGGGCGTACAAACTTGCCCTGGATGTCGTTCCCTGTGCGGGCCTGCTTATACCCTGTAATGCTCCTAATATCGGGTGCATTGCCTGTTGTCTTACCATCTCATCCTCCCCTCTCTTAGGCGACAGATTCGCCACCTGAATTGTTATCCTGCTGTCCTGCCGTGGCTAACTGCTGCTGCATCTGCGCCATTGCCGCCTGCTGTATATACATAAGGTGCATGTTGACGTGCATGTCAAACCCATATTCTAATGCCGGATTCTGTGCCCGGAGTTGCTCAAAGTCCGTAGTCAAGCGGTAGTTGTTATGCCGCTTGATATGAATAACATGGTCATCGTAAGACACAACAGGTGGCATTTGCCCCTGTTCCATGGCCATGTTCTCGCGTTCTGCGCGGGACATATGCAGTTGATCCTCGTCGTCCGCAGACTCCCATTCGCCCATCTCGATCATCTCGAACACCTTGGAACGGATCTCACGCGTGATCTGGCCCGTCTCAGGATCGTTAAGAAGCCCAGTCTTGAGCAGGTCAAACACCATCTGGCGCTTGCTGGACGGACTCTCGGCAAGTGCCGAAGTGGTGTCAAGGATAATATCGTCACTCGATAGGTCAGAACCAACCCAGTCAATAACCTCAACCACGTTGTTGCGGCCGACGGCGTTAAGCGTCCTCGGGGCCTGGACAAACTGTTTGAAAAGGCGCAGTTGGACTTTGCCGGCCTTAATCAAGAACCTTTCAATATTCTCTGCCGTGTTCGATATGCGGGTATCGTCCTGTTCCTGTAAGAGTCCGATGGCAACACCGGAGTTCACGCCAGGTGGCACTGATGAATCCCTGGAAACCTCGGACACACCGGAAAGGATGGAAAACTCGGTTAAAAGAGTCTGCTCCTCCGTCTCGAAGGCGTTTGGCAACGGCGGGTTCTGCACCTGCATGGGTGCTGTAAACCCTTTCCTGTAGACGTGTATCGCCCCTGGACTTGCCGCCTCATTCTCAAGCGAGACAATGTCTATCGAATCTTCCTCAACCAGCCACTGTCCTATAGCGGTCCGGTTCAGGTACTCCGCTTTGCGGTTCCGTAGGGCATTGTAGCGCCGCTGTATTGGTATCAGGCGCTCTAAAACGGCCTTACCCCAAAAACATCCCGGCCTTTGCAAGCAGACAAGGCGGACAAACGGGTATCCTGGCGTACCGTCCTCGCCAACATGAAAGGGCATCGGCCCAGCATGTAAAAGCTGTCCGTTGGCAATGATAATCAAGCGCCCCTGCGGGTGTTCCCTGGTGGGCAGTTCCCAATACTCCTTTACAATTGCGTGATCCTCCAGCTTAACATTCTGGAGTCGAAAGCCTCCTTGCCCGTACCCGAGGCCGCCTAAGCCTGTCATCGTCTTTTGGTAGCGTTCAGCCTCGGCCTTTTCAGCAGCCACGCGGACTCCCCATGTCTCGAAAATGGTGTCTATGTGCATGGCCTTAGCATGGATGATGCTGCGGCAGGCATCAATGTCACTGCGCCAGCTTGAGTCAGGGTAAAACTCCTGGGGAGGTACGACAATAGTCTCACTATCACCCTCGCGGATTTCCACCGTCTCGCCCGTCTCGGGATCCTGCATGATGCCTATAACAGGTCCTTTGTTCGGGTTCCATACCCGTTTTTCAAGGACAGTGCCGCACACTTCCATCCAGGCTAGTTCTTCGGAAAACTTATCGCGCCATGCCTGTTCTGCGAAGTTGTTCTTCAGGAGCATAGTGCCAACCTTGGCCGCGTGCAAGTCCGCCTGTTCAGATGTCCCTGGTTTGACTTTTAAAAGCGGCTGCACCCGTTTCAGCTTCGATATGCGGGTGTCTATGTTTGGTGCGATATGGTTGAATACCTCACGCTCCTGCCACTCATACATAAGCGGCATCTCTTCAAGGTTCATGCTGCCGGTGTTAATGTCAACGTACTGGTTGCCCTCATAGAACGCCTGGTTCAGCCGCCACTGCAACTCATGGGGACGCCTTTCCTCCTGCCGGCGTTTAAACTCGCGGTCAACAAGGTCAATTAAGGTCCTCTCGTCGATAGGTTTCTGTATTTCCGGCTGCCCCTGGTCATTTTGCTGGCCGAAAACCCTACCGCCTATGCTATTAATTGCCACTTTGAGTCCCTCGAACATCCTCGTTCACCGCCTCTGCCTGCTTTTTCTTAATAAAATTGGTACTTTTCGGAGGTGGCCTGCCTTTCATGGCCTGATATTCGCTTAAATCCCTTGCCATAATGCGGTTCAGGAGGTCTTTCCGTTCATTCTCATGCCTGTGCGCCTGAAAAACGAGTGCAGCAGCCATGATAAAGCCAAAAATGAGGGCTTCAAGCATTACCGAACAGCCTCCCAATCTCTCTTCTATCCGAATCCTTCTCTTTTTCGTTCAGTTCTTCGTATGGCGCAGCTATCTGCCGTTCCCATCTCTCTACCATCCTGTTGTCAAACTTGTCGATCATCCACCGTGCCCAACCTGCCCAAATGCCGTGCATCCTGGAAGCTAGAATTTCCACCAGTTCCGTGTCGTTTTGGATGATCCCCGCAACCTTTTGCAGCTTCTGTTCGGGTGTTAAATCTGCAAAAAGGCGTTCTACAGGCACATGCGGCAGCAATTCATCCGGTATTTTCTCTACAATAGACTTCGCGCAGCCGTCACAGACAGCCAAAAAGCCCGGGTTTACAATACTGGCCGGATTAGGCTGGCCTATCAGGTACTTAGCTATCTTTCTGTCATGGGTTCCAGGGGTGTTCATCATCTCACAGAAGCGAGATGTAAACGGGTTTTTGATGAATTGTGTTGTACTCATAGAAGCCCTCCTTCTCTTATACAATCCTTTTCCTACGTTTCCTCAGCCTTGCCAGCCGTTCCTTATCCCGCTGAAACTCCGTTTTCTCCGGCTCCGGCGGTTTGGAGTGGCGGACATGCCAAGCAACCAAAGCGTACCCAATAGCGTCATAGGGGTTGGTGTAGATATGCGGTTCTTCCGATACTTTTTCGGCATCCTTATCGTCAACCACAAGGTTTGGAAGCGCTTCAATTAGCCTCGTACAGGTGGAAAATATCTGCAACTTGGCTATAGTCCTGCCCGTCCGTTCGTCTTCAAAAGGCTTCAGGTACTCATGCAGGACGGCTTTCCGTGCCTTTCGCGCCACGTTTTGCTCCGTGGGAGGTGGTATACAGCCGGTTAGGCCGCCCTCGATGTAGCAGTCCACGATAGACTTTCCATCGCTGGGGTTCTTGCCCGTGGAAAAGGCCCGTCCCACACGGTTCCAGGCATCCCGGCCTACTACCGTAAAGGATATATCCTCATTCTTTGACAGCCGCATAACCTCCCTGGCCTGATCTGAGTACGTCACCCTGGGATCCTTAGGATCGCGGGTATACTCACGATAGCAATAGACAATGCCATCCGGTGATACCGCCAGCCAGTACCAGGCGAAGGGGTCGGCATAGCCCGGGTCGTTCCCCCTCCACCGACGCCACCAGGGAGGTATCTCGAATGGCCGGCAGACGTGTATCTCCGACGAAAACTCCGGGAATGCAGTACCCTCACCGGCCGAGAGGGCCTCCTCCGGCGTGGCCGGGTACTCCTGGAGGTACGAGTTGGGCAGGTCCCTCTTGGTTTGCTCATACCACTCCTTTGTCCTGCGTGGATCCGTCCACCAAGGCAAAAACACCCTGGAAAATGAGTTTAGCCCCTTGACGGAGGCCTTCCAAATGGACTCGAACAGGCTGCCACGTTTGTTTGTGGACAGCCCTATCACCTGGCCACCGGTCGGACGGTTAACCGTGGGATATGTACTGCTCCAAATCTCATCCGCCCATTGCTGGAAGGCCCATTCATCCAGTATGAGCAGGTTAGCCGTCAATGAACGGCCCGATCCCGGCGCTGACGTCATGCTCTTAATCGTAGCCGCCTCATGCCCCGGGTGATGGATAGTAACTATCTGCGTAGTTGATTCCCATGTTGGCCCGATAAACTGCTGTAACCGCCTCTTTTTGGCACTTACACGCTCCTGTACCATCCAAGGGGGAAGATGGCGCAGGATAAACTCAACACGGCGCACCAGCTCCTTAGCATCATCCTCAGTCTTGGACAACGCTATCACTGTATACCCCGAGGTAAATACCATCCGCCATACAGCGTAGGCCAGCACAAGCCAGGTGACGCCCAACTGACGTGCTTTCAGGAGTATGTTGAGCCGGTTTGCAAGGATAGAGTCCAGCGCCTGAAGCTGTAGCGGCCAAAGGTTAAAACGAATAGCTACGCCAGCCTCTGTCCCCGCCTCGTCCTTGTTTTCGATGCGTACCCAGCGCTGTATAAATGATGCGCAGTCTGCGGCGCAGGTATCCAGCTCCGCCACAATGCGCAGGTATAGGTTTTCGGTGTCAGTGTATTCAGTTGGTTTTCTTCCCATGCTGTTCACGGTACCTCTCCACTACCCAGGCCGGCATGACCTCGTCGAAGTGCTTCTGAAAAATCAAGTACAGGTTCAGTGGTATCCTGTTCGTGCTGCAAAAATATATCGGATTCACGTATAAGCTGTTTTCCACCGTGCCTCTGGTTTCAACTGTTACCCGCGCCAGGATACCCAGGCGGATCATCTTCTCCACAAACCGGTATGTCTGCCTAGTGCTCATCCGCAGGATGTCCGCGATCATTTCTATTGTATAGGGCCTCACTCCGCCATTGCCACGGTATCCCAACATGTTCGTGTTGGACCAGATTTTCTTTGCCAGGCGAGCCATGCGCCCGATTTCCAGGTCCGTCATTTCCGGCGGGAAATCAACGTCATGGAAGGACTTCGAGAAGCTCTTCCGCGCCCAAAAAAGATAGCCTTTACCCTCGTCGAATACTGCCGGATACTCACGCTCCTGCACCTGCCTGACCGTATCACCCTCGATATACAGCGTCCTTTTTATCACCAATTATTTCCCCCCTGTAAAATCCTGGGATTGTCATTTGAGAGTAAAAAAAGGGGGGTTTTTGACCCTCAAATGACAATCCATAGTAAACCCGCAATCCCTTGCGGCTGTAGGGCTGAGAGTGACTTTTCCGGCGGGAATCATGCAAAGATACCATATATAATATGTATGTATCTTTGCATGGCCAACTTTGCGTGGGCTCCTTTTCCGTGTCTTATCCCCAGAATCCATCGGGGTTCCACTGCAACAGCCGGGTAAATCTCTTCCACGGTGTAGGAGGTATGCAGGAGTGCCCTGGTCTTAGCGCGCAAAAACCGGGTACCTCAGCCCTTTTGCGCCTCAGCATCCAGCCGGCGCAACTCATCTAGCGCCTTTTTGCGCTCATCCTCAGTCAGGGCGTGCACCCGGGACAGTGACGCATCGATCTGTATAGGTCCGCCACCCGGGCCGGTCTGCTCAACATAAAAACGTTTTTCGGCATACTTTTCTGGTTTCGCGCCTTTGAGCAGAAAAATCAGCAGTGTATCACTATATTTTTGTATCTCGCCTACCTTTTGGCCTCTATACCAGACCGGTTCAGTGACCCCCTCGATAGCCCTGCGCCTGGCCTCCTGTTCTAACAGGTCGCCTGCCTGTTCGCGGGCGGACTGAAAGGCCTCAACATATTCAGGATCCTTTTCTAGCCAAAGATAATGAGATTTGCGCTCAATGCCGGCGATCTCCGCTGCTCGCTTTATCGTTCCCGTTTCCGCATATGCGTCTAAAAACGCCCGCTTTTTTGCCTGTGTAGCTTGCGTAGCCAGTTTCTTCGCGATGGTATTCTTTTCCAAATGCTCACCACCCTCCTAGAAACCGCCATTCTTGGTCTGTAACACAAAGTACGTTATTACCAGCAACGAACCCTTATGGTCCTATCCGGCCTGGCGTTAGTAACCCAAAAACTCAATTCCATTCTCATGTGGCTCAATGTTTAATAAACTTATATCAATCTCTTGCCCGTCAGGTTTGAGAAAAATGTTTGTCCATTTGCCGGTCCTTTGCTCCCGGACTGCTGTGCCCCAGGGGAATTCATAAACTTCCCATCTGTGCAGCTGGATGACATTACTGCTCGTTTTCATCAGCTTACCTACTCCTGCCGGCTCCCCTTAATATAGGCCTCTATCTCATACTATACTATAACACCCTGGGAAGCCCGTCATAGCTACGTTTTTGACAATTTTTGCCCCTCCTAAAAAAAAATAAATCTTCTCAAAAGGGCTTGACAGCATGCATGCTAGCGTGTATACTATGTTCAAGGACAAGCCCGGCGGGGGAAGCCGGGCAGCCCCGTAAGACCTCACTTCGGGAGGCTGGGGGGGAAAGGAGAAGGAAATGACAAATATTAACAAATCCAAGGTATTGCTGGAAACTGAATTTGAAGATTCCCTCCAAGAGGGGAACTTCAGTGTAAGAATTATCAAACATGATAATAATATCGTGCTAGGTGAATGTGTCGAAGTGAAAATAGAACACGCAGAACCGGAACTATGCATGTACGCGACATATCAACCGGACAAGTTCCCGGAAGATTTTTATAGGGATTTAGAACTGCGGGGCTGGGACTTTGTTCTGGAAGAGCTGAGCGAGAAGATTTAGATATTGACGGTATAAATTACAAGGCCGGCCGGGAGCCTTATCCCGGCAGCAAGGAGTAAAAAAATGGCAAGGGAAAAAAGGGAGGCCTCGAAGCAGACCCGATCCTTGTGCCAGAAAGTCAAGTCCTGGAAGCCCTGGAAAATCCGGGCGAACGGGACGAAATTGAAGTAGAGTATTTTTAACTACCAGGCCGTTCCCCGGCGGCCTTACATCCGGGGGCCAGAACAAAAATCAGGCTGGCATCCTACTGCCGGAAAAGGAGGCCGAAGGAGAAATGGATTTACAAAGAGCGATTAATCTGCTGGACGAGGCAGACCGCTGGGGAGGGGCTCAGGGAAAAAGCTGGATTCAGTATGTTGGCTTGAAAGACGCAAAAGCCCTTGTAAAAACGCTGCAAGAAAACGAGGTTTCTAAGGAGCAATTAACGGAATTAATAGAGATTCTGGAGTTCGAAGAAGGTTCCACACTACAAGACGTAATTGACTGGATGAAAGAAGTAATAGAGCAATATGAAGAATGGCTGGAAGAAAGAGCAAACAGGCAATAAGAACAACCTACGGCCCGCCGGGAGCGGTCAATCCCGGCCAAATGAAAAAATAAGGAGGTTATATCATGAAGTCCGTGTATAACAAAACGAAGGTGAAGTCTTGGATTAAAAAGGCCTACAAACAACACTTACTTGTTTACGGTCACGGTTATATCACTGATGGGCGCGTTATACTATTAGATGAGCCACATATGCGCCCGACCATTTTGGAAGTTTTTGGCACGCTAACTCCCGAATGCAGGTATACTGCCGAACAATTTCAGCGGTTAATAGACCTACCCGATAAACCCATTGAAGTAATTGACAGTCACCTAGAGCTGGTTCTTGACCCAAAGCGCCGCTTGCGCATCTTCTATGACCCAAAAACGGGAAAGGAGCTTACCATCGATTGCGTATATTTTGATCTCTTCGACAATCCGGAGGTTCATGGATTTTACACTAACGACAGGATGACTCAGCTGTGGTTCACTTATAACAACGAGGTTGTGGGAGTGGTCGCACCGTACAGGCTACAAGACCAGCTTTCACACGTGAGTTTTAAGGCAGCAAATGAAGAGTGACGGGGCTTTATACCCCCCGTAATCCTCCCACGAGGTACCGGTCACAAGGCCGGAGCGAAAAACTGATACGGCCCGCCGGGAGCCTATCCCGGCAAAATAAAAGTGGAAGAGCATGGAAAAGGGGTACTATCAATGTATATGTTGGAAAGAAAGGAACCTAAACCGATCAGGGCTATAGGAAACACCTGCACCTATGGTGATATCAGCTTCACCTGGAAGCAGGTGGCGATGAGCGAGAACCTGGAGTCCTTGAAGGCTATCATGGGCAAAGATGAAAGAATAATCAACTGGGAGACTTTAGAAGTGATTTATAGGTCAGAGGAAACTTGGTAATGATGGGGAGGAGGCACGTATAGGCCCGCCGGGAGCCTATCCCGGCAGAACAAAACTAGGAGGTAGAGGTAATTAAATATGAAAATCCAAATCAGCACGTATATAGATCACACTACAGAGGAGCTTCTCCGGGAGTTTCTCCTTGAGAAGAAAAGGGACAATCCGAAAATCACAAAGGCATTCGTAGTGGAGACCGCTATTTTAGAGTACATCAAGAACCACGAAACACCCTCCCGCCCATAGTCATAGACCCCACGGCTAAAGCCGGGGGGTCTATGACATCCTCCACCCTAGGTTTACCCCCACCTGCGTCAAAAACTTCCTGCGCCATTGCCGCACCGTGCTTTCACTCAGCTTCAATTCCTGTGCTATCCCTTCGTTCGTAAGCCTTCTATCCCAGAACTTCAATTCTATAAACCTGCGTCGGATCAACGGATCCTTCGCGCAAAACTCATCCCGGGCTTGTTCAATAGCCCTCACCCGCCTGCCCATCTCCCGTATCTCCGCACTGTTGTAAAGCTGTACAACTTTTTGCAGCGTGGTATCGGACACTTTCTTTCCGTTCCGGGGCATCCCGTCCAGCGGCGGACCTGATGCCTGGAGAATGATGTCCTTACGCATTTCCTCAACCTCCCGAACAGTTTCCGGATACTGCCGGACCTCCTGTTCTAACAGGTTTAACACCGCATTCCTGTACTGCCTACTCGCATTCCTCTGCTTCAAACCCCACCACCCTCTTTTCTGTCTATTTGTACTCCCAGCAGGACTTAGCCTCCGGACACCGGCCCAGCCAATAGCATTTGCGACATCCCAAACATTTCGGCAATCTGCACTTGGTTTGCTAGTTTATTATCGTAAAGATAGCGGATGCGACAAACCTCTTCCTCAGTCAATTTAGCCTGACTATTCTTCTCGCCCTTAGCCTGGCGACCTTTTATTACTTTGTCTTTAACATTATCTTTGTGAGTACCAAGAAACAACTTGTTAACCTATTCTTTCTATGCGTTGAGGTTTTATTTGAGAAATACGCTGTTCTGCAATTTCGCAGTATTCTTCCGAAATCTCAAAACCAATAAAATTTCTATTGTTTAATAGAGCTATTTTCGCTGTAGTTCCACTACCAAGAAATGGGTCAAGCACAATATCACCAGGGTTACTCCATGATATGATATGGTCAGCGGCTAGTTGTTCGGGAAAAATAGCTGGATGCTCAAACGCTACGCTATCTTTGGTTGTTTGATTGTCCCCAACATTATATTTCCAAATGTTATGTCTGTATCTGAAAGGTTTTCTCTTGTTTCCATAACCAGTTCCACGGTTTTTGCTTCCGTCTTTTTCTCTTTGTGTAGTTGTTATCTTTCCACCTGGGTTTACCGTATTTTCCATAATTGGATTAAATGTTTTTGGCTTTCCCTTGCTCAAAACAAACATATATTCAAAACATGGCTGATACCGATTGTGTTGAATTGGCATCGGATTGCTTTTTTGATATATCATAGTGTCATGCAGATTAAAACCAATCTCTTTAAAATACAAGGCTTGTCGGAACGATGTACCCGTTTCGCTTCCATTAATAGTTGCATCACCAACAACCCATACCACTACACCTCCTGGCTTTGT
>CZCB01008944.1_pt1 | contig 11648 bp, 6 predicted proteins | sample 591991 | NCBI WGS metagenome assembly CZCB01 (sample SAMEA3556809, study PRJEB10932) | anaerobic digester metagenome | reverse complement strand
TCAGATGTGTATAAGAGACAGGGGTACAGCCGGGCGTATGGGAGTACGGCTGATGGCTATTATCGCCGAAGGCGACCGTGAGCGCGTATATCTGCCGCCTTTACCGGAACATGAAGAAATTGCTCGAAATGTAAAGCCTAAATGGAAACCTGAAAATGAACTGGTTGGTAAATGTCGAGATCAACTTCCGCTATATGGGATGAATACTTTTGCAGACATCTTTACCTCTCGCCAGCTTGTAGCATTGACGACATTTTCCGATCTGGTCCAGGAAGCACGTGAACTTATTCGGAATGATGCAATTGCCGCCGGTTTGCCGGGTGATGGCAAGCCCCTTGCAGACGGTGGTACAGGATCACTGGCGTATGCAGAAGCGATTAGTGTATATTTGGGGCTTGGCATTGGGAGAAGTTCGAATTATTGGTCATCGTTTACACCGTGGGGAGGGAATTTTATTGTTCAAACCTTTGGACGCCAAGCGATTCCTATGGTTTGGGACTATGCCGAAGGAAATCCGTTCTCAATGTCTACAGGAAGTTGGGTTAGAGCTATCGGTTGGATTACTGATGTTATAATTAATAGCTTATCATTTAAGATTGCTGGCAAAGCAATGCAAAATGATGCGCAAACACAATTAATTAGTGATTCTAAAATTATATCTACAGACCCGCCATATTATGACAATATCTCTTATGCTGATTTGTCAGATTATTTTTATATTTGGTTGCGATATAGTTTAAAGAAAATCTACCCAAAACTGTTTTCTACTTTAGTAGTTCCCAAGACTGAAGAGTTAATTGCTTCATCATATCGTCATGGTAGCAAGAAAAAAGCTGAGAAATTTTTCCTTAAAGGTATGACTAATGCTATTTGTAGAATATCACAGCTATCACATCCTGGTTTCCCAGTAACAATTTATTATGCATTTAAACAATCTGAGAAAGACGAATCAGAAGGTGTTGCGAGCACAGGTTGGGAAACATTCTTAGATGCTGTAATAAACGTTGGTTTTTTAATAACTGGGACCTGGCCGATAAGAACGGAGCGAGATCAAGGTTTAAAAACTGGTACCAACTCCCTTGCCTCCAGCATCGTCCTTGTCTGTCGTCCGCGGGCAGAAAACGCACCTATAGCTACCCGCCGCGAGTTTATTACTGCGCTTAAAACCGAACTGCCGGAAGCGCTTGCTTACCTGCAGCGCAGCAATATTGCCCCGGTAGACCTGGCGCAGGCGGCAATTGGCCCGGGAATGGCGGTGTACTCACGTTACTCAAAAGTTATTGATGTGCAAGGCAATCAGCTGAGCGTACGCGAGGCTCTTGCTCTAATCAACGAGACGCTTGATGAGGTGCTAGCTGAACAGGAGGGCGATTTTGATGCTGATACCCGCTGGGCTGTAGCCTGGTTTGAGCAGTATGGTTTTGGTGAAGGAGAGTTTGGTGTGGCCGAAACTCTTTCTAAGGCTAAGAACACCAGTATTTCAGGTTTGGCCGATGCCGGTATTGTGTTTTCTAGAGGAGGGCGGGTGCGTTTATATCGTCCGGAAGAGCTCCCTGAGGATTGGGATCCGTTAAGAGATTCACGGTTGACAGTTTGGGAAACGGTTCATCAACTTATCCGGGCTTTGGAAAATGGTGAAGAAACAGCAGCCGGTTTACTGGCAATGCTGGGTAGCCGGGCTGATCCCGCCAGAGAACTGGCTTATCGGCTTTATACCATCTGTGAGCGGAAAAAATGGGCTCAGGAGGCTTTGGCTTATAACAGCCTGGTGCAAAGCTGGCCGGAAATTGAGCGCCTGGCTGAAGAGAGCAAAAAACCAGTACAAGAGACTATTTGGTGAGGAGAGCAACCATGGCGATTACTAATTATGAACGGGTTACAAAGGCGATGGATTTATTGAAAAATGGTCTTCGTCCCTTTGTGGAAAGGGAATTGGAAGCTTATTACGGCAAGTACTGGGTTACAAAGGTCGTTGAAGGCTGGAAGCAAGATTTAACCTGGCCGGAGGGACAGGATTTGCCTCATCTTGATGTGGCCGCCATTTTGAGAATCATGTGGGAGCAATGGAACCCTGTTTTTAGTAAGACATTAGGACACACCGAACGTAGCCTTGTTAGCGAACTGAGAGAAGTGCGAAACAAATGGGCCCATCAGGAGGCTTTTTCCAGTGATGATGCATACCGGGCTCTTGATTCGACAGCGCGTCTTTTAACAGCTATTTCTGCAAAAGAAGCAGCAGTCATAGAAAAAATGAAAATAGAACTTTTACGAGTCCGTTATGATGAACAGGTACGCAATGAAAGGCGAAAAAAAGCCGGTGTAGCTATTACCAGCCGGGTCACGGGCAATTTGAAGCCTTGGCGAGAAGTAATCACTCCCCACAGAGATGTAGCCAGCGGCCGATACCAGCAAGCTGAATTTGCCGCTGACCTCTGGCAGGTATACATGGGTGAAGGCAGCTCTGAATACCGTGATCCTGTTGAATTTTTCCGGCGCACCTATCTTACGGATAGTTTAAAAAAATTGCTGGTAGGTGCTTTGCGGCGGCTTTCCGGTCTCGGGGGGGATCCGGTGATCCAACTGCAGACCAATTTTGGTGGGGGCAAAACCCACTCCATGCTTGCATTGTATCATCTCTTTTCCGGTTATTCGCATGGTGAACTCGATGGTATCGAGAGCATTATGGAGGAAGCCGGTGTAACCCAAATCCCGGCCGTCCGCCGTGTTGTTATAGTCGGCAATAAAATTTCACCCGGCAATCCTTCCGTTAAGCCGGACGGCACTGTTGTTCGCACTCTTTGGGGGGAGCTGGTATGGCAACTGGGAGGCCGGGAGGCTTATGAACGGGTACGGGCGGATGATGAAAATGCCACCAGCCCCGGTGACTTGCTACGGGTGCTTTTTAACGAATACGGTCCCTGCCTCATTCTAATTGACGAATGGATTGCCTACGCCAGGCAATTGCATGATAGTAGCGTTTTACCGGCAGGAAGTTTTGAAACCCAATTCACTTTTGCCCAGGTCCTTACCGAATCAGCAAAGTTGGCTGATAATTGTCTTTTGGTAGTCAGTTTGCCCGCTTCAGACAGAGCCATATCACTCCATTCCCAGGCTGATGATGCTGAAGTTGGTGGAGAGCGTGGCCGTGAAGCTTTGCACCGGTTGCAAAACGTCATCGGGCGCGTAGAATCGTCATGGCGTCCGGCTACAGCAGAGGAAAGCTTTGAAATTGTTCGTCGTCGGCTTTTTGAACCTTTAGTTGAAAATGAACAGTTTATTGCCCGTGACACGGTTGCCCGGGCGTTTGCCGATCTCTACCGCACTCAGCACCAGGAATTTCCACCTGAATGCCGGGAATCAGATTATGAAAGGCGCCTGAAAGCTGCCTATCCGATTCATCCGGAGGTTTTCGACCGCCTTTATACTGATTGGTCTACATTAGTAAAATTTCAGCGTACTCGCGGTGTGTTGCGCCTGATGGCTGCGGTAATCCACAGCCTCTGGGAGAAAGAAGATCGGAACCCGCTCATCATGCCATGCAATATACCTATTGACGACCCGCGTGTGGAATTTGAGCTAACTCGATACTTATCGGAGAATTGGGTGCCGGTTATCAGCAGGGATGTTGATGGTCCAAATTCTTTGCCCTTGCAGTTCGACAACCAACTGCCAAATCTTGGCAGGCATTCCGCTTGCCGACGGGTAGCCCGGACCATATTTCTTGGTTCAGCGCCGATTATAGCAGCTGCCAACCGTGGTTTAGAGGATCGCCGGATAAAGCTGGGCTGTGTCATGCCTGGCGAATCACCTGCTGTGTTTGGCGATGCACTGCGAAGACTGGCGACGTCGGCAACCTATTTGTATGCAGATGGTACCCGCTATTGGTTTTCTACTCAACCTACGGTTACTAAACTGGCTGAAGACCGGGCGGAGCAGCTCAAGCGAGAACCGCATAAAGTGGAAGAAGAAATTAACAGACGTTTAAGGCTCGATTTAAAACAGGCCGGCGATTTTAAGCGTGTCCATCCACTGCCAAACACGGGACAGGATATTCCCGATGATCAAGATGCCAAATTGGTAGTTCTCGGCATTGATTATCCACATGGCAGGGAAAGGGATAGCTCGGCCATAGCTTTTGCCAAGGAGCTTATTGAAACACGTGGAAACTCACCTCGAATCTACCGCAATACTCTTGTATTTGTTGCGGCAGACAAGACACGTTTGCAAGAGCTTGATGAAGCTGTGCGGTATTACCTGGCTTGGGAATCAATTCTTAGACAGCGGGAAGAGCTGGATCTTTCACCATTCCAGGTAAGGCAGGCCGAGGCACAGAGAAACTCTGCAGATAATGCTGTTGATGTTAGGCTGCCGGAAACTTATCAGTGGTTGCTGGTTCCTGTCCAATTGAATCCTCAGGCGGAAGTAGAATGGCAAAGCTTCCGGGTTAACAGCCGGGATCCCATAGCAGTGCGTGCCAGCAGAAAGCTGCGTAGTGACGAATTCCTCGTAACCACCTTTGCCGCTACTCGATTGCGGATGGATCTGGATAGGGTCCCCCTTTGGCGCGGAGATCATGTGGCAATTAAGCAGCTCATCGAGGATTATGCCCGCTATCTTTATTTGTCACGGCTTTTGGAACCGGCAGTTTTGTTGGATGCGATTCGCAGCGGTATTTCTTCAGCTACCTGGAAAGTGGATACATTTGCTTACGCTGAAAGTTATGACGGGGCCACCGGACGTTATCGCGGACTATACGTTGGAGAACAGGTAAACATTGTTTACGACAGCGAGACTCAGGGGCTTCTGGTCAAGCCGGAAGTTGCACTAAGGCAGCTCGAAGCTGAAGAGAAGCTAAAGCTGCCGGGAGACGGTGAAAAAACTGAAACCGGACTGTATGGGGAAGATGGGGTTGATTTTTTACCCGAAGAGGAAACTGGTGAAGAACAAGATGTTGTGCCACTTGCACCTCCCAGGCCGAAACGCTTTTTCGGCAGTGTTGAACTTAACCCAACCCGTGCCGGCCGCGATGCCGGTCAAATAGCCGAAGAAGTCATTGCTCATCTTGTTGGAATTGTTGGCGCTAAAGTAAGAGTAACTTTGGAAATAGAAGCGGAAATTGAAAATGGAGTCCCTGAAAATGTTGTACGCATTGTTACAGAAAACAGCCGCACCCTTAAATTTACAACGCACGGTTTTGAAGATGAATAAAGTAACATGCTTAATAAAGGCGGCAAAGTAGAAACAAAAGACATCTTAAAAGGCGAGTGCATTTGTTTGCACCCGCCTTTTTTGCTGCTCGATAAACTTTTGCTGCCTTGCAAAACAGGTAAAAAATTTGAATTTTATTTATTGCCTGCAGGACGTTCTGTTATTATTTTAACCCAGAACGTCCTGTTTCTTGGCCCGTCAAACTCGCAAAAGTATATGGCCTGCCAGGTTCCAAGGACTAGATTGCCGCCGGCAACCGGGATAGTCTGTGATGATCCAATTATACTTGCTTTAAGATGGGCTGCCGAATTGCCCTCTGCGTGGCGATACTTCCGGTGCTCCCAGGGGATAAGTTCATCCAAATATGCGAGCATGTCGCTTGCGACATCCGGGTCGGCGCCTTCGTTGATTGTAATTCCTGCAGTTGTATGCGGGCAGTATACGCAAACCAGGCCTTCCCGGATTCTCGCTTCCCTTACGGCATTTTCAACCTTTCCTGTGATGTTGATCATTTGTGAACGGCGGTCTGTCCTCAGGCTATATTTTTGCAGCATATTGTCCCTCCGGCGCCCCGTTTTTCAGTAAATTGATCAATCCGAGAATGAGATTGACGATTATTTCCGCCATGTAGCGCGGAGATTTTTTCATGCCGTCGTCCAGCCATTTCTGGACAAAGCCCACGCAGCCGCTTACCGTGAAGGAATAGACGTATTCGGCATCCTCCTTGGTGATTTTGTTGTCGCCGGTTATCTCGCTGATGATTAAATCGTAGACCAGTTTCATTATCTTCTTTTGAAAGGTGAAGTCGCCGCGTTCGCTTAACAGGAGCCTGCAAATCCTGGCATTTTTCCGGATATACTGAAAGATTTTTTCTGTAATCAGGAGGATGTCCTCGGTGTATTTCTTATCAAAATTCTCCAGGTATGCCTGAATGTCAGCCAAGAACTTGTTTTCGATTTTCCGCAAAAGATCGTACTGGTCGCTGTAATGGGCATAAAAGGTCGAGCGGTTGATATCGGCTTTTTCGCAGATTTCCTTGATGGTTATTTTAGATATGTCTTTTTTCTCCATCAGTGTTATAAAGCTTTCTTCCAGCACCATTTTTGTGTATTTAACGCGCCTGTCAATTTTCTCCCCGGCCAATTTAATCCTCCCCAATTATTTTTAAAATATGTCTGTTCCTAAACACTTTGCCATAATACGTTTAACAACTGACGTTTATTAAATATCTGTTTGTTGAATTATGTTCATACTGTTATTAAACTAAATATGTAACGGTTTGTCAACACCGTGTTTGATAAATAAGGAGGCGGTTTGGTGGATTCCTTTACCCAGGCGGTTGTCAAGCATAAGAAAATCATTTTCTTTGCTTTTGTAGTAGCATCTGTAATATGCGCCGGCCTGGCAACGCTGGTGCCTGTTAACTACAACACCGTTGATTATCTGCCCGGAGATGCGCAGTCTACAATCGCAATTAAGGTAATGGAAGAAGAATTAGGCGGGGAATTGCCAAACGCCAGAGTCATGCTTGCAAACGTAACAATACTGGAAGCGCTGGTATACAAGGAGAAGCTTGCGGCCATTGACGGAGTTGAATCTGTATCCTGGCTGGATGACATGATTGGCTTGGACACACTGAAAACTACGCCACTGGAATTTTTGGATGCTTCAATTGTTGAGAACTATTATAAAGATAATTATGCCGTGTTTAGTCTCTCGATTGAAAGCGGCAAGGAACATAGCTGCGTCAAGGCTATTTATGAGTTGATCGGCGAAAACAACGCCGTAGCGGGAGAAGCGGTCAACATTGCTGAGACCCAGGAAATGTCGGTTTCCGAAGTGCTAAATGCAATGGTTATCCTGCTTCCCGTCATAATTGTCATCTTGCTTCTATCAACCACTTCCTGGGTGGAACCGCTGCTGTTTCTGTTGACCATTGGTGTAGCAATTGCAATCAATATGGGAACCAACATTATATTGGGTGAAATTTCCTTTATTACCAGAACAGTCAGCCCTGTATTGCAGCTGGCCGTATCTCTGGACTATGCCATCTTCCTGCTCCATAGCTTTAATGAACACAGGCGAAAACATGAACCCGGGACAGCCATGAAACTGGCTATGAAACAGTCGTTTTCAACGGTTGCAGCCAGCGCCGCCACAACGGCGATCGGTTTTGCCGCCCTGATCTTTATGCGTTTCGGCATCGGAGCAGATTTAGGTCTTAATCTCCTAAAAGGAATCGTCTTCAGCTTCATAGCGGTTATGGTGTTTATGCCTGTGCTTACCCTCATGCTATATAAAGCCATTGACAAAACTAAACACCGCAGGCTTGTTCCTGACATGAAAAACGCCGGGAATCTTTTGCTTAGGACAAGGATACCCTTGCTGATTCTTGCCCTGCTGGTGGCGGTTCCCTGCTTCCTGGCCCAGTCAAATACCGAATTTATCTACGGGCTGGGCAGTGTTACAGCCACATCACGGGCCGGAGAAGATTTGCTGCTTATTGACGAGAAGTTCGGCAGGGAAAATCCTCTTGTACTGCTGGTTCCCAGGGATGATGCCGGTAAAGAGGCGGAATTGAGTGCCGATCTTTCTGAGATTCCCCATGTGACAAGTGTTGTGTCCTTCGTTACGGCTGTCGGCGCCGAAATCCCCCCGGAATTTGTGCCCCGGGAAGCGTTGCAGCAGTTTTATTCCGAGAATTACTCCCGGTTTATCCTTTATACGGACACCGCCGAGGAAGGGGAGGAAGCTTTTGCCGCCGTCCAGGCCGTTATGGATACTGCAGCTATGTATTACGACACTTATTACCTTGCCGGTCAGAGCGCCACTCTCTACGACATGCAAAAGATTGTTTCACTTGATACCGGGCGGATCAACCTGGTGGCAGTAATTGGGATATTCCTTGTGCTGCTTATTACTTTCCGGTCCCTCTCCATCCCCGTATTGCTGGTGTTTTCCATTGAAACAGCTATCTGGATTAACCTGTCTGTTCCCTACTTCACCGGTCAAGCCTTGAATTTTGTCGGCTATTTGGTAATAAGTACGGTGCAGCTTGGCGCAACGGTAGACTATGCCATACTGCTTACCAATGCTTACCTGCGCAACAGGGAAGACCTGCCGAAAAAAGATGCCATAAAAGCAGCCATTGGCAGCAATTTAGCGGCAATCCTGATTTCTGCAATTATTCTTGCCACTGCAGGATTTACCCTGGCTTTCACTTCCGCCAACCCGATTATCAGTGAACTTGGATTCTTGCTGGGCCGCGGAACCTTGCTGTCTCTTGCCATGGTGGCCGGTGTGCTGCCGGCCCTGCTCCTATTGTTTGACAAGGTCGTGCAAAAAACCACCCTGAATGGCAAATTTCATTAATCCATCTTGGGAGTGTGATTATGATGAAAAAGATATTCATAGTTTTGGTTTTGGCGCTGGTTCTGGCCCTGGCAGCCGGTCCGGTGCTTGCAGTTGCGGAACCTTCGCCAAAGGAAGAAATTGTCTACGGCATCCTCAACCCGGATGGAAGCGTGAAAGATATTTATGTTGTCAATATCTTTAATGGCGGCTCCATAACCGACTACGGCAATTATTCCGAAGTCAGGAACATGACCACTTCGGAAAAGCTAATCCGGGAAGGCGATAAAATAACGATCAACACTGCTGCGGGTAAATTCTACTATCAGGGAACCCTGGAAAGCAAGGAGCTGCCCTGGGATATTGAAATTAAATACTACCTGGATGGCAAGGAAATCTCAGGAGAAGAGATTGCCGGAAAAACCGGCAAGGCGGAAATTTCTTTGTCTGTAAAAAAGAATACCGGGATGAGCGGCTTTTTCTTTGACAACTATGCCTTGCAAATTGCCCTTTCCCTGGATAACAAGCTATTCTCCAATATTGAAGCGGAAAACGCCACCCTGGCTGAAGCCGGGGGGAAAAAGCAGCTTTCCTACATTGTTCTGCCGGGCAGCGGCATGGATATATCCGTAAAAGCCGATGTCCGGGATTTTGCAATGGATTCCATAACAGTCAATGGCATTCTGCTTTCCCTAGGGCTTTCAGTAGACAAAAGCGAGTTTGCAGCAGAGATAGATGAACTGGCGCGGGCCGTAGAGAAGCTGGATGGCGGCGCCGGTGAACTGCTGCAGGGAATAGATATGTTAGCCCGGGGGATGGAAAAATATATTGAGGGAACGAAGGCTTTTAAGGACGGTTTGGTCCGGTTTGCGGGCGGAGCGGACCTGTTGAATCATGGGGCAAAGGAACTGGAAAGGGGCCTTGCGGAATTAAGCGGTCAAAGTGATTCTATAGTCCAGGGAGCCCTGGCAATTCAGCAGGCCACATTTGATGCGCTTAACGCCGAACTTGGCAAAACGGGCCTGCCAACTCTTACCCCGGAGAATTACAGCACGATCCTGGCGTCAATACCGGAACTTGAACCGGTAAAAAGCCGGCTGGACGGCGCCGTCCGGTTTACCCGGGGCATAATCAGTTACACTGAAGGTGTAACGCAGCTTGGCGCCGGTGCGGCGGAATTGGCCAGGGGCACAGAAGAGTTTAAAGCCATGGCGGCCGAAATAGCAGGCTCGGCCCATGAACTCTATCAGGCAGGAGAAGAGATAAACGCGGGCATTAAAAAACTGCGCGACGGCCTGGTGTCATATAAGAAAGGCACGGAGGAGTTTAAAGCGGGCACGGCAAACATGGGCACGGAATTGGATGAAAGGATTGATGAAATCATTGGCAGTCTCTCCGGCAGGAGTGATGGGCTGGTATCCTTTGTTTCAGAAAAAAACACAAATGTCACCGCCGTACAGTTTGTCTTAAAGGCGGACGCCATTTCAGCCCCAAAAGCCGAAGAACCTTCTCCTGCAAGCCCTGTACAGGAAGGCTTCTGGCAGAAGCTGGTGAAGTTGTTTACCTCTCTTTTCAAGTGACAGCATTTTCGCAGCATATAGCACCGAAGTTAAATAATTTCATTTTTTAAGCGAAGAAATTCAAACCGGATGTAATTGCGCGAAAATTAAAACAAATTTGAAAGCAATACTTTAGGAATAATATAACATAAAAGGAAAAACTGATTTTGTGTCGAAGAGCTATTATTGTAATAATTATCTATTGATAGTTATCTCAGATGTTCCAAGGGGTTGACCCCAGTGAAAGGCAACATCAAACAGGTTGAGCGACAATTTTATATTCTTTCCCTGCTTGGCAGTTCCCGGGAGGGATTAAGTGTCAGGGAACTGCATTCCAGGCTGCAAGAAGAAGGAATAAAAGTTTCAGCACGCACCGTGCGCCGGGATCTTGATGATCTTACTCTGGCTAATTTTCCCATCTTTGAGGAGAAAAGGGGAAGCTGTACCTATTATGTGCTGAACAGTATGGAATTACGTCCGGTGCCGTTCAGCATCAACGGGCTTATTGGTCTCTATTTTCTCAAGGAACTGTTGTACCCGGTATCTTCCTTGCCCGTTATTCAAGATGCCTATGACCTCATTTTCAGGTCCATCGAGGATCTTCCCCGGCCCGACCGGAAATTTATCCACAGCTTAAGAAAACAATTAAAAATAGATCACCTGCTTATTGACCCCGAGGAGGACATTTCCTTTGAAATACTGGAAACCTTGAGGGAAGCAATTGCTGAAAACCGGGTTGTAAAAGCCAGCTATTACTCTTTTAGTTCGGATACTGTAACCGAGCGGGAGATTGAACCTTACTATATTGTAATCAAGAATCGCCATTACTACTTAATCGGTCACTGTCGCAGACGCGGCGAGGTGCGCGACTTTCGAGTTTCCCGGTTTCATTGCGTTGAGCCTACCTCTAAACACTTTAGGAAAAAGGACAGCTTCTCCTACGCGGATTATATCAGGTACTCATGGAATATGGTTAAGGATAAAGAGATTTATGATATTAAAATAAAGTTTACTCCCCGGATAGCCCGTTTTGTTAAAGAATATGAAAGTTGGCGGGCCGGCCGGTTAAAGGAACTCCCGGACGGTTCCCTTGTTTTCAGCCGCCGCGTGGCAGGGTTTGAGGAGATTATCCCCTGGGTGCTGAGCTTCGGTGGAGAAGCAGAGGTGCTGAACCCACAGGAGCTGAGGGAGGCGGTTGTCGGGCACTTGAAAAAGATGCAGTCCGTTTACATGTAAAGTAGTACGGGAAAGGGACACGGTCTGTCATTGTCTATTGGTATAATGTTTAAGGCGTACAAAATTTTTAAAAGTTTAAGGTATTGCTTTCTCTACAAGCAAATATATAGAATAAAAAACTCCCCGAAGCTGGCTCCTCCGGGGAGAACAGAGAGACACTAAAAAAAGTGTCATCTCCAGGCAACAACATTATAACATTTTATAAAAAATTTGTCGAGATGTAGAAAAACAAAAGGTAGTGTCAACTTTTTGTAGGACATTTTACTCTAATCATCCTTTTGGATTAACAACTAG
>CZCB01009030.1_pt1 | contig 11685 bp, 8 predicted proteins | sample 591991 | NCBI WGS metagenome assembly CZCB01 (sample SAMEA3556809, study PRJEB10932) | anaerobic digester metagenome | reverse complement strand
GAGAAAACGGGTGAATATGAACCTGATGATCACAATCTTAGAATTTGTCCTGGCGCTGGGTGTGCTGATCTTCCTGCACGAGTTCGGCCACTACCTGGCAGCCCGGCTGCTCAAAATCGAAGTAGAGGAGTTTGGCTTCGGGTTTCCTCCCCGCATGGTCAAGCTCTTTACCCTCGGGGGAACGGATTTCACCCTGAACTGGATCCCCTTCGGTGCGTTTGTGCGCCCCAAAGGCGAAGAGGACCCCAACGTGCCCGACGGCTTGATGAGAGCCAATCCCTGGGTGCGGCTCTCCGTATTCCTCGGCGGGCCGTTTATGAATATCATTACCGGTATCCTTCTTTTCACGCTGTTCTTCACCCAGATCGGAATCCCGGACCTGGACACAGTCCAGATCGTTGAGGTCAATGAAGGCTCACCCGCCGCCGCGGCCGGCATCCAGCCTGGTGACATTGTCCTCAGTGTGGGCGATGAGCCCGTTAACAGCACCAGCGAACTTTCTTCACTCATCCACGCCAGCCTGGATACGGAAATCACCATGACCCTGCTGCGCGGTGAGGAGGAGTACACCACCACCCTGGTGCCGCGCTCCGAACATCCTGAGAATCAAGGCCCGACCGGCATCGTGATGAGCAACCCGGTCACAAATGCGACGTTCTTCCAGGCTCTCCCGACCGGGGTGGCCGTGACCTACGAGCAGGCCCGCACCCTGTTCACCATGCCGGTGATGCTCGCTCGCGGTGAAATCCAGCCCGAACAGGCCCGGGTGATGGGTCCGGTGGGCATTTATGACGTGTTTTCGCAGGCCCGCGAAGCTGACGAAGAGACTCCTGACGCTGGCAGCGGCATCCCGCTGAACACGCTGCTCCTGCTGGCCACCATTTCCGTGGCGCTCGGTCTGACCAACCTGCTGCCCATCCCCGCCCTGGATGGAGGCCGCATTCTGCTGACCCTGCCGGAGATCATCACCGGCAAGCGCATTCCGCCGCGCTTTGAGAATGTCTTCCACATGGTCGGGTTTGCCGCCCTCCTGCTGCTGATGATCTTTATCACCGCCCAGGACATCATCAACCCGGTCGTGCTGCCCTGAGCGAACCAGGATCAGGCCATAGAAAGCATACGTACCAGATGACAACTTCATCGAACAGGAACGTTCCGTTCCAGGAAATCATTGAGTCACTGCTCGACACCAGCAAACCCTTCCCGCCGGCGATGCTGCACCGGTTTTCGGACATTGGCGCGGAGGACTTCCGCCAGCTGAAGGAGGTCTGGCACCAGGTGCCCGACCATCGCCGGGCCAGCCTGCTGCAGGACCTGGAAACCATTATGGAAGGCGACACGCTGGTGTCGTACGACGAACTCGCCCGTTTCGCGCTGGATGACGAGGATCCCGAAGTGCGTCAGGGCGCCATTCGCCTGCTGTGGGAGACGGAAGACCCTCATCTGGTCCCCAAACTGCTCGACCTGCTCGACCGGGATGAAAACCTGCAGGTGCGGGCCATCGCAGCCAACGCGCTGGGCAAGTATGTCTATCTCGGAGAATTGGAAGAAATTCCAAATTCGCTGCTGCACACCATCGAAGATGGCCTGATTAATGCACTGCTTTACGGTGAAAGTGACCTGATCCGGCGGAGTGCGCTCGAGTCGCTGGGGTATTCCAGCCGCGCTGAAGTCGCACCAGAGATCACCAGGGCGTTCAACCACGATGACCCCAGCTGGATCGCCTCCGCGCTGTTCGCCATGGGCCGCTCGCTGGATCAGGCCTGGAAACCGTATGTCCTTGAGTCGCTGGACCATCCGGAAGAAGTGGTGCGCATTGAAGCCATCCGTGCCGCTGGCAATCTGGAGCTCAAGGCCGCGCGGAAGGTCCTCATCGATTTGCTGGAAGAAGGCGTCGAGGATGAGGAGGTGCGAGCCACAGCCATCTGGGCGCTCTCGCAGATCGGCGGCTCCAACGTGAAATCCATTCTGGAGAATATGCTGGAACAGGCCGGGGATGACGAAGAGGCGGATATCATCGAACAGGCGCTTGACAACCTGCTGTTCAACGAAGGACTGGGTGATTTCACCATCTTCGACATCGATACGCCTGAAGAGGACGACGAGGAATACGAAGAAGGCGAAGATGAGCTGGACATCTTCGCCGGCGAGGAAGACGAAGAGGAATAACCCGGTTCATTTGAATCCAGCGCCTGCACAACACCGCAGCTCATGATGCTCACCCACCGCTGGACGATCGCAATCATCTTCATCTGCAGCTTCCTCATCCTGGGGGCTGCGCCTGTAACGCAGTCCCAATCCATCTTCGGCACGCCGGCGGTGGATTATGTCTTCGGTGAGCAGGCCACGTTTACAGTACCGCTGACCGATCACAGGTCGATCCAGAGCCTGTTCCTTCACCTGCAGCCCGGCGACGGTGATCTGGAGGTAATCGAGCTGCCGCTGCCCCCTGCGGGTCAGCCCGGCGTGTACGTCCACCCGCTGGACGTAAGCCCCTTCCCGCCCTTCGGCACCGTCAAATACCAGTTCCGGGCCTCGCTGTCGGATGGCAGCAAGGTAAGCAGCCCGGAATATTCCTTCGAGTACAGCGATAACCGCTTCGAATGGCAGATGCTGGAAAACGACCAGATCCAGGTCTTCTGGCAGGAAGGCGACACCGGATTCGGCCAGGCGGCATTAAACGCCGCCGCCGCCGGCCTGGATAATGCGCTGCAGATTCTCCCTGTCGACATTCAGGATCCCATCCGCGTGTACATCTATCCGGGAACAGCAGCCCTGCAGTCCATCCCCGGGACCAGCATGCCGGACTGGGCCGGCGGCCTGGCCAGCGATCAGGCGGACGCTGCCCTGCTGTCGGTCTTGCCCGGCGCGGAGCAGCGCCTGGAGCTGGAGCGCCAGGCCCCGCATGAGATCATGCACCTCGTCCTGCGCCGCGCGGCGCCGCGTAACTACGCCAACGTTCCCGCCTGGTTCGCAGAGGGCCTGGCCTCCCTGGCCGAGCTGTACCCCAACCCGGAGTACGAGCGCATGCTGCTCACCGCTTCGCAGGAGCGCACGCTCATCCCGCTGGAAACCCTGTGCAGCCGCTTCCCCTCGGAGGAGCACAACGTCTACCTGGCCTATGCCGAAGCAGAATCATTCATGCGCTATGTATACCGGAACCACGGAAGCAGCGGCATTGCCCGCACCCTGGCGGCCTATGAAAACGGGCTTAGCTGCGAAGCAGGCGTGCAAACCGGGCTGGAAATCTCTCTGGAGGAGCTGGAATCGCGCTGGCAGAGCGAAATGTTTGGAGAAACCTCTCAGGCCTCGAACGCGGCTGATACCACCGCGTTCGGCCCCTATCTGGCTCTCTCACTGCTGGTGCTGCTGCCGCCGCTGATCATCCCCTTATCCCTGCGCTGGAAGGAATAACTGACAATCTCTCCTGTTTCAGGAGGTTGTAATGAACGATACAAACCAGGTCCACTTGCATGCATTTGTCGAAGGTCGTGTTCAGGGTGTCAGCTTCCGGTTTTTTGTGCTCCGCCGGGCACAGGAGTACCAGCTCAACGGCTGGGTCAGAAACACTCCAAACAACGAAGTGGAGGTTCGCGCGGAAGGGCCGCAGGACAGGGTGCACCAGCTGCTCAAAGACCTGTGGAAAGGCCCTCCGGCCGCCTTTGTGACCAATGTACGCACCGAATGGAACGAGCCGACCGGCAAGTTCAACGGCTTCAAAATTGACTTTGATTATTACTAGAAATGAACAGGACCTGCCCGGGCAGGTCCTGCTTGATTCTCAGTGGATCTCCAGTTCTCCGGAGAGCAGCCTGGCACGCTCCCATGGTGGAAGCTTGGAATCCTCCGCCAGAAGCCCGCGCAGTTCGTAGATCTGGTCGCGCAGCGCGGCCGCGCGCTCGAACTCCAGATCCTTGGCCGCCTGCTTCATTTCCTTCTCCATCTCGGCAATCAACCGCTGCAGGTCGCGCTTCGGCAGGGTGAGTGCTTCGGCGCTGGTCTTGTACTCACCGGCGCCCTCAGCCAGCGCATGGCTGGCGGACAGCCGTTCGGTAATATCGTGAATTCCCTTGATCACGCTGGCCGGTTCGATGCCATGCTTCTCATTGTAAGCGGCCTGCTTGGCGCGGCGGCGGTTGGTTTCGTCGATGGCCTGTTTCATCGCGTCGGTGACCTTGTCCGCGTACATGATCACCCGGCCCATCACATTGCGCGCTGCCCGTCCGATGGTCTGGATCAGCGCCGTGCTGGAGCGCAGGAAGCCTTCCTTGTCCGCGTCCAGAATGGCTACCAGGGATACCTCCGGCAGGTCCAGCCCCTCGCGCAGCAGGTTAATGCCCACTACCACATCGAACACGCCCATGCGCAGGTCGCGCAGGATGCCCACACGCTCCAGCGTGTCCACTTCAGAGTGCAGGTAATGCACCTTAATCCCCAGCTCCATCAGATAATCCGCCAGGTCTTCGGCCATGCGCTTGGTGAGCGTGGTCACCAGCACGCGCTCGCCGACCTCCACCCGCTTGCGGATCTCACCGATAAGGTCGTCGATCTGCCCTTTGGTCGGCCGCACCTCTACCTCGGGATCCAGCAGACCCGTGGGACGGATGACCTGCTCGGCGATCTGCTCCGCCTTCGCCAGTTCATACGGCCCCGGCGTGGCGGAGGTGTAGATAGTCTGCCCCATGCGCTCTTCGAACTCTTCGAAGGTCAGCGGGCGGTTGTCCAGGGCTGAGGGCAGGCGGAAACCGAACTCGACCAGCGTCGACTTGCGCGACAGGTCGCCGTGGTACATGCCCCGGATCTGTGGGACCGTCATGTGCGACTCATCGATAAACAGCAGGTAGTCCTTGGGCAGGTAATCCATCAGCGTCCAGGGAGGTGAACCCGGAGGGCGCTGGTCAAGCGGGCGGGAATAGTTCTCGATGCCCGAGCAGTACCCCACCTCGCGCAGCATCTCAAGGTCGTAGCGGGTGCGCTGCTCCAGCCGCTGGGCCTCCAGCAGCTTGCCCTCCGCCCGGAAGTACGCCAGCCGTTCTTCCAGCTCCTTCTCGATGTCATGGATGGCGATCTTTAGCCGGTCTTCCTCGGCGATATAGTGCTTGGCGGGGTAGATATCGATCTCAGTCGGCTCGCCCAGGATTTCCCCGGTCACCGCATTAACCATCAGGATGCGCTCCACCTCATCCCCGAAGAAGGTGATCCGGTAGGCGATCTTGTCCTCGTAAGCCGGGAAGACCTCCAGCGTATCGCCGCGCACGCGGAACACGCCGGGCTTCTGCTCCATGTCGTTGCGCTGGTACTGGCTGTCGATCAGCTGGCGCAGGAGCGCATTCCGCCGGTAGATCTCCCCCACCTTGAGCTTGATGACCACCTTGTTGTAAGCGGTCGGGTCACCCAGACCGTAGATACACGAAACTGACGCGACAATGATAACGTCCCGGCGGGACATCAGCGCGGTCGTGGCAGCCAGGCGGAGCCGGTCGATCTCATCATTGATCTGCGTTTCTTTCTCGATATACAGATCGTGACGCGGGACGTAGGCCTCCGGCTGGTAATAGTCGTAGTAGGAGACAAAATACTCCACCGCGTTGTTCGGGAAGAACTCCTTGAACTCCGCGTAGAGCTGGGCAGCCAGGGTCTTGTTGTGCGCCATCACAAGCGCGGGTCGCTGCAGCTGCTGGATGACGTTTGCCATGGTGAAGGTCTTGCCCGTGCCGGTTGCACCCAGGAGCACCTGGTGTCTCATGCCGCGATTCACCCCTTCGACCAGCTGGCGAATGGCTTCAGGCTGGTCTCCAGTCGGCTGGTACGGAGCATGCAGTTCGAATTCCATACGCACTTCCTTCTATCCGTCAATCCACTGATGCGCTGAGCGAGCCATCACGGATTCCATTCTAGCATAGAATATATGTTCAATAAAGGGGTAAACAGGAATGGACGTCCGTTTTCTTAAAAATCAGTGCTGCGCCTGCCAGATGCCTGCGACTTCCGCCAGCATCTCGATCAGCCGCCCCTGCCAGTCCGGCCCGAGTTTCTCCATCTGCACCCAGTAGGCATTCTTTCCTGCCCTTGCGCCGCCGGAAAGCGGGGGCAAATCCCGCGTGGTAATTCCCTCCGGCAGCGGCGGGAAGCGCAGGACCAGCTGGTCCCCCTCCACGGAAACCGAAGCCAGACCGGCTTTCTCCGCCAGCAGCTTGACCCGGATCTGGAAGAACAGGTTCTCCACCTCGGGCGGCAGCGGACCAAAGCGGTCGTGGAACTCCTGCTTCAGCGCTTCGACTTCATCGTCGTTGTTCAGGTCGGCGATGCGCCGGTAAAGGCTCAGACGGACGCGGGTGTCCTCAATGTAATCAGTCGGTATACCGATCGACAGCGGCAGATCGACACTCACCGCCGCACGCAGTTCCTTGATCCCCAGCTTCCGGGTGTCCGCGCCGCCCAGTCCGCTCACCTGGCGCAGCTGAGTCACAGCCTGGCCCAGCAGCCGGGTGTACAGATGGAAGCCCACGCTGGCGATCACACCGTGCTGGCGGGTGCCCAGCAGCTCGCCGGCGCCGCGCATTTCCAGATCGCGCATGGCAATCGAGTACCCGGCCCCCAGCTGGGTGTTCTCCGCGATGGTCTCCAGGCGCTCCTGTCCTTCCGGCGTCGGCGCCTTGCGGTTGTGGCGGAAGAAATAAGCGTAGGCCCGGTGTGCGCCGCGGCCGACCCGTCCTCGCAGCTGGTAAAGCTGCGCCAATCCGAACGCATCTCCCCGGTCGACGATGAGCGTGTTGGCGTTGGGAATATCCAGCCCCGACTCGATGATGGAGGTACTCAACAGCACATCCACCTCACCTTTGGTGAAGCGCGCCATGGCGCTGGCCAGTTCCGGCTCGTGCATCTGTCCGTGGGCCACCTCCACACGCGCCTCGGGGACCAGCGATTTCAGATGCAGCTCCATGGCCCGGATAGTCTGCACCCGGTTGTGCACGAAGAACACCTGGCCGCCGCGTTCCATCTCCCGCAGGATAGCCTGGCGCACCAGCCTTGGGCTGTACGGCCCGATGTGAGTAATGATCGGCAGGCGTTCCGACGGCGGTGTGTTGATCACCGAAATATCCCGCACCCCGGTAAGCGCCATGTACAGCGTGCGGGGGATGGGTGTGGCAGTCAGCGTGAGCACGTCGATTTCGGTGCGCAGCTTCTTGAAGTATTCCTTGTGGGTCACACCGAAGCGCTGTTCTTCGTCAATGATCAGCAAGCCCAGGTCCTTGAACTGCACATCAGGCTGGATCAGGCGATGCGTGCCGATGATAATGTCCACCTCGCCCCGCTCCAGGCGCTTCAGGATGGCATCCTGCTCCTTCGGGGTGCGGAAGCGGCTGAGCATCTCCACTTCCACCGGGAAGGGCGCCAGGCGCTGGCGGAAGGTCTCGAAATGCTGCTGGGCGAGCACAGTGGTGGGTACCAGCAGCGCCACCTGCTTGCCGTCCATCACCGCCTTGAACGCCGCCCGCAGGGCGACCTCAGTCTTGCCGTAGCCCACATCGCCGCACAACAGGCGGTCCATGGGCCGCGGGGATTCCATATCCTGCTTCACCGCCCGAATGGCTTCCGCCTGATCCTCGGTCTCAATATACGGGAAGCTGGCTTCCAGCTCCTGCTGCCAGACCGTGTCCGGGCTGAAGGCATGTCCCTTTGCCACCTGCCGCTTTGCGTACAGCTCGAGCAGCTCCTCGGCCACATCAAAGACAGCTTCGCGGACTTTCTGCTTGGTCTGCGACCAGTCAGCGGTTCCCAGCCGGGTCATTGCCGGCGGCGAAGCATCCGGCCCGATGTAGCGGCTCAACCGGTCCGCCTGGTGCACGGGCACAAACAGCTGATCTCCGGCCGCGTACTCCACCACCAGGAACTCGCGGGTGATGGACTCGAGCGTGCGCTGCACCAACCCGACGTAGCGGCCGATGCCGTAGTCCACGTGAACCACGTAGTCACCCGGCTTCAGGTCCGCGTAGGAAGATTCCGGCGGCTCTGCGATGGGTCTGGCCCGCCGGCGGGGCTGCGGACGGTCCCAGCCGAACACTTCGCTGTCAGTCAGCAGGTGGAACTGCCGGCCGCCCGGCCGGGACAGCGTCCAGCCTTCGCTCAGCGTGCCTTCCAGAAACACGGGATGGCAGGTCAGCCCGCCGATTTCATCCCGCTCTGCCCACAGCTCGCGCAGCCGGCCGATCTGCCGGGAGACCAGCAGGAACTGGTCGCCGCGGCGGCAGAGCTGCTCCATGTGGTCCATAAACGGCTTGAGCTGCCCCGCAAACCGCGGTCCCGGCGCGAACACCCGCGCCAGAGGACCCGGCTCTTCCTCCTCAGCCGATGTGCCGTAGCCCAGCTCCATCCAGGTGTGGCTGTTGAGTGAATCCAGCAGCTCCGACCAGCTCAGGTACGGGACCGGGAAGTCCTCTGGCAAAGTCCCCTGCTGGATGCTCTCGCTGCGCAGCTTGATAGCCTGCTCCTCGATGCCGGTGGCGATGCCCTGTAGCAGCTCGACATCATCCACGATCACCAGCGCGTTCCGGGGGAGATAGTCCAGCAGGCTGGCCGGGGTGGCGTACAGCATGGGCAGGTAAAACTCATCCAGGACGCCGGCCGGTCTGCCCAATTCCTCCGCCCGCCCGGGCAGGTACTCGCTGGCTGGAGTGACCAGCAGCTGATCCAGCTTTGCGATCGTGCGCTGCGTGGCCGGGTCGAAGCGGCGGATGGTATCGAGCTCATCGCCGAAGAAGTCCAGCCGCACGGGATGGGTCTCAGCGGGCGGCCAGATGTCCAGAATCCCGCCGCGGCGGGCGAACTGCCCCGGGGCCAGAACGGTGTCCGAAGCCTGGTAGCCGATGCTCACCCAGGAGCGCAGCAGTTCGTCCGGCGCAATGACCTGGTTAACCTTCAGCAGCCGGCTGGCTTTGATGAAATCACGCCGGGGCAGGGTGCGGGTCATCAGCGCCCGCAGCGGACCGACGATCAGCGGCGGGCGGTCCGGCCTGGGAACACCCAGCATGTGATAGCGCGCCAGCAGCGTGAGCGACTGCAGCCGGTCCCGCCGGGTGACCGTGCCCCAGGCGGCCTGCTCGTAGAACAGCGGGTTCGGTTCCGGGAAGTTGAGCCGCGGGAGGTCCGGCTTCCAGAAGCCGACCTCGTCGAGCAGTGTCAGCGCCTGGTCCGTGCGTCCGGTCAGATAGAGGATGGGGCAGTCCAGGTCCTGGTGCAGTGCCACAGTCAGCGGCAGCCGCACGGAACGCAGCAGCCCCAATCCGACCAGCGGTAGGCCGGCCCGAATGTCCTCCAGCAGGCGCTGGTAGGCGGGCAGAGCACGGATCTCGTCCAGAGGATTCATGCGTTAACCGGCCCGTTGAACTGGTTCATGGCCGCATCCAGGCCGTCCTGAATGAAAACTCGCGCCGCTTTCACCGCCTGCTCGATGACCTGGTCCAGTATCTCCTTATCCTGCTGGTGGAACTCCTGCAGCACGTAGGCCGCGGGGTCCATTCGCCCCGGAGGACGCCCGATACCCAGGCGCATACGGGCGAAGTCTCGCGTGCCCAGCTTATTGATGGTGGAAGCCACGCCCTTCTGCCCCCCCGGCCCGCCGCCCGGACGAAGCCGGATGGTCCCAAAGGGCAGGTCGAGGTCGTCGTGGATCAGCAGGAAGTTCGCCTGCGGCACCTTGTAGAAGCGCACCAGCGGCGCGATGGCATCGCCGGAGAGGTTCATATAGGTCTGCGGCTTGGCCAGGATCACCCGCGCGCCGGCCACCGTGCCGCTGCCCACGATGGCCTTGTTCTGGACCCGCGACAGAGAGATGTTTTCGGTTTCGGCCAGGCGGTCGATCACCATGAAACCAATATTGTGCCGGGTGTCGCGGTACTCGCGGCCCGGGTTACCCAGCCCCACAATCAGGTACGGCTGGCGGTCGTCCGGCTCATTCGACGGCGTTTCTTTCCGCCTTCCCTGCAGCAGTTCCCGAATCTTCAGCATGCCTTCCTCAACCGAATCCGCTCCCATCGATAGACCACCTGTGCGAAATATCTCCCCTGCCGGCAGCAGCGCAACAGGTGAGTATAACATGAAGGGGGTGAAGAATCAAACCGCCCGCTCAGGAGCAGACCTCCTCAGTTGGTCGAGGAATCTGGTTGACAAACCAGGCTGGTAGGGTTAATAATAAACTGAACGAAGCAAACGGGGATAATTATGGTTTTTGCTCTCCAGCTGCGGAGCGGTGAAAACTCACTCTTTAATAACCAATGGAAACAAATACAAGCACAACTCCACAGTATCAAAGCCTGCCAGCTCCTCCGGAGCAGGACGAAGGCGGTTCGAAAAGAAAATGGGGTTTAATCGCCGCCGGGGTCATCATCGCTGGCCTGCTGATCTTTGGATTTGTCATGCTAATTCTGGCAGACCCCGCCACCACTGCCGAAGTGCGTGACATCTTCATCATTTTCATGGCCTTGATCCTGCTGCTCTTGATGCTGTCGGCGGTTGTGCTGGTCGTCCAGCTGGCCACCTTGATCAACCTGCTCCAGAATGAGATCAAGCCCATGCTGCAGGCCATGAACGAAACCGTCAACACCGTGCGAGGCACCACCGCTTTCATGAGCGACAATCTGGTGGAACCGATCATCAAGGTCAACTCTGCCCTCGCCGGTTTCCGCGGAATGCGTGATTTCATTCGGATCTTCCGGCGATAGCCAGGCATGAAAGGAGACAACCTATGTCAGACCGGGATAATTTCGGTTCATTTTTGATGGGGTTTATCATCGGCGGGTTGGCAGGAGCCGCGGCATCTTTACTGCTCGCGCCGCAGTCGGGTGAGGAAACCCGGACCCTGATTAAGGACAAGGCCATCGTGATCCGCGAACGCACCAGTGAAACGGTCGAAGAAGCCTACAAGCAGGCCGAAGTGGCCGCCCAGGAAGCCATCCGCAAGGCTGAAGACCTGCTGGCGAAAGCCCGCTCGCAGGCCGAAGAAGTGCAGCGCCGCGGGCAGATGATCATCGAAAAGCAGCGCGGCGGACAGGGGGCTATGGGTGATATCGAACAGTTTGCGGAAGAGGTGAAAGACACCGCCGCCGAGCACGTCGAGGAAATTACCGACGAGATCGAGCAGAAAGCCGATGAGCTGGAAGACAAAGGCGACGAGCTCGCCCGGGGATAGTTCCAGTCATCTGGAAGTAAAGGCTGCCATCCGGGATGGCAGCCTTTTTTCTTACTGAAGATACAGCTCCGCCATCACCACCTGGATCTGGTTGAGGACATCTCTGGCCAGCACCGACGCGCTGTTGCCATGCCGGTCCCGGGCCAGCAGCCCGGCCTGAGCATGGATCCAGGCTCCGGCCTGCGCGGCTTCAAACGGAGGCAGCCCCTGTGCCCGCAGCCCGGTGATGATCCCTGCCAGCACATCGCCCGTGCCGGCTCGCGCCAGCGCCGGCGTAGCCACCGGGATGACAGCCGCCCGGCCTTCCGGATCAGCGACGACCGTCAGCGCGCCTTTAAGCACCAGCACCTGCTTCCACTCCCGGGCGTACTGGCGTGCCAGCCGCAGCCGGTCTTTCTGGATTACGTCCACCGGCAGGCCGGTCAGCGCCGACATTTCGCCGGGGTGCGGGGTGAGAATGGAACCCGCCGGCAGGACCTGCGGCCGGTCTTTGATTC
>CZCB01004954.1_pt1 | contig 11698 bp, 9 predicted proteins | sample 591991 | NCBI WGS metagenome assembly CZCB01 (sample SAMEA3556809, study PRJEB10932) | anaerobic digester metagenome | reverse complement strand
AAGACAGATGCAAACTCTTTCCGCGACGCTAACCAAGCCATATCCCCTTTACTCGACGGAATCCTTTATCCTTTACGCCAATGACGCCGCCGGCGATTTATCGTTCAACAGCGACCCGCCCGACTTAAGCGGCCTGAACGATAGGCAAATTGAAAATCTCATCTCGAGAAAAGAAAGAGAAATCGAAAAAAAGGCCAGGGACGCGATTAAGGATAACAGCGAGTTTACTCCGCTTGCCAATACGGAATTCGAAGCGTTGTTTAACGCTTTGGATCGCGATAACGAGGTTCAATTTCGCTTGCTTTTCACCCCGCTCGCGCAAACGGAAATCATAAAATTATTGAAGGATAAAACCGAAAAATATAGCTCCTGCTGGTCTTTGCATAAAAGAAAATATCTTAATTTTGTTTTCTCGAAACACCTTAAGAAAATTGATGTGTCGCAGGACCCCTCGCTTTACGTCGATTATGATTTGGCGTCGGCGCGGAAAAAATTTTGCGCCTATAACAATGATTTTTTTCAGATTTTATATTTCTCCTTAGCCCCGATCTTGGCGATCCCCTTGTACCAGCAATACCGGCCGCGGGAATTTATCTATGACGAAGATTATTATGATAAGTTTAACGTTAGTTGCTGGGAACACGAGGCGACAGTCAATTATTTCAGCGAATCGCAATTTAAACATGAGAAATCGGTGACGCGGAATATTCTTAAAACCAACGTTATCGCGGCGGGCAAGGATTACGATGTTCTCGAGGTAACCGCTCATGGCTATGAGGGGATACCCCGCACCGATTATGTTAGGGTCCTCGGCGGCGACGGTCATTATCACAGTGTGCCCGTGCATTGGGTCGAATACTTGCCGGTGAAAAAGGCTTCCCGGGTGGTCATCAAGAAAACCGAGGGCGTCAGCCGCCGGGAATTCATTAACAATAAACAAAATAACGACAATTGGCGGAAGTTTATTGAAACGCACGCCGCCTCCGCAAGCGCTTTTATATTAAGAAAGTCATTGTTAGCCTTTATCTTAGCGAAACCATACGATGATCAAACGGACGAAAGACTAAACGAGATTTTATATCAAATAAAATAAAAAGGGAGGATTTTATGGCCAACGAATTGGACGAATTAACATCGCCGGTTAATCCGGAAGGACGCGACATCAACGTTATTCACAAGCAATTACCGATTAAAGTAGGCGCGGGATCGCTCATTTTTGAGATTTTATTATGGGTATTGATTATCCCGGGACTTATCTTTTTGATTATGAAGATCAGCGCCGGCAATTATTTGCGCAGGCTGCAGCAAAAAATCCAACACAACGCCTCGCAGATTGATAATTACCTGGAGCAACGGGTAATGATTTTGCAGAATGTGGCCGGTTTGGTAAGCAAAGCGATTGACTTGGATAAAGACGTCATGAAGTCGGTAGCCGCTTACCGGGGCGGAATCAAGCACACGGACGCCGAGCGGAACGAGGTCTCGCAGGAATTGGATTCCATTTATTCGCGGATTAACGTGGCTTTTGAGGCTTACCCGGATCTGAAGACCCATAAGGTAATCGCCGACGCAATGCAACAAAACAGCTATCTTCAGAAAGAAATCACCGCCGCAAGAGATCTCTATAACGACACGGTTATGGAGTGGAATAACGCCGTGAACACCTGGCCGACAAAGATGATCGTCGCGGCGCGCAAGGGCTATACGACCCGGATTCCTTTTGCCGCTTCGCGGGAAGTAAAACAACAGGCAAGAAACGTGTTCTTCTAAAAAACAAAAATAAGTGTCACTGAACACTTATTTTTTTAATTAAAAGGAGCGAAAATGAATATCAATAAATTAGCAACATTACAAAATCCAGACGGAGGGTTCGGATATTTTCACGGGATGGGCGCCTCCTGGCGCGACGTGACCACGGAGAAAGCGTTAAAAAGGATGTATTTTTTAGGGTTGGATCCTTCCCGCCCGCTTCTTAGAAAAACTTTGGATTATCTTAATAAATGTCTTTCGGGCGAGGCGAAAATCCCTGACCGAGTCGAAAAGGTGATTAATTGGGAACTTTTTTCCGAACTCATGTTTTCGGGATGGCTTGCTTTTTTCGATTGCTTAACCGAGAAAGCGCGGCTGATCAGGGAAAAATGGCGGGAGGTGATTGAGGCCGCCGTTAAAGAAGGAAAATTCAACTACCATGAATACGAACTTGCTTTCCAAAACGTCTTTGGCCGGAAAAAGGCGCGGGAACGAATCTTAAACCCGGCCTCGTTTTATCTCGTCGCGTTGCTTAAAAACCACTTATCGCCCGAAGCGGCGGAAGCGTATTGCGAATATCTTCTTGAAACTGGCGTTTATTATATCTACAGCAAACCGCTTCGCCCGCTCCCGGGCGAGTTGGCCGATATCCGTTCCTTTTACCTTCTTGAAGCCGTGAAACTAATCGCGGTTTATGCGAGCGATAAGAGAAAATTTGCTTATGTTTGGGAATGGATAACGCGCGGGCGTCATCCGGACGGTAACTGGTATCTCGGTGAACTTAAAGCCGACGGCATGATCTTTCCCGTGTCCGGAAGTTGGCGCGATAGAGTTAATAAAACGAGGGACGTAACCCGGTATTTGAATGCCGTTTTACGAGCGCTCGCGATATAGGTTCATAACCGTAAAAAATTATTTATTGACGAAATTAGTCATGAAGAACCCGCGGAATATAAAATATCTGATGTACAGAATCTAAGAGACGGCATTAAAATACGAAATTTAAGGATATAGTTCCAAATCTGGATAATTGATTATTACTATGTAATAAATCCGCTGAGAAAAGGTTTCGCTTTTTTCATAATTTAAAGGTTATACACGGCGTTAAGGTTACGAAAGGAACCATGACAGACGGCGGAATTTACTCGACGCGCTGAAGGACAACGATTTATATTATTTTATATATTTTACCAATTATCGGCATATTGAATTTCAATCATCCTTATCATAAACGTTTTGTTTGTAAATTTCGAGGACTTTATCTATCGAACACATTTTTAAAAAGGGATGATCATTGGAATCGCCGTTCTCATTTATTAGTGAGCCAATCAAAATTTAAACGCTGTTTTTCGTTCAATAATTGATGAGGTATTGTAAAAAACTTTTTGACTTTTTTGGCTCAATTTTATTACCATATACAGTCTCTTTACTTTTTACCGATAATTTGATATACTGAACCTGAAAGACGTCTAATCGTATGGTGATTAAGGATAGCGTTCCTAATCTAAAAAACTTGATTAAAACAAAGCAATAAACCCGCCGGGGGAAAGGCTACGGCTTTTTCTGGTTGTATTAAGATAGTAAACGCGAGGTATGAGTTGATAAATATTTTAAAGGAAATGCTTAAAGGAAAGGTCGACGCCGTTGGCGAGATACCCGTCAAGAAGATTGTATTTAACGAAGAGTTGCTCAAGGGGTGCGAAACCAATCGCTGCGGGCGTTATAACCGCAATTGGATGTGCCCGCCGGCGCTCGCCGACCAACGCGCTTTGGTCGATAAATATAAAAAATACGAGCGCGCTTTTGTCTTTTCCAAGATTGTTTTTTTGGACGACCCCTTCGACGCGGAAGGGATGGAACGCGGTCGTAAGGAGATGGAGGCTCTGATTGTAGAGATCAGGCGCGGTCTAAAGAATCGTGACTTTGCGATTCTCGGGGCGGGTTCATGTTCGATTTGCCGGGAATGCTCGTATCCGTCTTCCCCCTGCCGCCATCCCGAGATTGCCTGCCCTTCCCTGGAAGCGGTCGGCGTCGACGTCGCGGAATTGGCGACGGAGACCGGTATGAAATATTATAACGGGCCGAACACCGTAACTTATTTCGCGGCTGTGTTTTATAACCCCGATTATAAGTTAAAGGTTATATCCGGCGGGAAGGCGACGGAAGTAACCGTCGCAGGCGGCGCAAATTTACTCGCCGCGCTGAGGAATAAGGGTTTTTATCTTGCTGCGGATTGCGGCGGCGCGGGCGTGTGTAAAAAGTGCAAGGTCAAGGCGGAAGGAAAAACCGCGCTCGCCTGTCAAACGAGGGTAACCGGAGAAATGACGGTGGAACTCTCGACGGGGGAATATCATGCTACCCCGGATGATTGGGAAACGCGCTTTCCTGTCGAAAAGAAAAGCGGGTATGGCGTCGCCATTGATTTTGGGACGACGACAATCGCCGCGTATTTGCATAAACTTGAAGACGGGGCGACCGTCGCCGGCGCGTCCGCGTTAAACGCGCAGGCCATGTTCGGGAGCGACGTTGTCTCGCGGATAAAAAAATGCGCCGAAGGCCATCTTCCGGCGCTTCACGAAACGGCCATAAAGCAAATTAACGAAATCATCGATTGGTTTAAAGCCGACCATGGGATAGCCAACGTGGCGGAAGTCGTTATCGCCGCCAACACGGCGATGCTTCATATTCTCGCTAACGTTAACCCGTCGCCGCTCGGCGTCGCGCCTTTTACGCCGGTATTCCTTGAACGCAGGGAAACGCCCGGGGAAGAAGTCGGGATAAACGCGGGGACGGTTATATTGCTTCCGGCAATCGGTCCGTATCTCGGCGGCGATATCGTTGCCGGCATGCTTGCCTGCAATCTCGCGGCGGAGCGGGAAACCGCCCTCCTGGTTGATCTCGGGACCAACGGCGAGATAGTTATCAAGTCCCCGCGCGGATACTACGGGGCGTCCGTCGCCGCCGGACCGGCGTTTGAAGGCGCGCGAATCGAGTGCGGAACGGGAGGGATAGCCGGCGCCATCGCCAAAGCGAACCTGAAGAAGGGAAAATTAATCACGGAAACCGTCGGTAACAAAAGCGCGATTGGGATATGCGGGAGCGGGTTGGTCGATTTAATCGCGATATTGATTAAAGAAGGTTTGATTGACGAGGCCGGCACCTTCTGTTTCGACGCGAAAAGCCCCCTCGCCGCCAATTTCCGCAACGGCCGATTCTATATCACATCCGACATTTATTTAACGCAAAAGGACATCCGGGAATTCCAACTGGCGAAAAGCGCCGTGGCTGCGGGTATCCGGGTTTTGACGGAAGCGGCCGGGGTAAACCTGAAGGATATCGAGCGTATTTATCTCGCCGGCGGTTTCGGTTTTTACTTAAACCCAAAGAGCGCCGTCGCCATCGGGCTTTTGCCTGAAGAGAGCGTCGGGAAAATCACCGCCCTCGGCAACGCGAGCGGCCGCGGCGCGCGAATGGCACTGCTTAACGGCGCTTACCGCGAGCGATGCGACGCGATTGCGCGCGAGGTTAAGATTGTGGAACTGGCCCATAATCCCCGCTTTAGTCAATTATTCATCGAGCATATGTCATTTTAGCAGGAAAAGGAGGTATCGGATGGTCGTTAAGATATCTGATAAGAAATTAGAAGAAGTCCTTGATTTTAACGAGTTAACAAAGCTGTTCAAACACTTTTCCATTCTTACCGGCATTGACGTATCTTTGCACGATGTCGAAGGCAAGGAACTGATTTGTAACCGCCTATCTCCGGAGAATAATATTTGCGAGTACATGAAAAAAACCGGCAAAGCGTCGGCCTGCTTTCAGAACTTGGCTTATTCCGGTCGGAAAGCGGCCGAATTGGGAGAGCCTTATATCTTTAAATGCGGCTGTATGATAAAATGCTCGGCGCCGATTTTGTTCGAGGAAAAACTTATCGGCAATATTTCCTGCGGGCCGGTCCTGCTTTGGGACGCCGACGATCTTTCGCTTGAGGAACTCGAGAACTGGGCGATTAAAATGGAGATCAACGAAAAGAACATGCAAAAGTTTTTGGAGGACGTCAAGCAACTGTCGTGCGAGAGCATGACGAGCGCCGCGGAAATGCTCAGTTTTATCGTTGATTACATGTGCCGGGAGGAGAGCAAATTCCTTGCTCAACGGTTGAAAATCTCGAAACAACAAAAGGAAATCTCGGAATTATTGCAGGATAAGAAACAAAACAAGGCCAGTTTGGAAGCCATCGAACGGAAAGCGAAATTGCGAAGGTTCCCGGTCGAGATGGAGCGGGAATTAATCGTCTCAATCCAGACCGCCAATATGAATAACGCCAAGCGGATCCTAAACGATTTGCTTTGTGAGATTTTCGCTTATTCCTCCGGAAACGAGGACATTATTAAGGCCAAGTTATTCGAGTTAAGCGCGATTCTTATCCGCGCCGGCGTTGACGGCGGCGCGCCGTTACTCGAGATGTCCAAGATTATTACCGAATACACGAAGATTCTTACCGAGAAAATTACTTTCGAGGAATTGTGTCATTTCACTTCGGAAATCATGGAAAAAATCATGAACGTCATCTACGAGAACCGCGAGCAGAAGCAGACCAATCAGCATTTGATTAACGCTATCAATTACATTAAGGATAATTATCATAAGGATTTGAGCCTGGAGACGGTCGCGAGGAATGTATTCGTAAGCAACTACTACTTAAGCCACCTGTTCAGGGAAGAGCTCAATATGACATTTTCCGATTACGTGAATAAAATCAGGATGGAACAGAGCCTCGCGCTGATGAAAACAACGAGCAAGACGGTCCAGGAAATCGCCGAGGCGGTCGGCGTGAGCGACGCAAGCTACTTTACGAAAATATTTAAAAAATATTACGGCGTCACGCCCACGAGCTATATGAAAATCTACAACTGAGGAAGAAACGGGGAAAAACCTGTTTTTTTTTTCTTAAATAACAATATATTACTACTTTATCGCAAGATATTTAATGAAAAATACAAACGGTTTCATGTATACTATAAATGTAAGAAAATTGAGGTGATATTATGATTTTGGAGAATATTTCTTTATCGTTACAGAAAGGCAAAGCGAAAGACGTGCGGACGCTTGTTCAAGATGCGCTTGATGCCGGGTTGTCGCCGCGGGAGATCCTCAATTCCGGACTTATCCAGGGAATGAACGTAATCGGCGGTAAGTTTAAAAACAACGAAGTTTTCGTCCCCGAGGTGCTTGTGGCGGCCCGGGCGATGAACGCCGGTCTTGAGATTTTGCGCCCCGTTCTGACGCAGTCGGGCGTGAAGCCGATCGGGAAAGCGATTATTTGCACGGTGAAAGGCGATCTTCACGATATCGGCAAAAACCTTGTTAAGATGATGCTCGAGGGCCAGGCGATCGATTGTCTTGATTTGGGCGTCGACGTGGATTCCGACACGATTATCGCCGCGATCAAAGAGCATGAGCCCGATTTACTCTGTCTTTCGGCGCTTCTTACGACGACGATGATCGCTCAGAAAGAAATTATCGCGGATATTGAGCGGGCCCGTTTGCGGGACAAGGTGAAGATCATGGTCGGCGGCGCCCCGGTGACGGAGGCCTTCGCCAGGGAGATCGGCGCCGACGCTTACAGCCCCGACGCCGCCAGCGCCGCGGAGACGGCCGTGAAAATTCTTACCGGACAGGTCGAAGGCAATGTTTAAAGAACTGTCGTGGTACAAACCGGATCTTGAAAAAACCGTCGCCATGCTCGAAAAACTTTACCGCGACGCTTTAGATCGGAAAGGCGGGAACGTGACGTTTCGCGCCCTGCCGCCAACCGACGTTGATTTTTACGACAAGCTTGATTTAGAAAAATATAATTTTGAAGACGGAATTAAGGAATACGCAGTCGAATTATGCGCGATGTTGGAAAACTCATTCCGGGCGCGGCGGATTGTTGATGACAACATGCTTCCGACAATTTCCCCGGCGCTCGGGATCGGCGATTACTCGGCTTTCGTTGGCGGGGAGATTGATTTTCGAAAGAACACGAGTTGGTCGCGCCCGATTCTAAAGGAGATCGGCGATTGGAAACGACTCCCGCCGCTTGGCACCGCAAAATGGTATAAGAAATTCTTACAAATATGCGAGGAAATGTTAAAGATATCGGCGGAAAGCGGCATCCCGTTCATGCGCGGCTTTTTCTCGCCGCTTGACCTGGCGCACGCTTTAAGGGGGGAGGCGATTTATTACGATTTTTACGATGACCCCGACGCGCTGCACGAGTTGCTCGATTTTTGCGCCGACGCGACGATTAAGTTTGCCGGGGATATTTACGACTTGGCGGAGAAATACTTAAAAGACGCTCCGTACGGGCTTTTCTACGCGAAAGATGTGATCAATATGTCGGAAGATATCGCCTGCATGATTTCGGGGGAACTCTATAACGAGTTTTGCCGGCCTCACACGCAAAAGGTAATCGACCATTTCGGCGTCGGGCATATGCACTCTCATTCGCGGGCGATGTATCTCGTTAAAGAAATATGCGGTTTGAACAACGTCGCCAATCTATGGCTCGCAACCGATCCAAACGCTCCCCGGCCAATCGATCATCTTGACAGTTTGATTGAGGACGCCGCGGGGGTTTGCCTGGCGATCGATTGCGAGGATTTCTCCGAAATCGAGAATAATATCGATAAACTGAAAAAAGGCAATTTCTCGATCGCCTTGCCGGTTGGCGACGTGGAAGAAGCGGCCAGACTCGCGGAGAAGTTTAACCGCATCGTTTGATAATTTTTTGGGAAAGAGTGAGAAATGAAAAAAATAATTATTGCCTTGTTAATGATTTTCGCCGCGTTCGTTTTTTCCGCGAACATAATCAGGCCCAAGGCCGATGACGGGACAATAAGGATTTGGGTCGGCGCGATTTCCCGGGAAAAAGAAGTCATGGAGGATCTGGCCGCCGAGTTTAAGGAAAAAACCGGCGTCACGGTCAAGGTCTATCAAAAGCTGGAGATATTCACGGTGCCCGCGGCCCTGGTGAACAACGCCGAGCTCGAGGAGCGTCCGGATATCGTCTACATGCAGGCCCCCGATATCGGCGGGCTTGTAAAGTCGGGTTATTTACAGCCGTTGGAAATTTCCGCCGAAATGCGCGGCCGTTTCTGCCCGGTCGCTTTTGAGGCCTTTACTTTCAACAACGAGGTTTACGGCGTCGGTTACTCAAACTCCGCCTACGGGCTTATTTATAACAAAGACTTGATTGCGACCGAGGATTTGCCCGAAACTTGGGAAGATCTTTTCGCAAAAGCGGAGGAGCTAACGATTGCCGACGATGACGGGAATATTACGCAAAGGGGATTGTATTTAAACGCCACCGATATGTGGTTTAACTACCCCTTGATCCGGGAATACGGCGGTTATTATTACGGAAGACATGCCAACGGCGATTATAACGCGTATGACGTCGGTTTGGATAACCCGGGAATGCTTGACTACGTGGCTAAAATCAAAGAACTTAAGGCCAAAGGAATGGTCTTAAATAACCCGAACAAAAAAGACTACAGCGATATCATCGCCGAGTTCGCGGCGGGCAGGGTCGCGATGTTTTTCTACGGTTTGTGGTCGGCGCAAATTTTTCAAAACGCCGGGGTGAATTACGGCATCGCGCCGCTTCCCGATAACGCCAAACCGATCACGACCGTCGAGGGTTTCGTTATCAATAAATACACGCGGAATCTACCCGCGGCCCGCGATTTTTTGGCGTTTATCCTTGAAGACGCGAACCAGCAGCGTTTAATTGAGGCGGGGAATAATTACGAGCGAAAAACGGGCGAGCGCAACCCGACAAATATCTCCGTGATCGAAAGCGACTATATCCAATCGGACGAAATCCTGCGCGATTTTAGCGGAATCGGGTTTAACGTCGAGCCTTTTCCCAATATTCCGGAAGGAACGCTGTGGTATAACCAGGATGTCACGACGACCGCGTTTCGCGCGATTTTCTTCGGCGACAGCGCCGGGAACGAAGTTGACGCCATGTATAAGCTTACGGAATTGGCGGAGTATATCCGAAGAAACGTCTTGCTTATGAACGAGACGGCGGAGTACGTTAGCATTCCCTGGTGGGCGTATGTTTTGGTATCCGCCGCGGTTATCGCCGGTGCGGCCGCGTATATCATTTTGAAAAGACGGAAAGGGACGCGCCCGCGGGAAAGGCATAGCCTGAAACGGACGGTTATCGCCTGGGGGTTGATGATTCCCTTCCTCGTTCTTTTGGGCATGTTTTACGTTTACCCGATATTTCATAATTTCTACTTATCGTTTACCAATTACAGCGGCGTTAACTTGCGCGATTACGGTTTGGTCGGCTTCGCGAACTACCGTCAGATATTTACCGAGGGCGTCAAGGGACTTCTGGGAATGGGGCTATGGACTTTTGTGTTCGCGTTCTCGGTAATCGCCATATCTTTCATCTTCGGCGTTCTTCTCGCGACGCTTCTGGAAACCGCGGGCATGAAAGTCGCCAGGGTATACCGGCTGATATATATACTTCCCTGGGTTATCCCGGCGGTAATAACGCTGCTTATGTGGCAGGGATTGCTTGAAACCGAGGGGGGGCTGATAAACCGACTCCTGGCGCTCGTCGGTCTCGGCAAGGTGCCGTGGCTCACGAACCGCATTATGGCCCGCGTCTCCACCGTCTTCGTCATGGTTTGGTTTTCCTTCCCTTATTACATGGTCGTGGCTTCGGGTTTTTTACAATCAATCCCCAAGGAATATTACGAGGCCGCGAGAATCGACGGCGGCTCGCGCTCTTATATATTTTTTCATATCACCCTGCCGCTGGTGTTTAAGGCCTTAATCCCGACGCTGATTATGGGCTTTATTATGCAGTTTAACCAGTTCGGCGTCTACATGCTTACGCAGGGCGGTCCGGCGAGCGACGTTCTCGGCCAACCGGGCGCAACCGACTTATTGATAACTTATGTTTTTAACACGGCTTTTAACTCGAAACGGTACGCCCTCGCCGCGACCTATTCGGTAGTCATTTTTGTGTTTGTCGCTGTATTTGCGCTTATTACCATGCGCGTTAACAAAAAAAGGATGGAAGCGTAGGTGAAAAGAATGCGAAAGAAAATTATTTCCAGGGTATTCTTGCACGCGTTATTGTTTATGTTGGCGATCATCACGCTTTTCCCTTTTGTCTATATCGTCCTTATCGCCCTCGGTAAGAACGTTATTTCCACGAACACGTTTATTCCCGAGGGGTTCACGCTCGATAATTTCAAGCGGCTGTTTACGGAAACGAAATTTCTTAACTGGCTGGGAAATTCCCTCTTAATCGCCACCTTGACGATGATAGCGGCCGTCATATTGGTTTCCGTTTCTGTCTACGTTTTTTCCCGTCTGAAGTTTTACGGGAAGCGNNTTGATTCAGATTTTCCCCTTGACTTTGTCGATGGTCTCGATTTTTCAAATTTTTGTGCGCCTGGGACTTTTGAACCGGATGATGGGGTTGGTGATCGTCAACTGCACGCTTGCTTCGGCCGGGCTCGTGATGCTCGCGAAGGGTTATTTTGATTCCATTCCTTACGAGATTGACGAGGCGGCGATGATGGACGGGGCTTCGGTCTTTCAGATTCTCACCAAGATCACTTTACCGCTCGCTAAACCGATGCTCGCGATTGTCGCAATCCAGAGTTTCGTCATCGCTTATAACGAGTACACGATCGCGAGCGCCGTGATGACAACGAACGTCGAGGCGATGCCGCTTGCCGTCGGCTTGCAAAGCATGATTACCGGGCAATACGGCATCAACTGGAGCATTTATTGCGCCGGCGCGGTATTGGGGAGCATCCCGATGATTATCCTGTTCTATTCATTACAGAAGAATTTTATCGGCGGTTTGACCGAGGGCGGCGGGAAATAAAATGCTTTACGACATCGTACATTTTTCCGACTACTTGTT
>CZCB01000219.1_pt1 | contig 11710 bp, 18 predicted proteins | sample 591991 | NCBI WGS metagenome assembly CZCB01 (sample SAMEA3556809, study PRJEB10932) | anaerobic digester metagenome | reverse complement strand
TAGTCCCAGCCAAGACTAAACATAAAGGTTGTAACTATTGTGCCTATAAGTCATTGTGTAAGTCTCATGGCGAGGCGAGTCACGAAGATAAGATCCCCGAAGAAGACATAGAATCTTATCAAATTAGCCAGAATATCTAGGGGGTATCATATGATTGATCTCTATATACTAGCGGATGACGAGGGTAAAATAGAGTTTATCTCGAACAGTCTTAGAAGTACTGAAGAGGTTAGGGAATTTTTAGAACTAGTTTACATGGCCATAGATAAAAGTCCTATGTTTAAGACTAGGCGACTAGAACTAATAAAAGGTGGCAAGAGTGATAAAGAAGGGAGTGACTAATAAAAGGTGGCAAGAGTAATGAAGAAGGGGGTGACTCTTAAATGCTTGTAATGGGAATAGATCCAGGTAACGCTATTACTGGTTATGGGTTGGTAAACTTAGATCTAACTACCGAAGAGATGGCTTATATAAACCACGACTTCATAGAAGACCGGAAAGCTAAATACCCTATCTCTCTAGTCTATATAACTTCTAGGTTAGCCTCGGTCTTCAAAGAATATAGTCCAGATATCGTTGCTATAGAAGGCCCTAAACATGTTAGAGGGTTTAAATCTCATCAGAAGCAGATAGAACTTATAGGCTGCATCAAGAGACTCTTGGTGTCAAAAAATATACCCTTTGTAGAGATAGAACCTAGCTCCATGAAAAGAATCGTCGTGGGTAATGGCCACGCCTCTAAAGAGGAAGTGGCCATAGCCCTCTCTGAGAGATTTGGGATACCATTCGAAAAGATAGTTAGGGTAGACTATTATAAGTCGGGTAAAAAAGTAGGACAGATAAGATCCTATACACTTGATGGCAGTGACGCTCTTGGTTTAGCAGTAGCTTTTCCCAAATACTACGCGGAGTTCAAGAAACTAGACTTCAAAGGAGTGTGACTAATTTGGCTGTATTAGAGGGTAGTAGAGAGGAACTAGAGAAAGCTAGACAGCGTCGAGAGAAAGAAAACTCAATTATGGCGCTCATGGACTCCATAAAAGACGACAGTACCATTTTCGAAAGAATCGTAGATCGTCTAGTCTCGGAGTACTGTTACGAATTAGACGAGTATGTCAAGAACCTAGATTTGATACTTCGGGACATCAGGAAAGGCAGAATCAAGAGGTATTCAGAACTCCAGCTAGAGATAAGATCCTTGGAACTTGCTACTAAGATGTACAAAGCTACGGACGGAATAGCTGTTTTAGGGAGTCAATCAGACGTAGCTAAGAACCGAAGAAAAAGTAAATTCGACGCCATCTATGCCACATTAAAAGGACCTGGGACTATTCCAGATAAAACAGCAGAAGCTAATAGTCTCTTAGGAGAGGACCTATTAGTAGAGAGTATCACCGAGAGAGCCCTGAAGGTAGTCACACAAAAACTGAAGAATGCTAACAGAATCTTAGAAGCTCTAAAGAAAGTCTTAACGTCTCAGATGATAGCTAAGGAGGTTTGGAGGAAGGAGACCCCCATCTATGATATTATTGAGGGCGAGTATAGTGACGATCTAGACACCGTGACTAAAGAAGACCCAGATGGAGATGGTATATAATGTCTGAACACTTAGACAAAATTAATAGTCTCCTCCATAAGCGGTTTAAGAAAAATGCCCCTCAGCTAATAAAGGCCTCTGAACTACCTCCCATAGAGTTTATATCAACAGGTATGCTCGGCTACGACTGGGTAAATGGTGGCGGGGGTCCGAGAGGAAAAGTAGAGCAAGTATATGGTAGAAGATCTTCAGGTAAAACCACAACACTCTTACGTCGAATAGCTGAAGCCCAGAGACTAGGTCATAAATGTGCCTATATAGACGTTGAGCACGAGCTAGATAAGAATTGGGCCAAGCTTCTAGGGGTTGATTTAGACGATCTTCTCATACATAGCCCCTACTATGAACCAGCTGAGATAACTTTGGGTGTTGTAGAAGAGCTTCTAGCTAGTGGTGAGTTTGGCTTAATAGGTGTAGATTCCATCACAGCTCTAGGTACTGAAGCTATGCTCAATAAGGACATGGGAGATAAACATTATGGGGGTATAGCAGGGCTTATGGAGATGTTCTATAAGCGAGTAATAGGCACGGGTCTACTCTATAACAGTGATTGTGTCCTAGTATTCATTAACCAACCTCGGGAGTTAATAGGCGCTAGGATTCCAATGGAGAGACTACCTGGAGGTAGAGCCCTATCTCATATGTCGGCTATAATTACAGAAGTTAAGACTGGGGACTACATTACTGTAGGGTCTAAAGAAAAAGAAGAGAAGATCGGTATTGAGATCAAGCTTATAAACAAGAAGAATAAGGTAAGATGGCCCTTCAGAGAACAGACCCTTAGGCTCCACTTTGCTAATGGCTTTAACCCGCTCTGGGATGTGATACAGTTCGCTAGTAGATACGAACTGATAGAGTACAGGGGTGCCTGGGCTTACTATAAGGGGGAACAGATGGGTCAGGGTGTGGAAGCCCATATGAGGTACTTAATAGAAAATGCTGATATATACTATGAGCTTAAGGAGAAGATTCTTAGTCTAATTAAGTCAGGTAAATAGAGGTGATTAAAATGCCTAGTTGGGTATGTCCTTATTGTAACAAAGAAATGTATTCCTCGTGGACTAGCCTAGAAGATGAAATAGTTGTTTGTATTCATTGTGCTGGAACATTCAAGAATAAGTACTCTGAAGAACTGAAGTTAAGGAGTGATGATATTTGCAGTACAGAAAGATCTCTGATAGAAGAGCAAAAGTTATAGCTAAAGAACTGGGTCTTAAGAAGCAAATAAATAGCGGGGCTATCGCTGGTAAGAAGGGCGATATCTACGGTCCGGATATCTTGATCGAAGACAAGATTCTATTTAATAGACCTAAAAATCTCTCGATAAAGAGATCCTGGGTAGACAAAATCATCGACGAGGCCTTCAGTATGGGTAAAACGTTCTGGGCACTATTCCTACACGATAATGAGGATCACAGAGGTTCGTCAGACCTAGTAGTAATTAGCAGAAGAACCTTTGATACTTTCTACGAGGCCTATAAAGAGCAAGAAAAACTGAAACATGATCTAGTTTGAGTTGGTTAGGCCTCGTTTTTATAAGAAGGTTATCCTCTTACTTAGTGTCTATATTACCTATTATAACCTAAAAGCGCGCTAGTTATAAGCCTAAAAATAACATTAGAAAGGAGAAATTTTAAATGGAACAATATGAACGGCATAGGAAACTATGTGAGTACTTACACAACGATTTGTACATTCCTAAGAACAAAGCTTATGGAGATTCCTTCAGAGAGACCGTTAAGAAATATGGTCCTATAGCCGCTCTGGTTAGGATGGCTGATAAGTGGAACCGTATAGAGAATATAATAATGGGCGGGGAGAATAGGGTAGCGGATGAGAGATTAGAAGATACACTATTAGACTTAGCTAATTATTGTATTATGCTCGTTATGGAACTCCAAACAGGAGAAGATATACCTAAGTCACCCCATATAGAAGTCGAAAGTTTATGGGACGAGAAGAACATTGATCGGATTCTAGGGACCTTTAAAGAGACGACCAAGAAATGAGAATAATCTGAATCGGGGGCGGCGGGATGAAAGAGATATTAGTAAGAGAAAAGACTCTGGCTAGAGCCTATCATAAAGCTCTAGTTGAATTAGCTTTCTGGGGTGAGATTATCGATTGTCCGGACTATGGTCAGAAGCAGAAAGAATGTAGTATGACCATCGTCGTAGGAGAGCCCCTATCAGAGCCTATGATAAGTAAATTATATCCAGGAGGCTTCGAAGAGCTGGAGCAATATCGACAGGAGATCTTATATGGGATTCTAGACTTCTTGATTGGGCATGGTTGGGATTACACCTATCACGATAGGATCAAGGACCAATTACCCTTCATATATCAGGAACTAAAGAGAAACCCAGAAAGTAGGCGGGCGGTAATAGATGTTAGAGACTGGAGACAGGATACAAAAGAAGGTAATACATCTCCAGCTTGTCTTCAGAACATCCAGTACTTTGTCAGAGGGGGAAAGCTTCACTGTAAGGTGCTAATGAGAAGTAATGATGCCCCTAAAGCCGCTTTTATGAATATGTTCGCCTTCATTATGTTACAGCAACAGGTAGCTCAGGAACTCAATTTAGATATGGGGACCTATACACATCGCAGTAACAGCTTCCATTGTTATGAGAGAGACTTTGAGTTACTAGAAAACTATAAGTCGAGGATCATCAGAGAACCGTATTATGGAGATTCTCTAGCTTATGATTATAAAGGGTTCTTCGAAGAGCTCATGATAGAGTCTAGACCAAAGATCTATCAGAAAGTATGTGACTTAAAGAGACAGAAGGGGGTTTCCCTGCATGTATCGGGGCATTGAGTCTCCGTTGGGAGATATCTACCAGTAGTAGACAAGAGAAACTAAGGCAAAAAAAGAGAGGGCTAAAGGCCCTCTTTAGTAAAGTTAGTGTAGATTATTGTCTACAACAGAGTTGGTAACAGTGTCTGATACGGTCTGAGTAGATAGTCTTGTTCTAGTAAGGTCTGTCGGTTCCGGATTAGTACCTTTGGTTAGTTTGGAGATCTCTTTGATGGTTCCAGCTTCATAGTGTTTAATCAGTTCTCTCTGGCCTAACTCGTTGATGATCTGCTGGATAGCTCCACCTAGGTTACCAGCGTCCATAGTAGAGAGTGCCGACCATCCCTTTGTATCAATGACCTCCTGGATCCCTAAGTTAGTAGCCACCTCATACTTTAAAGCCTCAATTGCGGGTTCAACACCTGGTACCATCTTGTAGTTTCTATTACGGGGTCTCGCCATTATAAACCCTCCTTTCGTTTACTTTATTATATGTTATTACTTAAAAATTTATTCCTAATATTAAAGATTTTTTTCAACTATCCCAGTATTAGTACTGTGTAGAGACTCATAAAAATTGAAAAATGTTTAGAAGTGACTAAACATAACTGTTCTTTTCGCGTATAATATAATAAGGGGTATTTCATTGAAGGAGGGTCCTAATTGACCAGTCAAGTAGGATCGGGAGTTTTTACAGAAGAATTATCATTTATTCATAATCAAGGACTAAGAGAACTAGTAAAGTCCGTACTAGATAAAGCACCTAAATATTTCTATGAGGTTCCAGCTAGTTCCACAGGTAAGTATCATCCACAATATGCGCTCGGTAAAGGCGGGTTAGTCAGACACACTAAAGCAGCTGTTAAGATTGCTATGGCTCTGTTCGATAATCCTCTCCTAGGGTCCTATACTCCAGATGAGAAAGACATAATAATAGGAGCTCTACTACTCCACGACTGCTGTAAACACGGCTTTAATGGTTCAAGGTACTCTGTTTTCGACCACCCTCTTCTTGTAGAGAACCTGATCAATATGGACGAGGTAGATACCTCGCTACGGAGTCTAGTAACTACTATGATAAACTGCATTCGTTCACATATGGGACCTTGGGTAAGAGATAGAAGTGGTAGAGTTATATTACCCGTACCAGAAACGGATCTAGAAATAACAGTCCATATGGCCGACTATCTTGCTAGTAGGAAGTTTATAGAGATCACTTTTTAGGAAATATCTCGGCGGGGGGATAATGGTGGCGAAGAAGGTGAGAGATAAGACTAGTGCATTTCTAAATAGCTATGACTACAGAAAAACCCGATCTATCCGAAAGGCTCTTAGAGCTTTCCTTAAGTTAGAGTCGAGTGCAGAATTCTTAGGTAACGAGGGAGCCGCGATTATATTAGCAGACATCAAAGCTGGTCTAAATATGGACCGGAGGTCTAATAGTATTTTAACACAGGATCAGAAGATGGCAATATATCATTGTCTCATTCACGACCGACCCATTAAGGAAACAGCACTTGAAATGGGTATAACCGTAGAGCAAGTGGACCGCTTAATTACTTCAGGTGTTAGAACTATAAGAGACTACTTAACGTCGGGGGAAATGTCTAAGAAAGTCTTTTCTAAAGAAGAAGAAGACAGGTTAATAGACCTATATAATCAGGGCTACTATAATGTTGAAATAGCAGGTATACTAGGTAAGAGTCCTAGACAGATTAAATACAAGATAAGAAACCTAATTAATTCGGGAAAGTTAGTTAAGTTGGATAAAAGAGGGAGAAACCCAAGATCTTAGTACCCTGATCTACCTGGGAGTCTTATATTTACTTTTAACTTGTTTTAATTTATAATAGAATGGTAAAAGGAAAGACTAATTTGACGCGACAGGAAGAAAATCAGGTCTTTCCTACTCAATTAGGTCAAGTGGCGAAGTTCGGTTATTCGCACCTATGATTAAGTTCGTAGGGGGTAAGGTTGATGTACGGAGGTAAGAATAGCTACCTTATCCGAAACTATTAAAGCCGAAAGTACCCAAAACAGGAAGCTATGAGTGTACATTAATAGTGGACTATCTCAAATCTTGCCTTGCCCTCCAAAATACTCCTAAGAGAACCCAATAGAAGGAGGTGAATAAGTGTCTAAGATAGTATATTGTGACGGTTCCTGTTTAAACAATGGGAAATCAACAGCTGTAGGGGGCTGGAATTTCCTAGTAGTCGAGGGGGAAGACTTAGATAGTCAAGAAATAGTCTATAGTGAGTCTGGTTATTCGTTACCAAACTCCGAACCACCGCCTACTAATATCCGGATGGAGATGATGGCTGTGATTAAAGCCCTTGCTCATTTCCAAGACCCCGAACATATTATAGTCCACACAGACAGTGCTTATGTTGTAAATGGACTCAATCAGAAGTGGTATATTAACTGGTTCAAGACAGGAAAAAACTCTTTCGGAAAGACCCCCGCTAATTTAGATCTCTGGGTACAATTAGTGGACTTAGTTAACTTTCATAAGAGTGTTCGACTGGTCCATGTAAAGGGTCATACTGGTCACAGGTTTCAAGAGCTGTGTGACATACTCGCCAGACAGACTGCTTCTAAACATGCATAGGGGTCCATACCAGGTTCAAATCCTGTTGGACCCACCAAGAATGTACGTAGAATGGGAGCTATGATGCAGCATCCTAATTCTACTACACCTAAGGGACAGTCATAGGTTTAAGCTCCAGCCTATAACTGTCCCTCGAAATATCTAAGGAGGAAGTAGAAATGAGTACTATTATTAAAGCCTTAGAGGGTTTTGAAGAACTAGGTAAGAGTAATTCTAGATTGTGGAAATTAGCCGTTCTGAGAAAATATAGTAGTAACTATGCCTTTCGAGCTCTATTACAAGCAGCTTATGACCCTTTCCGAGTATACAACGTTAAGAAGTTTGAGCTGACCCTTCGTACTAGTCTACCATCAAATCCCCTGATTAATTATGAGAATTTCATGAATCTTCTAGAAGATCTACATAATCGGGTTATAACAGGGAATGAAGCCTTAACTACTATAGACTTAGTTTTCTCTCGCATGTCAGATCTGGAAATTGAATGGTATACTCGGGTATTAAAGAAGGACTTAAATGTAGGGATTCAAGCTAAGACCATTAATGAAGCAATACCAGGTCTTATCCCTACCTTCGGTGTGATGCTAGCTCAACCGTTTAGATCTTATCCCGATCGATTTGTCGTCCAGCCTAAATTTGACGGTATGAGAATTTTAGGCAGTACTACCACAGGTAAGTTATATTCCAGGAAAGGGAAGTTAGTAGAGGGCTTCGATGAGGTGGAAGAACAACTTCGTAGACTGCCCTCCGGCTTCTTCATAGATGGAGAGATCTTATCGGGGGCTAAAGGTAAAAAGATTGAGTCTTTTAATAGTCTGATGACTCAAGCCTTTAGAAAATCGGCGGGGAAGAAGGGCCTGCTCTTCGCTTTCGACATTATAAGTGAAGGAACAAAGCAAGTCGTAGAGATCCCGCTCCATAGACGTGTATTATTACTCGACGAAGTACTCACATCTACATACGAGCCTCTTACTGCAGTTCGTGCGGTCTCTACTTCCGAGGTTTTTAAGAAAGAAGAGTCCCACAAAGTAGAGGACTTATACGACTACTACTTAAGTCAAGGATTCGAAGGTATAATGATCAAAGACTGGGACGCTCCTTATGAATTTAAACGATCATATAACTGGCAAAAACTTAAGCCGGAAGAGACCTTTGACTTGGTAGTCGTAGGTATAGAGCCGGGTAATAAGGACACTAAATATGAAGATCAAGTAGGAAGACTTGTTTGTGACTTCAATGGTATAGAGGTAAGAGTGGGTTCTGGGCTTACAGACGAAGAGCGTAGAATCTGGTATGAGAGCCCAGAACTAATAGTAGGAAAGACTGTAGAGATCATGGCACAGGAGATTACTGTTAATAAACAAGGTACAAGCTCTTTACGATTCCCTAGATTCAAGCGGATCAGATATGACAAATAGGTAACACAAAAAGAAAGAGCTCTTATTTAAAGGGCTCTTTCTTTTTGTGTTACTTGTTTAAGGCTCTCCTATAATCACTTCTCTATTCAAAGAGCCAGCTGTCATCATCTACTTCTTTGTTCTTTAGTCTATTAGACTTCTCTGCGATACTAGCTTGAAGTTCCTCAATCTCGGCTAATAATACTTGCCATTCCTCGACCATCTTTACAGAACCAGGTGGGATATTCCTTAGCACCTTTTCGGTACCCCGCTCTTCTAGACTTAGTCCCTCAGGACTAGTTGCTATAACTTTGTAATAGGAGTAGTTAAACCTTACGAATTGTCCTAAGTAGTGAGAGTAGTCTTCTGGGAGTATCTGCTTAACTAAGAATGTAAGGAACTCCACGATATTACAGAAGAATCTGAGTAGAATATAGAGTAGAAAGTAGAAATTAATAACAGTTATATTACTCACCCCTAGCTTAATAAGTGTTCAAATACTTCCTTACTCAGTCTCCTTTCTGAGCCTTCAACTACCTCGTAGATGAGACTAGCATCCTCCTCTAGAATATCGAGGACTCTCTCATCTATACTGTCCTTACAGTAAAGGTAGTTTATACTGACAGACTCTGTTTGGCCCCGCCTGTGTATCCGGTCTTCAGCTTGTTGGTTATCAGTTACAGTCCAGCTCATGTCAGTAAATATTGCATGTCTGGCTGCGGTCATAGTATAAGATTCATTACCAGCAAATAGTGACGCTATAATCATGGAGACGTTTGGGTCCTCCTCTAGCTTATCTACTTGCTCTTGAGCCTTTCTACTATTTAGAGTACCGTCTATATAGGCAGGGTTAAACTTCTGAAACTTATCTCTGAGGTATCTAGTGAATTGAGCATAGATACTAAAAACTACAGCCTTCTCTCCGGAGTCTCTAATCTCCTCTAAGAGTTCCTCCAGAACTAATTCTTTGATACCTACTACGTCACTATCGACTAATATAGGTGCTGTAGTTATTTGACGTAGTCTCGTCAATAGAGCTAGTTTAGACGCCCCGTATACTTTGGTACCTACTAACTCAGACTTTATCTTATTCTTTGCTGCATCGTAGAGTCTTCTCTGAGCTGGCTCCATAACTAATGGTATATAGTTGATTCTTTTCTCCGGGAGTCTCAGTAGTTCTTTTGGTCTGCGGATCATAACTGAGGATAAAAGTTCTCTTAGCTCGTCTACATTCTTAGCCCCGACAGGTCTACCCCAGCCATCTACTTTACAGAAATGTCTCACGTATTGATTATGACTACGCTTTTCTACACCGAGTAATCGAAGTGGAGCATACAAGTCTGCGGGGTTCTTAGTCATTGGTGTACCAGAACCTAGAATGAGGAGCTCAGGGTTTAGAACTTCAACTAACTTAGTTATCTGAATTGTGATATGAGGTTTACCATCCTGTCTCTTTCTCTGACTGCCCCAGTTCTTAATCTTATTAAACTCATCCATAATGACTGCATCAAACCCTACTGTCCTACCTAAGGACTTCAGGTGTTTAGCATGATGAGCTGCCATCTCGTAGCTGATAATAAGGTAGTAAGCCTTATCCTCGTAATAGAAGTCACGGAGTAGTTGTATTCTCTTAGCTTCTTTCCCCTCTACCACTATGTAAAGTGGACAGTCTTCGCATGATCTACAACTAGCTAAAGTGGGCTGGTCACATTCCTTGCAGCAATGGATCCTAATCTCTTTAGCCATGTTCTCCTTATGCTTACTCTTGCAGATGAATAGAGTCTTTCTATAGCCCCTAGATAATCTTCTAAACTCCGTTACATCTAAATACTCCTTAGTCTTACCTAAACCCATTGGGTCACCTAATATAACTCGATTTCTCTTCAGCATTTCGAGAAACCACTCTACTTGGTGAGGGTCCATTTTAGTCTTTGGCTCGAAATTAAGTTCTGGGGGTATAGAGAGTTTACTCAGATGATCTATATACTCGTCGATAGAGGCAAACTTACTATCTATCAGCCCATCTCCTACTACTACAACCCTACTGAAGGTCTTCTTTAAGAGCCCCATAGAACCAAGAGGGACCTCCCACTTTTTAGATGATGGTAGGTAGTATCGTGTTGGGAGTAGTCTCATTCGTACATTGAAGATATTATCTGGCTTCTTTGTATAGACATATAGACTCCTCCCTTCTGATAACATAGTCGACTCCCCAGATTCGACGTAAACAGTTGTCATAGAATCTCACCTCCTTTCCTATAGTCCCTTAGTGAGACCATCAACAGCCTAGTTGATGGTCTCGTAAAGGACTAACCTAAACGGATATAGTAATCTCTACCACAGTTATTACAGTGGGCTGGATTAGCAGGGTCAGAGTCCTCAGGTGGTACTAGGGTATCTATTAAATCGTTACCGCAGTGGGGGCATTCATAACCAGGCCAGATCTTACCCGTCTTAAAGACTTCATCATTATCCATTAGATACTGTATTAGGTATTCTGAAATGTCTTCCTCACTATACCCCCTTTTAACTAATTCTTGACGTAGGTTTCTTAGCTCTTTAATATCCATCTATATACCTCCTATTCTTCGGTCTCCGAGAGCTCTTCTAACCAGGACTTAAATATACGACTAACCTCTTTCAAGGAGTGGTGGGTGAGTGCTTTTACTACACCAGTTTTAGTATTAGCTACATACATATAACTCGTATAACCGAACCCATTACCATGCCATTGTCTATGGGAGAATATACGATACTCTCGGAAAATCCTAAGACATTTATACTCTCTACCTTCAGAATCGATCAATCTTTTATTGTCTTCGCTTAGCTTAGGGTCGTTAACTGTTCGAAGGGTCTCGAAAAACCACATATACCTTATAGCTCCTTTCTCTAGTCAATTGGTCCGCCGTCTATTTTAGAGTAACAAGTAAACCGATGACGATACATTCTTCACATTCCTTACAGATTACTCTGTTGTAGTGTGTTGTCCCAGAGGTAGTTATTCTAACAGGCTTCTTAACCCCACACCAGTCACAGGTCATATACCTATTATATCTCTTGTCCATAGACTCTAAACCCATGTCTATAAATATTTTAATAAGTTGTCTACTTTAAATAATAAGTAGTCTAAATCGTCAGACAATTCTTGACTATTATAATTGTCTTTAAATAATAGAACTAGACTTTTAATCTCGTTGATGTCTTCAATAAATTCGGCTTCTTTTTTAATTAAATCCATTTTATTACCTCCTTTCTCTAGTCAATTGGTCCGCCGTCTATTTTAGAGTAACAAGTAAACCGATGACGAT
>CZCB01010211.1_pt1 | contig 11721 bp, 10 predicted proteins | sample 591991 | NCBI WGS metagenome assembly CZCB01 (sample SAMEA3556809, study PRJEB10932) | anaerobic digester metagenome | reverse complement strand
CAGGCCGCAAGCAGTATGGCCGCGCTTGTGGCTATGGCGGGGAATGTGGACGCCGTGGCCGCGAAGGCGGCGTCCTGCCGTTTTGTGTACTGCCATTTTATTTCTTCAAACCTGTTCGCCGCCAAAATGGCGTAGTCCACCGTACAGCCCAGCTGTACCGAACTTATCATTATGTAGACCATGAAGTTCAGCCGCTGGTCCAGTAAAAACGACAAACACAGGTTTATCCATATGCCCAGCTCAATAACCAGCACCAGCAAAAGGCCTTTGCGGAAAGAGCGGAAAAGCAGTATCAGAATTACCAATATAATGGCCATCGACACTACGGTTACCCATAAAAAGTCGGAGGGGGTTACTTCCTTTATGTCGTTTATGCCCACAAGCATGCCTATCTGGTAAACGTTGTCAAAGTATTCTGAAGATATTCTGCTTAAGTTGGCAAAGCACCTTGAGGCGTCCTCGTCTTCGGCGCTGCCTTTTATGCCTATGGTGTACAGCGTGTACCATGTCTTTTCGCCGCCCCCTTTGTCCACTTCCTTAAAGTAGCCTTGGGCGTAGCCTGAGGTTAAGAATTTGCGTTTGAAGTCGTCTTCCACTATTTCCCGCAAGGTTTCTTCGCTCATCCGCATTGCCGAAAAAGCGCCCATCACGCCGCTTACCTTGGGCTCTTTCTTTATCTCCTCGATATATTCGGCGTGGGTTTTGCCTTCTTTGGGGAACAGCGGCACGGCGAATATAAGCTGGTTGCCCAGTTCATACGCAAGCTGTTGTTGGGGGGTGTCAAGTTTTTGTTCGTAGGTTTCGTAATAGCTGAAAGTTAAGCGGCTTTGTCCCATATACAGCGGCACTATGAGCATAAGCGCCGCTATGAACACCAAAAACCTTTCCTTTACCGCAAACCTTGCCACCGATTTGGGGTTGAACCTTAATTCCTTGTGTTGGGTTTTCAAAAGCAGTTTGTCGAAAAGCAATACGAAAATGGGTTGAAGGATTATTACCGAAAGCAAAGACAAAAACACGCCTTTCATAAGCACGTTGGCTAAATCCGCGCCCAGCTCAAAGCGCATGAAGTAAAGCGCCAAAAATCCGCCTATGGTGGTGAACGCGCTTGCCACTATGGATGACGCCACTTCGGGAATGGCTTTTAGGGTGGCTTCGGTTTTGTCAAAAAACCGCCTTTTTTCTCTGTAAATGTGCATGTAGAATACCGCGTAATCCATGGTGAGCGCCAGCTGAAGTATGCTTGAGGTGGCGAAGCTTATGATGGACACCGACGGAAAGAAAATGTTGCTTCCCATGTTGACAAGCACCGATATCCCCAATGAGACCATGAGTATAAGCGGTTCTATGTAAGAGGGGGTGGTAAGGAAAAGTATGGCAATCAAGGAAAGGCAGGCGTAAATGATTATGGTGGGCAGAGTTTGCAAGGTTTCAAGCATAACCGTCTGCGCCGTATGCGTCATGCCCGCCGACGCCATGTTCCTGTCTTTAAGCTGAGCGGTTATGTCGTCCAAAAGGTTAAACGCTTCCTTTGTGGACGGGCTGTAATCCATCATTATAAGAAAGACATAGTTGTATTTGTCTTCTTCCCCCTCTATCGGGTGTTTCAAAAAAGCCGCCAGCTCGGCGGTGTCTATGGTTATGTCCAAGTCCAGCCAGTCGATTACGGACTTGAAGCTGTCCATTTTCAAAATGTCTTCCACCCATACAAAACGGCTGACGCCTTCCATTTGCCTTATGCTTTCCGCCCTTTGGCGCAAGTCTTCGTCGTCGCCTGTTCCCTCTACCACTATCATGGCGTCGCCGTTTATGTTGAAGTTTTTGCGTAAAAACTCTAATCCTTTTGTGGTTTCGAATTCGTCGGGCAAATAGCTCATCATGTCCGAATTGATTTTTCCGCCCGTTATAAGCTCAACCGTCCCCCATGCCGACAAGGCTATGACTACCGCCGTCAAGGCAAGTATCGCCCATTTGTATTTGACAATTAATTTCCCCGCTTTTTTCATGGCTATGTCTTCCTTTTAATTTTTTTTATTCTATTTTTTTAACCGAAGTCAATTTGTCGCCGTTGCCCAAGTATTTCTTTCTTTTTTTGAACCATACCAGAAAACAAGGCAAAACAGTTATCACCATTATATAGCTTACCAAAGCGCCCCGCGCCAGCGTTTGCGCAATTTGCTTGACTATGAGGTTTTGGGTGACGAACACCACCGACAAGCATACCGCTATTATTATGCATGCGCTTGTGGAAATGGCGGGGAAGGCTTGGGTAATCGCCCTTGCCGCCGCTTCTTGGGCGTCAAGCGCCGCTTGCTTGGCTTCTTCGTACTTGGCTGTCAAAAGTATGGCGTAGTCCACAGTGCAGCCCAGCTGTACCGAACTTATGATAATGTATACCATAAAATTTACGCTTGAGCCGAATATATAATTCAAACTTATGTTAATCCATACCGCAAGGTCTATGACAAGCACCAAAGTAAGCGCTTTTAGGAAGGATTTCAAAAACATCGCCAAAACCAAAAACACTATGCCCCCCGAAACAAGGGTTACCCGCAAAAAATCTTGGGGGGTAACCTTTGCCATGTCCGCCACGCCCGTCAATATGCCCAAAGGATAATGCTTGTCAAAATACTTGCGGCTGACTTTGTCAAAATGTTCATGGGCGACAAAGGCCTTTGCGTCCTCGGTGTCGCCGTCCACCTCGATAAGGTACAGAGTGTGCCACTCCCCGTCCACCTTTTTGAAAAGCATGGTTATGGCTTGTAGCTCTTCTATTCCGCATTCGTCGTCCTTTATCAATAAGTCCAGTATGCCCTCCAGCCTTTCTTCTTCAATGTCCAGCGCCGAATACGCCCCCAATATCGCGGAGAATTTGGGGTTTTGCGCGATTTCGTCCATATAGCTTTTGTGGTTAAGCGTTTTGGTTTTTAAAGGCACCGCGCAAATAATCTGATTGCCCAATTTTTCCGCCAGCTTTTGCTGTTCGTTTGCCGCTTCATGCTTTTGGTAAATCTTCAAATAGCTGAACTTGGTGTTCATTTGCGCAATGTACGCCGGGATTATCATGAGTATGGCCGCCGCCGCTATTATCCTGCGCCATTTGATTATGCCTTTGGCGGGCTTTTCAATGTTTATGCGCAGGGTTTTTTGCGCGCTTTTTTGCAAAAGCTTGTCAAAGGTAACCGCCAGCGCCGGCTGTAAAACCGCTACGGTGGCAAGCGACATCAAAATGCCTTTTACTACCACTTTTGACAAGTCTATGCCTATCTTGAATTGCATGAAGCACAGCGCCAAAAATCCGCCTATGGTGGTTAGACTGCTCGCGAAAATGGGCATGGCTGACTTTTTTAGCGCCCTTTTCGCCGCTTGCTCGGGGGGCAGCAGGCTTTGCCTTTGCTCTTTGTAGATGTGCATGTAGAATATGGCGTAGTCCATGGTTATGCCCAGCTGCAATACTCCCGCCGAAGCAAAGCTCAATATGCTTACCGATTTGTAAATCAAGTTAAAGCCCATGTTGATTATTACCGCCGTAAGCAAGGTTACTATCAGTATTACGGGCTCGAAATAAGACGACGAAGTCAAAAAAAGCACTATTGATACCGCTATTACGCCGAACAGTATATAAAAGACGACTTCCCGCATGGTGTCTTCCATGACTTTTTTGGCAATCGCCGTCATGCCCGACACCGCCACGCTCCCGTCCTCGAATTCGTCGTATATGGTGTCCAGTATCTTAAAGGCTTGGGGGGTGGACGGCGAATAATCGAACAGCATAAGCGCCACATAGTTGTATTTGCCGTTGGGGAGCGGTCTTCGCAAATAGTCTTTCAGTACTTCCCAATCGGCTTCTATGTCCAGAAAAGAAAGGTAGGGGTTTTTTGAATACTCTTCCAGTTCCAAAAGGTCGCCGTACCATAAAAACTGCCTTACGCCTTCAATCTCTTTTAGCCTGCGCATGTTTTGTTCAAGGAGTTTGTGGTCTTCTTCCCCCTCCGCCACTATGAAAGCGTCCCCCTTTATACCGAAGTGTTGTTTCAAAAAATTTATGCCTTCGGCGGTGGAGGTGTTTTCGGGAAGGTATTCAAGCATGTCGGAATTTATTCTGTCGTCATAGATAAAATAAAATATCCCCAGACCCGCCAGAAACAGAATTGCCGCCGTAATGATTATCACGGCTTTGCGCCCGTTGACAACGATATCCGCCAAGTTTTCCGAAGTGAAAAATTGCTTGAAACGCCCTTTCTTCATAGAAAGTATTATATCATAAGAATTATTGTAAAGGCAACGAGGGTTGGGGATAAAAATGGGGGTGGGATAGTTTTATTTATGTTCCGCCAGTCAAGAATACGAAATAGACAATATTCTATTTGTCATCGTCGGCGTTAAAAAAGAAAATAAAAAAATAATAAACAATTGTGATGTTTGAGTAATTTTTGGGTTGTTAAGTTTTCAAAAATAAAATTTGTTAACTTGTTTCAATTGCGTTTGAAAGTAGTAATTGATAAATCAATTAGATTAATATTTCAAAGCGGAAAAGACGCTGTTTATGCGTATAATAGTTCCGCCGTACCGGCGGAACTATTAACTCTTATCTCTAATTTCGGTTCGGCGGATTTTGCCGCTTATGGTTTTGGGGAGTTCGGTTACGAATTCTATTACCCGAGGGTATTTGTACGGGGCTGTTTGGCTTTTTACAAATTCTTGCAGTTCTTTTTTAAGCTCTTCGGAGGGGGTTACGCCTTTTACCAAAATTATGGTGGCTTTTACCGCCATGCCCCTTATGGGATCGGGCACGCCCGTTACCGCGCATTCCAAAACCGACGGATGCTCCATAAGCACGCTTTCTATTTCAAACGGCCCTATTCTGTATCCGCTGGATTTTATTATGTCGTCGTTTCTGCCGATGTACCAAAAATAGCCGTCTTCGTCCCTCCACGCCATATCCCCCGTATGGTATACGCCGTCATGCCACGCGCTTCGGGTGATTTCCTCGTCTCCGTAATACTCGGTGAAAAGCCCCACGGGTATGGCCTTGTCCGTTCTTATGACTATCTCGCCCGCCACGCCGTTTTCTACCGTGTTGCCGTTTTCGTCAATTAAGTCCACGTCGTATTGCGGATTTGGCTTGCCCATGCTGCCCGGCTTGGGCTCCATGTTTAACAGATTGCCCACAATCACGGTGCATTCGGTTTGTCCGTAGCCTTCCATGAGCTTTAAGCCCGTGGCTTTTTGGAACTGCTTGAACACTTCGGGGTTAAGCGCTTCGCCGGCTATGGTGGCGTGTTTTAAGGAAGATAGGTCGTATTTGGATAAATCTTCTTTTATGAAAAACCTGTACATGGTGGGCGGAGCGCAAAATGTGGTTATCTTGTACTTGGCGAAAAGGCTGAGCAGTTCGTCCGCCTTGAATCTGTCGTAGTCGTAGGCGAAAATGCAGCCTTCCGCCAGCCATTGCCCGTAAAGCTTGCCCCAAACCGCCTTTGCCCAGCCTGTGTCGGCTATGGTAAGGTGTATGCCGTCGGGATCCACGTTGTGCCACCATACCGCGGTGGTAATGTGCCCTATGGGGTAGGCGAAGTTGTGCGACACTATCTTGGGGTGTCCCGTTGTGCCCGATGTAAAATACATAAGCATTATGTCGTCTATGTCGGTGGCTTTGTCCCCTTGGGGGCGCTCGAATATGTCGCTTTCTTTCTCTATGTCTTCCTCAAAATATTTCCAGCCTTCCCTTTTGGTCTTTATGGTGGCTTTGAATCTCATGCCGTCATATTCCTTTAACGCCAGATCCACTTCTTCGCAAACATTGTCGTCGGTGGTGCATATTATGGCTGAAACCTGCGCCGAAGAAAAGCGGTAAAGGAAGTCCTTTTTCTTCAATTGGTGGGTGGCGGGTATGACTACCGCCCCTATCTTATGTAAGGCTATGGCGGAAAACCAGAATTCATGGCGCCGCTTCATGACCAGCATTACTCTGTCGCCTTTCTTTATGCCGTTGTTTACAAAATAGTTGGCGGTTTTGTTGGAGTAAGCTTTAATCTCGGCGAAGGTGAAAGCTCTGCTCTCCCCTTTTTCGTCTACCCGCAAAAGCGCCTTTTTATGCGGCGACTTTTGCGCCAAAGCGTCCAAAACATCAAAGCCGAAGTTAAAGTCTCGGGGAATGTTGAAAGAAATGCCTTGCAGTCTGCCTTTTTCGTCAATCGTTTCATTCACGTATTTTTTGTAAAGCCTCATCTTGCCTCCTGAATTACCTAATAATATACCATTAAAAAAAGGGGGTTGTCAATGTATTTGCGCGCATAAAATAAGGGCGGGGGGCGGTGGGGCAAAAAGGCAGAAAAAGGCGGGGTTTGAAAAGCGCAAAAAAAAGCGGCTGTTAAAAAATAAGGCATATAAAGGGCGGCTTTTGCCGTTAAATAGAAAAGCATAAAAAAGCGGGGTTGGGGAAGGGTGTAAATTTTGAAAAAGGTATAAAAAAGCGGTTTTTTGGTTAACAAAAAATCGTAAAGGCGGCTGTCGCGGTTAAGCAAAAAGGCGCAAAAAGGCGGTTCTTGGCAAAAAGGCAGAAAAAAAGGGCGGACTTTTCGCCGCCGCTTTTTTATGGGTTGTTAATTTTTTCTTTAGGATAAAGCCTTTTGCAAGCGTTCTTATTCCTTTTCGCCGAACATTTCCTTGATGTCTTCCANNTTCCATATCGTTTCCCACATAATTTCACTTCCTTTGTACGGTATTTTTTTCTAATCGGGCAAACGCCCTTTACGGTATTTTAATGGGGCAAACGCCCTTTTTTGGCAAAGGAAAACGCCGACAGTCTTAAATTTGAGGTGGAAAAGATGTCGGCGCTTTCCTTTAGGACAACGGTGCGCCCTTTTGCCGTTTTGGGTTACCTTATGGCGAAAATTAGGTTTCTTTATCGGCGTTTTCGGGCTTTAGGTCGTATAGCTGAAATTAGTTTTTTTGTTGTCCTTTTCTTTGGATTTTGCTTCGGAGACGCTTTGCTTGTTCTTGCGCATTCATTGTAATACATTTTTTGATTTATTGGAATGCCTTTTACAAAACTTCCGATTTTTTGACATTTTTTGTTGTCTTTTAACTTTGTTTTTTTGTTTTCCCAAGCGGTTCTGGACGGCGTTGAGGGGTTTGGGTTTTTCTTCTGTGTGATTTTTTCTTTGGTATGGGTTTTTGTTTGGTGTGTTTTTGTTTTTTTCTTTGGTTTGTGTCCGCTGTTTTTGTTTTTTGGGGTTTGTGTTGTTGTTTTTTTGGTTTTGTTTTTTTGTTCGCTTGGGGTTTTGTTTTGTGTTTTTGGAAAAAGCGTTTTTTTGGGGCTTTATGTTTTTGAGCGCCTTTGTTTTTGTTCCTTCCTTTTGAAGGTTGCTTAAAGCCTTTTTTTCTTGGGCTTCAAGGCTTTGCCGATGAGCTTCCTTTTATGCCATTGCTTTTTTCTTTGGTTTTTTTTTTGCTTTCCTCCTTTGTTTTTTATTTTTTCCATCCGCATTTTAATCTTTCCCAAGGGGGGGCTATCCTTTGCCAATCTCTTCCACAAGCTCGGCGTAGTACAGCCCCAGCAGCCGTTTAAGCTCGTCTGAGCGTTCTATGAGTTTAAGCGCTTCCTTTTTGTCCATGGATTTGTAAAATTCCAAGGCTTTAAGATACCTTTGGCGCATTTCCTCTTGTTCTTCCCCTTGGTACTCGATTAAACTTCCTCTTTTGTTCTTCCGTGTTTCCTCTTCAAGGCGATAGCGTTCTTCGCTTTCCGCAAGCATCTGTGCCGCTTGCAGCTGCCGCTCCTTTATTTCGGCAAGTTTGTTTTCGTATTCCGCGCTCAGGCTCAAGTTGAATTCCCTTAGCGCCTTTTCCTTTTCGACGTTTATGATGGCTTTTTGGTTGTTAAGCGCTTCTATTTCCATGTCGTAGCTTTTCCTTATCTCGCCCATTTTCGCCAAATATTCCTTAAGCGTCCGCTCGGTCATTTGCTCGGCTATGCTTGAGCGCGTCAATCCTTGCGTTATTATCTTGCTTAAGTCCTGTTCTTGCCGTTTTTGAAATTCTGAGTAGGTTTGGCTTTCTTGCTTTACCTTGCTTTCAAAGGCTTTTTTCTGTTTTTCCTCCGTTTCTTCAATGCGCTTCAGCGCCTTTGCCTCTTGTTCTTCCCTTTGCCTTTGAGCAAGGGCGGATATGTGCGCCGAAGCAAGTTCTTCCGCGCTTTTCCCTGTGCCCGAAGCGGCTTCGAACGCTATGCCGCTCTTCCCCGCCGCCGTCCTTTGTGTGTACGCTTTTTCCATTTCCACAAGGCTTTCTATCAGTTTTTGGTGCCCCGCCTTGTTTTTCTTTTGTCTTTGCTGGCCGCTTTTTATGTTGTCGGTTATTTCCTTTATTTTTTTAATCAAAGTTAGTGTGGCGCTCATTTTTTGCTTATTCCTCCTTTTGCAATAGCTCAATCAATTTGTCTATCTTTTTTTCCAAGGCCAATATCCTGGTCTGCATTTCAATCAGTATGGCCGCCGTCTGTTTGTCCACCGCTTTCATGCCTCCTTTTTATGATGTCAAATTCAATCAAAAACCCGTTCAAATAGAACTTCGCCGCCCGTGTCCATTCCAATTTTACGCATACTTCTTGACACTTTTGGCTGAGAAACAGCGTTTGGATTAAGTGGGATTCTTCCGCTTCTATAACCGTTTCTTCCCCGTCTTCCCCCTCTCCCACCGTTATGGTCAAGGGGGCGTCCGCTTTTAGGTATATCCTCCTTATTATCTTGTCGGCGTCCGGGCGCAGAAGGCTGGTTCTGGGGCTTTGCCAAAGTTTTTTGAGCGGCGTTCCGAACAAGGTTCCGCTGTCGTCAATCATGCCCGTATAAGCCCCTCTGAAGTTGTTGAAGTTGACCAGAAGCTGGCTTGTTTCCCCCAATATAAGCGGAGTGAAGCAGCCTATGTCCGCCCATTCCATGTGAAAGCATTGGATTTCGGGATCAAGGCGCTTGTTCAAAAAAATCTCTTCATATACGAAGGTAAGGCCTTTGAGCGGCGTCATTGTGCCGAAAATGTCGCCTTTTGTGTCCATAATCCGCATTCTGCATTCTTGGTAAATGTCTTGGGGCGGCTCTTCGTCAAACCACACAAAATCCACGCTTGCGCCTTGGAATTTTTCCCTGCCTTGGTCGGCTGATTTGAACACTATGCGGGATACGCCGCCGAATATGTTCCTTACCGCTATGGTGTCGATTATGCCCGACCTCGGACTGCCTTTTGAGCCCGATTTCATGGTAATGTCTTCTATGCATGAGGGGCTGAGGTAGTGAAGGATTTTGTTTTGCGCCACCTCCCTTTGCACTTCGTACGATACCGAAACCACCCAGCCCGTTATGTTCTTTTTGTTTTTTCTGAAAGGGTGTCTGCCCAGCGCCATCCACAGCGATTCCACCGCCCCCGCTTCGGTTTTGCCGCTTCTGTTGCCCCCGAGTATCCATCTGTTGCGCTTGGCGCATCGGTGGAATTCAAGCTGTTTTTCGTGGCGCACCTCGCCCGCGTTGTACTCGTTCAGTCTGCTGTGCTCTTCGCGGCGCAGACGCAAAATTTGCTCTATGCGAAGAAGGCGTTCGATAATTGATTTTTCGTTTTTGTTCATACCGCCCCCCAGTGTTTGTTCCGCTCCGATAACCGCAAAAAAAGATTAGGTTAGGTTTATTACTTAAATTTTCTTGTCGCCTTTTTAATTTTTTGCATATAAAAAACTTCTCTCGCTTGTTCTAAAGAGAAGTCTTCTGATATGCATTTTTAATTTTTGGCGTCCTTGCTGTGGATTTCTGAATTGGCTTTTGGAATATGCTTCTAATTATATTATACCACAGGTTTTTGGGTTTTTGGCTCAAAAGTGGCCCAAAGTGGCCCAAAATGGCACCCAATTTGGTAGCCAGAATTTTGTAAGAACTTGGGGAAAGCGAAAGAAATGAGGGGGATTGGGAAAGGTTTTTTGCAGATAAGAGATGATAAAAAGGGATATTGGAGGAATAAGGGGATTTTTGGATTTGTCGATTTTTGTAGAAAATGTGGGTGGTTTATTGGACATGTTATCGTCGTCGCCGTTAAAAAAGGAAATCAATACTGAAAAAATAAATAAAAAAGGCTCAAGACCAAAAGCCTTGAGCCTTGAACTATCGCCCTTTTTTGAGGGGGAAAAGAAAATGGGCGATTAGCTCTCGTAAGTTTTCAAGATACCTTCCGCCACCGCCGTTTTATTGACGCGCATGTCCATAGCTTGCTTTTCTATGAACCTGTGGGCTTGCTGTTCGGTCATGGACAGGTGCTTTATCAATACCGCTTTCGCTCTGTCTACAATGTCCTTCTCTTCCATGCTCGATTGATTAAGTTTGTCTTTATTCATTTCATTTACCTTTCTTGCTTTTCTTTTTGAGCCGAAGAATTTTGTATCCTAATTATATAATACTCTGTAATTTACAAAATGTAAATATGTAAAACGATTTTGTTCCGCCGAGCTTGCTCGGCGGACCTTGCACACGCTCCCATCAAAAAAACTTCTCCTTTTTTGTTTAAGAGAAGTTTTGGGTCTTGGCAGTGTGGGAAAGTATTGTAATTATTGGGGTTTGGTTTATATTAAAAACATGTAATTATCGGCAGTTTGAATGATAATTAAAAACTGTTTATCGCTGTTTGATTTGCAGGGGCTAAGGGGCGTTATTTCAGGGGATAAAGTTTTGGGATTTTTCGATAAGCTCTTTAAGGTAGCCCCAAATTATATTGCCCGCGGTGAATGCCAAAATTACGCCTATAACCGTAAGTATCACCGAAAACAACAGCGCCGCCCTTATGTAGTTTACGCGGGAGCGGTTTTTGCCGCCGCCGAAAAGCCATACCAGCATGGCTATTATGTTTATGCCCGGGATAAGCAAAATAAAAAAAGTGCCCATCCACTTCCCCAATGTCATTTCTTCACCGTATCCCCTTTGGGAAACGCCGCGCGGAGACGGTCTGCGCGGAGGCCTGCCGTAATTACCGTACATGTTTATTCGCTCCTATGTCTTTTTTACATTATATACTTAAATTTACAATTTTGTCAACACTTAAATTATCGCCTGTTTTATCCTTTGTTCCCGTCCTTAAAATGTTCTTGAGTTTTATTTGTTCTTTAGGGCAAAAAGCCTTTTGCTTGTTCCAAAAAAATAAAGGCGTATGGGGAACGCCTTTTTTGTTTTTTTAGTTTGGGGCTTGCTTTGTTCAATGGTAAAGGAGTTTTGTTTTTTGTTGGCTGGGCGGACTGGCATTATAAAAATATGGAATGCGGTTTTGCGCTTTGTTCGCGGCTTTGCGCTTTTTTGTTCGCTTGGGGACGGAATCGCCGTTAAATGTTGAGGTTTACGCGCTTTTGTATTTAATCATAAAATATTGGTTCAGCTTGTCCAAAATCCTTTGCTTTTCTTTGGCTATGAAGTTGCGGCTTACGCCCGTTTGCAAAGAGTAACGCCGCATGGAAACGCCTTTCATGAATATGGCGTAAACAAGTTCCCTTTGGTGGGTGTCCAGCAAGCTGAGGCTGAAAGACAGGAATTTGAGCTTGTCCTGCAAATCTTGGTATTCTCCCCCCGTTTGCTTAAGCACGGCTATTTGATTGAGGTATTCCTTGTTATTGGTTAACAGGTCCTCTATCTCCTAGCTTTCAAAAGGCGCGACATGCTTGAAATACTCTTCCAAATCCTTCTTGTAGGTTGCTAT
>CZCB01004332.1_pt1 | contig 11745 bp, 6 predicted proteins | sample 591991 | NCBI WGS metagenome assembly CZCB01 (sample SAMEA3556809, study PRJEB10932) | anaerobic digester metagenome | reverse complement strand
CTTCGTCGGCAGCGTCAGATGTGTATAAGAGACAGCATTATAACTTGCAATCAGCAATTCTTTTCACGTTTAAAAAAATCCTTGACAGGGTATATGTGATGTGGTATCATATTAAATTGCATTAATGTATGTATTTCTACCGGTTTATGGTAACAGAATTAAAAGAAAAAAATTAAAGGTTTATTGTTTTATTATGAGGAATAAAGACTATAAATTATGGCAATAATAAACAATAATGCTCCTTGGCAAATTTGCCCAACGGGACTTGGGTCAAGGGGCTTTTAATATTTAAGTGTTAACAAAAAGATAACTGGTCAGTTGAAGTTTCAAAAAAACCTGATTTACAGCATTATAGCCTGACCCATTTCATTCTGCATATTTTTTGGAACTTCCTTAATGGTTATAAATTCTTAAGGGGTGAGATGTTGCATGGTACATCCAGTTAAGATGGGAAAAAAGACTCGCATGAGTTATTCCAGAATTGATGAAGTTCTGGAAATGCCCAACCTCATAGAGGTACAGAAGCGATCATTTCAGTGGTTTCTGGAAGAAGGTCTCAGGGAAGTGTTTAACGACATTTCTCCAATTTCCGACTATACGGATAACTTGGTATTGGAATTTGTTGACTATCAGCTAGGGGACAATCCCAAGTATTCCGTAGAAGAATGCAAGGAAAGGGATGTTACGTACTCAGCACCACTAAAGGTCCAAGTCAGGCTCATCAATAGGGAGACCGGAGAAGTCAAGGAACAGGAAGTCTTCATGGGGGATTTCCCTCTTATGACGGAACAGGGAACTTTCATTATAAATGGAGCCGAACGAGTAATAGTCAGTCAGTTGGTCAGATCTCCCGGCATATATTACTCGGATACAATAGATAAGACCGGGAAGAACCTTTATTCGGCTACGGTAATCCCCAACAGGGGTGCCTGGCTGGAATTTGAAACCGATTCCAATGAGATCATGTATGTAAGGGTCGACCGCACCCGTAAGCTGCCCATAACCGTTCTTCTAAGGGCTATAGGCTACGGTACGGATGCCCGGATCAAGGAAATCATGGGGGAAGAGGAAAGGCTTTTAAAAACCCTGGATAAGGATAATACCACCTCTCACGAAGAAGGATTGTTGGAGATCTATAAGCGCTTGAGGCCGGGGGAACCCCCAACCATAGAAAGCGCCAGACAGCTCTTTAATTTGCTTTTCTTCGACGATAAACGGTATGATTTAGCCCGTTTTGGCAGATATAAATTCAACAAGAAGCTTGCTCTTGCATCCAGGATATCCGGCAGAAGGAGCGCAGAAGACATTGTCAATACCGAAACAGGAGAAATCCTCGTTAAAAAAGGCGAAAGGATCAGCTATGAAAAGGCCTGGGAGATACAAAACTCAGGTATAAATAAGGTATTGCTTGATCTGGGCGAGGACAGGGTTGCTCATGTTTTGGGCAATAATTTTGTCGATGCAAAGTATCATTTGGATCTGAACCTGGAGGAAGTAGGGATCAATGAACACGTGCATTATCCCACTTTAAAGGAAATCCTGGACCAGGACCTGGATGAAGAGGATCTGAAGGAGGCACTAAGGGAGAATATCGACAGGCTGATACCCAAGCACATCATAGTGGACGATATTGCTGCCTCTGTTAACTATATTATTTACCTTTTATACGATATAGGATCTGTTGACGATATAGACCACCTGGGGAACAGGAGACTGCGTTCTGTAGGCGAACTCCTTCAAAACCAATTCCGGATAGGTCTTTCCAGGATGGAGAGGGTGGTCAAGGAGAGGATGACTATCCAGGATGTGGATATCATTACTCCCCAGGCCCTGATCAATATCAGGCCTGTAACAGCCTCTATCAAGGAGTTTTTCGGCAGCAGCCAGCTGTCCCAATTTATGGACCAGACCAATCCCCTTGCGGAACTTACCCATAAAAGAAGGCTCAGTGCCTTGGGGCCGGGTGGGTTAAGCCGTGAAAGGGCAGGTTTTGAGGTTCGGGACGTTCACCACTCCCACTACGGACGCATGTGCCCCATCGAGACTCCGGAGGGTCCCAATATCGGGCTTATTGGTTCCCTGAGCACCTATGCCAGAATCAATGAGTATGGTTTCATCGAAGCCCCTTATAGGAAGGTGGATAAGGAGAGGAACGTTGTAACCGATGAGATAGTCTATCTTACCGCCGATGAGGAGGATGAATTCATTATAGCCCAGGGTAATGAACCCTTGGACGAGGAAGGCCGTTTTATAGACGATAGGGTTATGGCCAGGGTCAAGGACGATATCCATGAGGTTGACAAGAACAGCGTAGACTTTATGGACGTATCCCCCAAGCAGGTAGTTTCGGTTGCAACCGCTATGATCCCCTTCCTGGAAAACGATGACGCCAACAGGGCTCTTATGGGAGCAAACATGCAGCGCCAGGGGGTACCCCTTATCAGGACGGAAGCCCCCATCGTAGGTACGGGGATGGAATACAAGGCCGCCAGGGATTCCGGTGTGGTTGTTATAGCCAGGGAAGACGGTGTAGTCGTCAAGCTTTCGGCTACCTACATCCAGATCAGGAACGACAAGGGAGAAATAACTACCTACAATCTCCATAAGTTCAAGCGATCCAACCAGGGTACCTGTATCAACCAAAAACCCATAGTAGAGGTTGGGGAAGAGGTTAAGGCAGGCCAGATTATCGCCGACGGAGCATCCACGGATTACGGGGAGATAGCTCTTGGCAAGAATGTTCTCATGGGCTTTATGACCTGGGAAGGTTATAACTTTGAGGACGCTATCCTTATCAGTGAGAAGTTGGTCAAGGATGACGTATATACATCCATTCATATAGAGGAATATGAATCCGAGGCCCGTGATACCAAGCTGGGTCCCGAAGAGATAACCAGGGATATACCCAATACAGGGGAGGATGCCCTGAGGGATCTGGATGAGAGGGGTATCATACGGATTGGAGCCGAAGTAAGGGCTAATGATATATTGGTAGGAAAGGTGACGCCCAAGGGCGAAACCGAACTTACCGCCGAGGAAAGACTGCTCAGGGCCATATTCGGGGAAAAGGCACGTGAAGTCAGGGATACCTCCCTCAGGGTTCCCCATGGGGAAGGCGGCATAGTTGTGGATGTTAAGGTCTTCACCAGGAAGAACGGAGACGAACTGCCCCCCGGAGTCAATGAGCTGGTAAGGGTCTATGTGGCCCAGAAGAGAAAGATCTCCGTAGGGGATAAGATGGCGGGTCGGCATGGTAACAAGGGGGTTATCTCCAGGATACTGCCCGAAGAGGATATGCCCTTCCTGCCCGATGGAACTCCCCTTGAGATAGTGCTCAATCCCTTGGGCGTGCCCTCCCGTATGAATATTGGACAGGTGTTGGAGGCCCACTTGGGTTTGGCTGCCAAGGCTCTGGGTTGGGAGGTTGCCACCCCCGTATTCGACGGTGCCAACGAAGAGGATATCATGGATACCCTGGAGATGGCAGGACTTCCAAGGGACGGGAAGGTAACCCTTTATGACGGACGTACCGGTGAACCCTTCGACAGCAGGGTCACAGTAGGTTATATGTACATGTTGAAGCTGGCCCATCTGGTTGACGATAAGATCCATGCCAGGTCTACCGGACCGTATTCATTGGTAACCCAGCAACCCCTGGGTGGTAAGGCCCAATTCGGTGGTCAGCGGTTCGGTGAGATGGAGGTTTGGGCATTGGAAGCCTATGGTGCCGCTCATACTCTGCAGGAGATACTGACCGTCAAATCCGACGACGTAGTGGGCAGGGTAAAGACCTACGAGGCCATAGTTAAGGGTGAGAACATACCTGAACCCGGAGTGCCCGAGTCCTTCAAGGTTCTCATAAAGGAGCTTCAGAGTTTGGCCCTTGATGTTAAGGTACTCTCGGAAGGTAGCCAGGAGATAGAGATATTGGAAGATTTCGATGACGAATACGATGAGCTGGATGTCAACATTGAGGGACGTGAGACCGTAGAAGAAGACGAGGAAACCGAAGAGGATCTGGAAGACTTCGATTTAGATTCCATTATAGACATTCCCGATCTGAACGACACCCTTTTCAATGACCTGGATGTGTTGGCGGATACAGTTGACGATGATGATATAGAATAGGAAGGGAGAGAGAGTCCTTGTTTGAATTGAATAACTTTGATTCAATCCAAATTGGTTTAGCCTCACCGGATAAGATCAGGGAATGGTCCAGGGGAGAGGTAAAGAAACCGGAGACTATTAACTATAGGACCTTGAAACCGGAAAAGGATGGACTTTTTTGTGAAAAGATATTTGGTCCCCAAAAAGACTGGGAGTGCCATTGTGGTAAATATAAAAGGGTAAGATACAAGGGAATAATCTGCGACAGGTGCGGTGTTGAGGTAACCCGTTCGAAGGTCCGCCGGGAGAGGATGGGACACATAGAACTGGCTGCACCCGTCTCCCACATATGGTATTTTAAAGGCATTCCCAGCAGAATGGGCCTGCTTTTGGACATCTCCCCAAGATCCTTGGAAAAGGTATTGTATTTTGCTTCCTATATAGTAATAGATCCCGGTGATACTCCCCTGTTAAAGCTCCAGCTTTTAAGCGACAGGGAGTACCGCGAATATTACGAAAAGTACGGTAACGCATTCAAGGCCGGCATGGGAGCTGAAGCTATTAAGGAGATCCTGCAGGGTCTTGATCTCGATAAGATGTCTAAGGAATTGAGAGAAGAGCTGAGGACTGCCACAGGTCAAAAGCGGGTAAGAGTGGTAAAGCGCCTGGAGGTAGTGGAGGCCTTCCGTAAATCCGGAAACAGGCCGGAATGGATAATAATGGACGTAATTCCTGTTATACCGCCGGAGCTGAGACCTATGGTACAGCTGGACGGCGGACGCTTTGCCACATCGGATCTTAACGATCTTTACAGAAGGGTTATAAACAGGAACAACCGCCTGAAGAGGCTGCTGGATCTGGCTGCTCCGGACATCATTGTAAGAAACGAAAAGCGGATGCTTCAGGAAGCGGTGGATGCCCTTATAGACAACGGCAGGAGGGGGCGTCCTGTAACCGGACCCGGAAACAGGCCCCTGAAATCCCTAAGCGACATGCTGAAGGGTAAGCAGGGCAGGTTCAGGCAAAACCTTCTGGGTAAGAGGGTTGACTATTCAGGCCGTTCGGTTATTGTAGTCGGACCTGAATTAAAGATGTACCAATGCGGGCTTCCCAAGGAGATGGCCCTGGAACTCTTTAAACCCTTCGTTATGAAGAGGCTGGTAGAAAAAGGGCTGGCCCATAATATAAAGAGTGCCAAGAGGATGGTTGAAAGGGTTAGAGCAGAGGTATGGGACGTGCTGGAGGAGGTCATTACGGAACATCCGGTACTTTTAAACCGTGCTCCCACCCTCCACAGGCTGGGAATCCAGGCCTTTGAACCTGTATTGGTCGAAGGCCGGGCAATACAGCTTCATCCCCTGGTATGTAACGCCTATAATGCGGACTTTGACGGGGACCAGATGGCTGTCCATGTGCCCCTGTCCGTAGAGGCCCAATCAGAGGCGAGATTTTTGATGCTGTCTACCAACAACATCCTGAAACCCTCCGACGGCCAACCGGTTGTCAGCCCAACCCAGGACATGGTCATTGGTATTTACTACCTGACCAGCATCAAGGAAGATGCAAAGGGCAAGGGCAAGGTCTTCGTTTCACCCGACGAGGTTATAATGGCCTATGGATCCGGAGTCATAGATCTTCACGCCCCCGTTAAGATGAGGGTGGAAAAGGAGATCGATGGGAAGAAGGAAACAAGGATCATTGATGTTACGGCAGGCAGGGTAATTTTTAACGAGGCAATACCCCAGGACCTGGGCTTCAGGGATAGGACCAACCCGGATGAGATGTTCGAGTTGGAGATAAACAAAGTTGTGGATAAGAAGGTGCTGGGTGAGATCGTAGACAGGTGTTACAGGAAGTATGGAGCTTCCGGCACCAGTATCGTACTGGATAAGATCAAGGACCTGGGCTTCCATTATTCCACCAAAGGAGCCGTTACCGTCAGCGTTTCGGACATAGTGATACCCGAGGAAAAACAGGGGCTTCTGAAAGAGGCAGACAGCCAGGTCCGCGACATAGACAGACAATACAGAAGGGGCCTGATTTCAGACACCGAGCGTTATGAAAAGGTTATAAATACCTGGAACGACACCGTTGACAAGGTGACCAGGGCCTTGATGGACAGCCTGGACCATTTCAATCCAATATACATGATGGCAAATTCCGGGGCCAGGGGCAGCATTAACCAGATCAGACAGTTGGCGGGAATGCGCGGACTCATGGCCAATCCGACCGGAAAGATTATCGAACTTCCCATCAGGGCGAACTTCCGTGAAGGTCTGACGGTTCTTGAATTCTTCATATCCACCCACGGTGCACGGAAGGGACTGGCTGATACGGCCCTTAGAACCGCAGACTCCGGATACCTGACCAGAAGGCTGGTTGATGTCAGCCAGGATGTGATCGTGAGAGAGGCGGACTGCTTTGCTAAAGACGGACTGAAACCTCAAGGAATCACGGTCAGCGAGATAAGGGATGCGGATGAAGTTATCGAACCCTTCACCGACAGAATAATAGGTCGATATGCGGCAGAGGATATTATAAATCCCAGGACCGGTGAGATAATAGTCAAGGTTGATGAGATGATCGATCATGATCTGGCCGAAGAAATAGTCAATGCAGGTATCACCTCAGCCAATATTCGGTCGGTCCTCACCTGTCGCACGGAACATGGTGTATGCGCCAAGTGCTACGGCAGCAATATGGCTACGGGAGAACCGGTGAGCATCGGAGAGGCAGTAGGAATTATTGCGGCCCAATCCATAGGTGAACCCGGAACCCAGCTTACCATGAGAACCTTCCATTTCGGAGGAATAGCCGGGGAAGATATCACCCAGGGTCTGCCCAGGGTAGAGGAGCTGTTTGAGGCACGTAAGCCCAAGGGCTTGGCGGTTATATCGGAAATATCCGGTATAGTCAGGATCAATGAAACGAAAAAGAAGAGGGAAGTCGCCATTGTGGGCGATGATGGAGATACCAAGACCTATACCATACCTTATGGTTCCCGCATCAGCGTGGAAGAAGGCCAGCGGGTAGAGGCCGGGGATGAGCTGACGGAAGGCTCCGTAAACCCCCATGATATCCTAAAGATCAGGGGAGTCAAAGGAGTTCAAACCTATCTGCTCCATGAGGTTCAAAAGGTGTACAGGATGCAGGGCGTAGATATAAACGATAAGCATATAGAGGTCATTGTAAGGCAGATGCTTAAAAAGGTAAGAATAGAGGATGCCGGAGACACCGATATGCTGCCCGGCGGTCTGGTAGATATCTTCGAGTTTGAAAGGGAGAACGAAAGGGTAGTAGAGGAAGGCGGTCAGCCGGCATATGCCAAGCGGGTACTGCTAGGTATAACCAAAGCCTCCCTGGCTACGGAATCCTTCCTGTCTGCAGCCTCCTTCCAGGAGACAACAAGGGTTCTTACCGAAGCATCCATAAAGGGTAAGACCGATCCCTTGGTAGGACTTAAGGAAAACGTTATTATAGGGAAGCTGATTCCTGCAGGTACGGGCATGAGCCGGTATAAGAATATCGAAGTCTTTACCGATGAAGAGCCTGAAGAGGTTATCCCCGTAGAGGTTGAAGAAGATTCCCTTTTACATGCCTAAGGCGCAGATCCCTATAGATATTTAAGATAACAAAACAAATCATCCTCCCTAAAAAATAGGGAGGATGCATTTGGTTTTTTTGCTAATCCTATATATAAAAATGTTGACATTGGTTTTGTAGAATGATAGAATACTTGAGTGCGTAATTTGACGTGCACCCTAAAATTGATATTTAGGAGTTGAATAAAATGTTGGAAGGCCTTAGGGAGGCTTCAAACAAGACTGTGGGCACGAAGCAAACTCTTAAAGCAGTTCAAGGGGGATTGGCTTTGAAAGTCTTTCTAGCCGAAGATGTCGACGACTATATATCCCAAAAAATTAGGAGTGAGTGTCAAAAACACAACACTGAAATTATTATGGTTGATTCTATGGAGGAGCTAGGCAAAGCCTGCGGAATAAGTGTTGGCGCTGCAACAGCCGCCATCTTGAAAGTTTAGATTATAAGAATTGATAGTAGTATTGTGAAAGGAGGTGGCGGAATGCCTACCATTAATCAGTTAGTCAGAAAAGGCAGGGAAAAGGTTGTTTACAAATCCGACGCACCCGCACTCAAGGGTAGTCCTCAAAAGAGGGGGGTCTGTACTGCAGTTAGTACCCGTACACCCAAAAAGCCCAACTCTGCCCTTAGAAAGCTTGCAAGGGTCAGACTGTCCAATGGAATGGAAGTATCGGCTTATATACCGGGAATCGGACATAATCTGCAGGAACACTCAGTAGTACTCATTCGCGGCGGAAGGGTTCCGGACTTGCCCGGTGTACGTTATCATATAGTACGTGGCGCTTTAGATACGGCTGGAGTCGCTGATCGTCAGCAGGCCAGATCCAAGTATGGTGCCAAGAGACCCAGAAAGTAATGATCTTTAGGTAGTCCTGTATAGAAGGAGGGAAGGATATGCCAAGAAAAGGCCATGTGCCCAAAAGAGACGTATTGCCCGATCCATTGTATGGCAGCAAGGTTGTGACCAAGCTCATCAATCAGGTTATGCTGGATGGGAAAAGAGGAATAGCCCAACGTATTTGTTATGGTGCTTTTGATCTTATAAGAGAAAAAACGGGTAACGACCCTATGGAAGTTTTTGAACAGGCTATGAACAATATAATGCCAGTGCTTGAGGTTAAGGCCCGTAGGGTGGGTGGTGCTACCTACCAGGTACCCATGGAGGTCAGGGCAGAAAGAAGACAAACCCTGGGACTTCGTTGGTTAGTAAGCTTTGCCCGTGAACGCGGGGAGAGAACCATGATACAAAGATTGGCAGCCGAAATTATGGATGCCGCCAATAACATGGGTGGCGCAGTGAGAAGGAAGGAAGAAACCCATAGGATGGCAGAAGCTAACAGAGCCTTTGCTCATTATCGCTGGTAACCTGTTAAGCCACTGGCCAAATATCAACCGGGACTATTTAGTCCCATTATTTTAGTGAATCGTCAACTGAAAGGAGGAAAAGAGATGCCTAGGCAATTTTCGCTGGAAAAAACCAGAAACATAGGAATTATGGCGCACATTGATGCTGGTAAAACAACTACATCTGAGCGGATCTTGTTCTACACCGGAAGGGTTCATAAGATGGGCGAAACCCATGAGGGTTCGGCTACAATGGACTGGATGGAACAGGAACAGGAACGAGGCATAACCATTACCTCGGCCGCTACTACCGCACAATGGAAAGGATACCGTATCAACATTATAGATACGCCCGGGCATGTGGACTTTACCGTGGAAGTTGAACGGTCGCTACGCGTATTGGATGGCTCAGTGGCAATATTTTGTGCTAAAGGCGGTGTAGAGCCCCAATCGGAGACCGTATGGCGTCAGGCGGATAAGTATCAAGTGCCCAGAATAGCTTATATAAACAAGATGGATATAGTGGGTGCAGATTTTTTCAATGTAATTAAGATGATGAAGGAACGCCTTGGGGCTAACGCTGTTCCAATACAGCTACCCATTGGCAAGGAAGATAATTTCCAGGGTATAATCGATCTGGTAGAACAAAAAGCTATCTATTATACCGACGATTTGGGCACCCATAGCGAGGAAACCGATATCCCGGAGGATATGCTGGACCTGGTACAGGAATACAGGGATATGTTGTTGGAGGCCGTAGCCGAGAGCGACGAAGACCTTATGATGAAGTACCTGGAAGGGGAGGAGCTGTCCCCCGAGGAGATCAGGGCCGGGATCAGAAAGGCAACGATTTCCGTGGACATGATACCGGTGCTATGCGGTTCCTCCTATAAGAATAAGGGAGTACAACCCTTATTGGATGCAGTTATCAATTACATGCCGTCACCTTTGGAGGTTGCATCCATCAAGGGAACTATACCAGGAACGGACGAGGAGACCGAAAGGCATTCCTCCGACGAGGAACCCTTTAGCGCATTGGCCTTTAAGATTATGACGGATCCCTTTGTTGGAAAGCTTGCTTTTTTCAGGGTCTATTCCGGTACATTGAAATCAGGCTCCTATGTATATAATTCCACAAAGGGAAAACGCGAGAGAATCGGAAGAATTCTACTTATGCACGCAAACCACCGCGAGGAAGTCGATGAAGTATATGCGGGAGATATTGCGGCAGCTATAGGTCTCAGAGATACTACTACCGGTGATACCCTATGTCTGGAAGAGGAACCGGTTATTCTGGAGTCCATGGAGTTCCCCGATCCGGTTATCCAGGTGGCTATCGAGCCAAAAACCAAGGCCGGTCAGGATAAGATGGGGGTAGCCCTTCAGAAGCTGGCAGAGGAAGACCCTACCTTCAGAACCTATACAGACGGGGAAACCGGGCAGACCATCATAGCCGGCATGGGAGAACTTCACTTGGAGATCATCGTAGACAGACTGCTCAGGGAGTTTAAGGTAGAGGCAAACGTTGGAAAACCCCAGGTAGCCTACAGGGAAACCATACGCAAGGCCGTCAAGGCGGAAGGCCGCTTTGTTCGTCAGTCAGGCGGAAGGGGTCAATACGGCCATGTATGGTTGGAAATAGAGCCCTTGGAGCCTGGAAGCGGCTACGAGTTTGTAAACAAGATCGTAGGCGGCGTGGTCCCCAGAGAATTCATTGGGCCTGTGGATCAGGGAATACAGGATGCTATGGCCAGTGGTGTTCTGGGAGGATATCCGGTAGTGGATGTAAGAGCAACCTTGTATGACGGATCCTATCATGAGGTGGACTCTTCTGAGATGGCCTTTAAGATAGCAGCCTCTATAGCCTTTAAGGAAGCCATGAGAAAGGCGAATCCGGTCCTTATGGAACCCACCATGAAGGTAGAAGTTACAGTTCCCGAGGAATATATGGGGGATGTAATGGGAGATATCAATTCCAGACGTGGGAGAATCGAGGGGATGGAGGCCAAATCCGGGGTTCAGGTTATTACAGCCTATGTACCCCTATCGGAGATGTTTGGGTATGCAACGGATCTTCGATCCAAGAGTCAGGGAAGAGGCGTATATACCATGCACCTGTCCCACTATGAGGAAGTTCCGAAAAATATAGCTGAAAAAATTATATCTTAATAGAAAATCTTAACGCACAGTTATTGAGGAGGAAGAAGGAAAAATGGCAAAAGAGAGATTTGAAAGAACAAAGCCCCATGTAAATATAGGTACCATTGGGCACGTTGACCATGGCAAGACCACCTTGACCGCGGCCATCACCATGGTATTGTCTAAGCTTGGAAGATCCCAGGCAGCGAAATATGATGAGATAGACAAGGCACCTGAAGAGAAGGAGCGCGGTATCACCATCAACACATCCCACGTGGAGTATGAGACGGAAAACCGCCACTATGCTCATGTGGACTGTCCCGGTCACGCCGACTATGTAAAGAACATGATCACAGGAGCAGCCCAGATGGACGGAGCTATATTGGTTGTATCTGCTGCTGATGGCCCCATGCCACAGACCAGGGAACACATCCTCCTTGCCCGTCAGGTTGGGGTACCCTACATCATCGTATTTTTGAACAAGACAGATATGGTAGACGACGAAGAGCTTTTAGAGCTGGTAGAGATGGAAGTCAGGGAACTGCTCAGCGAGTA
>CZCB01012480.1_pt1 | contig 11748 bp, 12 predicted proteins | sample 591991 | NCBI WGS metagenome assembly CZCB01 (sample SAMEA3556809, study PRJEB10932) | anaerobic digester metagenome | reverse complement strand
AAGGCTTGAAAAAGCTTAACTTGATGTCTCACAATTTGTTATTCACACAAGCTGCTAGCTTTTTCCCAAGGAGCCGGAGGCGTATCAATTACCACAACCTGAAACATGGTTTTTAATTTTTGAACTGCCCGGGTAAGGACTAGTCCGTCAAGTTCCCGCTGATAAGGCCCCGTCATCCCTGGTATAATCCAAAGGTTATCCTTAACACGAATAAGTAAATCGTCTACGTCCATGTTTTTAAGACATTCTAGGCCCCCGGTTGGTTTAATATCAAAAAACCCTGCTATGTCGGGTGCGCCAAAATCCATATCAACTAATACGGTCTTAACTCTTTTTGCAGCTAGGGATAATGCCAGATTTATTGCTGACGAGGTTTTGCCAACTCCACCTTTGTTTGCATAGCTTGCTACGACCAAGCTACTCAGTTTATCACTTTTTTCTGAAACGATTGCTTTTGGCGTGATTTTATCGAGCTCCGACTTTATATCCTCGGGAGCAATCATGATAACGTCCGGCCTCTTTTGTTTTACTGCCCAATCTGCCATGCCTCCGCTTTTCAAAACAAAAACCGGGACATCACCGGGGAGCGTATCAACGTGCGCTGCCGTGGCGACTACCGCCTCAAAGTCACCACCAGGATCGCTTGTTACAGAACAGCCGCGCGGTATTAAGGAATGGTCTACTCCTAAAACCAGAACCCGCAACCATCTCCCCCCTTGAGAACCTGGAATGCTTCTTCCGGCGTCGAAACGACCGGCACGCTTATGTCCTCGTAGGCCAGCCTGTCTTCAGTTACGATAGCGTCAAGCTTGTAGCCGGAAGCCAGCCAGTCTTTTACTGCCGGTACGCTACCAGCCCCTGCGATGTGGATTACTTTTTCCGCCCTGTTGTAAACCTTGTCCAGCACATCCGGCTGGATGCCAATAGGCACACTTCTACTAACGCTTTTTTAGCTCCCACGGGGATCATAGCCGCCTTCTGGTTGGCGTACCCGAAGCCCCCGGTCAGGGCCTCGTCCAGGTTGTCAGCATATGCCCTGTAAGAAGTCGGTTTGTCGGACAGTTCAACATGGCAGGCTTCCAGTTTAGCAGCGACTTCCTTGAAGAAAGCGGAGTGTTCTCCCTCCAGGACTATCCCCAGGATTATCGAATAATCCTTCAGAAAGTCTTCGAACTCCATCGGGACGCTTTCACGGGTCTTTATCGCTGGAATTTTTGGTGTAGGCTTACCCTTGTTTTGTTTCTGGGGTTCGGGAGTCCATATAATTTCTTCCTGGTGTTTCATTTCCTCCTGGATTTTTGGAGGCTCCTTCCGTTCCTCCCAAATCAGCATTTCCGGGAGCAGTCTTTTTTGGTAGGCATATTCAGCTACCTTTATGGCTTGTCTTACCGATATACCTCCCCTTACTGCCGGACCCAGGTCTGTCCCCGAACAAGTACGAACGGTATCGCCGATCTTGACGATAATGCACTCGTCGGGTATCCCCAGACTCCTGGCCTTCTGGATTATTGCTTCTCCGGCTTTGTCTTGATTCCCGGCAATTACTACTACCAGGCACTCAGCCTTGACCGCTTCTTCCAGGTTCATGTTGCTGTCCCGGATACAGAGGTATACCGAGTCGGAATTAATTTCAGCCGGAGAGTTAAATGCTTCCCCTGCAAAGGACGAAAGGGCTTTTCGTTTTTCGGGAGTGTCGTTGATGATGAGGTTCAAGCTATTCGCTCCTTTCGCTAAGTATTCTCAAGAAATAAAAAACTCGGGTTTCCCCGAGTTTGGATGCCTTTGCTGTTGTGGCAGCGCGGTTCTGGTGATCTTATTATGGTCCACACAATCTTATGGAGTGGATATTAAGAACTGAATTGCAGCAATAATGTCTGCCATTTCGTCAGGTGTCACATCACCTATCTTGCGGATGAATCTATCCTCGGATACCGACCTGATTTGCAGACAATCGGCTGCCGATTCTTTGTCTAGATTGTTAATTCTGCTTCGTTTGATACGTACAAACCATGGAATCTTTTTGTATCGATCATCCCATTCAGTTATCGGTACTACAACTCTCAGCAGTAGTATTCGGTATTGATCAGAAGTAATAACCACACACGGGCGAGTCTTATTGATTTCTTGACCCTTCGTTGGCTCAAGATTAACCAGCCATATCTCTCCCCTTTGAATTTTCTTAGTCATTCAGACCTCCAAATTTAGTTCTGGATTTGTCTTGTATTGCTCCGCAAGCCATAAGAGATCCGATTCTGCAACAGTGACCTGGCTCCTATCTCTCTTTGGAACCCCCCCCAACAATTCTGCTGCTCTAACAGGATTTATTAATTGTTCTGTAAGGGCCTGATGGACCAATATTTCAAACCGATAGGATCTCTCAACCTCTGTTCTCGGCCCTGGTTCTTCTTTTCGCCAACCCTGTTCACTGAATTGAATAACAAGCTTCTTATATGTGGCATTAGAGATGATTTTCAAATCCCTCGCCCGTCTAATAATAGCCTGCATGCTCATTTTGTACTTAGTCTTTAGGAACATTAATTCCAGCAGATCAAGATCTCGCCTTTTCTTCCCTAATTCTTTTTCAACTGCTTTTCGGGGAAACAGAAAAGCCCCCGCAAATCTGTGGGCAACATGTTCTTCGTTCAACTCTCCTTCAATTTTCAGCAGAATATGTCCCAATTCATGGGCAAGATTAAACCGTTGGCGGTCTCCACTAACGTTAAGTTGAGAAACGACTACCGGATTAGTACCGTTCGCCCAGCATGAATACCCATCAAACCCGGGCGGAGCTTCAATACCCAACACAAACACACCATTCTCCTCAAGAGTCTCGGTAAGGTTCTCAATGGCACCATAACCCGTTTGAAACAAGGATCTGAAATGATCAGCCGCGTCTTCTACTTCATCCATCGTTCTTACTGTAAAGGGCGTGATCTGAGGGTAGTCATTCCTTTCAAGGAGTGTCTCAACCAGCAGGTACTTCTCTAATGCGTCATGTATCTCAGCCTCAATTGCTCTCTGAGCAGTCTTTGTCAGTTTTGAACTCTTTCTATATCCAGTTAATACTACCTCTATTTCATCTTCTTGATAGAAATACCCAAGTGTAACACCAAGTGTTTCCGCGATTTTAAGAAGAACAGATTGACGTGGAATGTCCTTATCGCTCTCATACTTTGAAATGGCTGTATGAGACACTCCTACCAGTTTGGCCAGTTCTCTTTTTGATTTTTGGGCTTTGACTCGGGCTCTTCTAATACGGTCGCCTAAACTCATACTCTTCCTCCTTTCACGGTTTCCATTTTAGCATTTTCTTTACCAAATGTAAACCGCTAGCAAAGTTTAAGCGACCCCCTTCACCAGATTCTGTAACAATGACAAATCCTTGATAATCTTCCCTAATGCCTAGTGCCGCCGTCAAGAAAAAAGTCGTCATTAAACGGGGTTTTTAGACAGCAATCCGAATAATAGGTAGGATAGCAAAAATGCTTATTCCAGTTGCTGACAGGGGAGCAGCCAATGAAGCCAGTATTCCCGTTAAAGAAATATCTAAGGGGCCTTCGACAATAATGTAAACACTAAACGAAAATTGAGCCTGTTAGCGCGGAAACCTTCAAAAAGTAGCCACTACGTCAACCAAATCCCCAGGACATTGACAAGATACCGTACGGGAATCCCATGATACTGGCCACCTATACGTTTGGATTCCGGACGAAAAAAGGGGAGAGACGGTCAAGAGCTTCGTTGCTTTCAGGTCTACCATGGCCGAGAAAGAAATGACTGAATAATGGCGTCGCTACCTGGCCCCGTACACGATTCCGTCCAAAGTGGAATTCATAAGCTAACTACCTCGCACCAACGTAGGCAAGCCAATGCTACTCGCCCTTCGCAATCAGGGAAGGGATGTTATTGCCACTCTAAACTGACCGAAAGCTAATGGAATTGCCTTGCTGGGAGTTGCCGGATATAATGGCCATAGCTTAGGAAAGGAAAAAACGTCCCTGTTTGACGTGCTGCTGGACCAACAGAAGCACCAAGGACGTCATCACTTAAAAGCATGGTTGTTGTATCAAAATATCAGCTAATAGAAAACTCCGAAAAGGGGAGTTCCGCCTGTCGATAAGGTACTTTGTCTACAGGCTGAGGCCCCTTTTTTTGGGGGCCCCTAGTCGCCTCAACTATAAAGATTCCATGTAAATTTTTTTGCTGAATGTGTTATCCTGGAACTTGTAGGCTTTAATCGTAAACTTACCATTATCGAAATCAACCTTCACAGTGAGGTCGGGAGAAAGTATGTCTTTAACCTTAACACCTTTATTATTTAGATCATAGATTCCTAACTTAGCTCCATCAAGGCTTTTAACCGCTAAGTAATCACCTGCCCAGAAAACCCGCCTGGAGCCGTCCAACTTCGCTATTATGTTTTTGTCCTTTAGATCAAAGAGTGTTAATTCGGAATAGGTTTGTTGAGAAATATTAAAGCCATCTGTAGATTCAAAGACCATGTATTTACCGTCCGGTGATACCTGCGGATTCATGGCATTCAGTAAAACAGTATTCGAACTTCTGTTTCGTGGATCAAACGATCTTATGGCGGGCTTTCCGCTTTCACAATAGTCATAATACAGGTTGCCGCTCTGGTCATAACCAATAAAAACATTGGCGGGATATTCATACTCAGGATACTTAAAGGAATCAACCAGATCCGGCTCACCCCCCGATATGTTTTGGATATAAACGTAAACAGTACTGTCGCCACTCTTGGTGCCTATAAAGGCAATTTGATCCTCATGTACCGCATAATCCAGCAAGGCATTGTCGAGGGTTGGACAGAGATTTTCAATTCTGTCATAAACGCTCTTGTAGATAACGTTTTCACCCAAGATGACATCCCCGGTTTCTAGTTCGTAATAAAGAGGATTCTTTTCTAACCACGGCTTGTAGGAAAAACTGCCGATTTTCTTGCCATTCTTGTTTAGGACGTCATAAACAAAGCCGCCGTCGTCTGCGATTTCGCCGTTAAGCTTAATTGTGACATTCTTTGTTTTTTCACTGTCGGTTATAGAAACCACAGGTTTTGTTGTTCCAAGGCCGTTCTCAAGTAATTGGTCCTTCAAAAAAAACGATTTCATGTCGTTAGCATATAAACTACCAACAGCTACCACCAACACTAAAACAACTAACCAACCAATGTAAAACCTTTTCATATGTCTATCCACTATCCATCCACCTCCTTAAGCTAGGGAAGATAAACTGTACTAACAAGAAAATCGGTGTTAGGCCGGATCGTTACAACTTGGGTCTTGGCCCCATTGTTGTAACTTAATGTTACTCTTCCAGTGGAAGCTCTGCCAATATAATAATTTATACCGTATGCGCTTTCATCGGGGAAAGGATTGCCATTGGCCATAAGCGCATAAGTATATGTAGCTCCGTAATTATAGTCAGTTGGCTTACTTGCGCCCGAAATTCTGCATCGCCTAACCCAAGCATCGCTGGATGTTTTAACCCGACCATATACTCCACCATAACCATCTGACGTACTCCTAGCCAGAAGTCCTTCAGGATTTCTTTGGGCATACCAACTATTGCTTCCCATTCTGATTTCAAAATGCAAATGGTATCCAACGCCTCCGGTATTTCCGGAGACACCAATTTGTTGGCCTTTAGTAACTGTCTGACCTTGGGAAACATCTTGCCTGCTAAGGTGAGCGTAAAGATGATAAAATTTTGTTCCCGGATAATCCGGATGGTCAGACTCTATTATGATATACTTCCCATACGATGTGTTTCCCAGATCCGTAACAGTAATAACTTTGCCGTTATATGCTGCTTTAACAGGTAAAAGCGTAGCTCTCCAGTCAGTCCCATGATGTCCGTAATTAGATATGCTAGAGTCAACCTCTGCATATAAATAGCCAGCATTAAGACCAGCCGCTACCGGCGTTTCCAGATTTATTCCGCCATAAACAGCTTTTGCCGGGACTGTCTTAATCGTTAAAATCGATATAAGGCAAATCGACAGTACCAGTAAAAGGTGTTTCTCCATTAAAAGCCTTTTGAACAAACTCATCACCTCACCTTTCTATACCAAAACCGTCTCAATCACAATAAGTAACCTAATAAGTAGGTCATGGAAGCATTTTCCGTTGCCACAAATTGTAGTTGTGGTAACTTTTTCAACAAGTGTTCCTGGGTTCAGCCGCTTTAGTCAGAATTTTTCTTTTTTCCACCAATTTCGGAGTGCCTGGTTTGGCTGTTATTCAGGAATTAAGGCCTGAACGTGATCACAGCCATGCCCTTTAATGAACACCCGAAGTCTCCAGGACCAGTTTAGAATCTCTGGAAATGCAAAGCTGTTATTACTATTTGGGGTTTATTGAGATTGAAAGCGCGGTTTCTGTGCTTTGTTACGCCACCCCCTTTCCATATATTACTAACAACCGGTGTGAGGTGATGTTAGCAGAATCCTGTTCTCCATGGAATGGGGTTCGCCCGATTAGCCAGCTTTCGGACCTAAACAGCTATAATTGGGGTGGTATTAACCTTCTTGGCTTGGCTGTTAATGACCGTATTCCGGTCATTAACGCCAAGATTACTGCTAATGATGCCGGGAAAAGGTTATTGAATACTTGCCAAAATGCGCAGTAAAGCCTTGGTGTTAATACCAAGCTAAGCTGACAGACTTGCCTGATCGAGAATTGCTGTAGCCCATAGCTTAAAGAAAGGAAAGACGTCCCTGTTTGACGTGCTGCTGGACCAACAGAAGCACCAAGGACGTCATCACTTAAAAGCATGGTTGTTGTATCAAAATATCAGCTAATAGAAAACTCCGAAAAGGGGGGTTCCGCCTGTCGATAAGGTACTTTGTCTACAGGCTGAAACTCGGATTTTCCCGAGTTATATGTATATCTTCCTGGATATAACATTGTTACGATAACCCCCTTGCCTAACTCAGACAAGAGCTTGTCATCACAAACTGCCGAGGCCGCCCGTAATATCTTCGTCCCCCGTATTCTTCGGAGGAGTAATCTCCTGGGCCACTATCGTGAACGTGCAGGTCGCTACGTTGTTGGCCGGATTTGTATCTTTGTAACCGATAGGCTGAATCTCAACCCTTGCAGTATAGGTTCCCGGCTTTTTAATGTCCCAGATAGCAGGCTGGCCCCATTTACCACCGGCCTTGAAGGTGTGATTAAAGACTCTATTCTGACCGTCTGAAAGGGTCACGTTAATCACGGCTGGCACTTCAAACTCTCCGTTGTCCAGTCGTATCCCAGAAACGTTGCACGCAGCCATATACGGGAAGCTCCGCGCTTTGTATGTTTTCTGCGTGGGAGCTATACTGGCAGCCAGATCAACGCCCTCCGGGGCAACGATAATTACCAATGAATTGTTGGCCTTGTTTAGCTCATAGACTGGCTTATCTCCGTACACATTGGCCGCAAAGACGTATTTCTGAGGCTGATCTGTAACAACAAAGTCGACTGTGTAGTTTTTGCTTTCACCATCGCCTAATTCAACGTCAGTATCAAGCCACTTGGGATTGCCCCAACCGCCACCGTATTCAGTCCAAGCGAAGTTGGTTATGTCGTGCTCTCCTTCATTCCACAGAGTCACGTTAACCGTTACTGTGTCCCCAGGCTGTCCGGTATAGATCGTTTTATCAGTCTTTGGCACAAAGTCAGGGATAAATGCGTGTTTCAAAGGCAAAATTGGGAACGATTTATAGCTGTAACTGCCTCCCCACTTATAGAAGCCGATCCCGTACCCGTAAGTGTTCCATGTAGGCGGCATCAGGATGTTGACGTACTTATGCCAGGGGAATTCTGTTGTTAATTTATAGTTGTAATTGATTGCCTGTCCGGGTTTGCCCGGATTGCCGTCAACCCCTGCTTGGGCCTTAGATATATAATACTGCTGACCTCCCCAATTCCTTAATTGACCAATGGTTCCAACCCCAATGCAGAAATCGAGCATTTTGGCATAGTTGGGGTTTTCATTGGCTTTGTTGTTGAATATCAGTTTGTTCGGCTCTGGAAGGGAGTTTTTCATCTGGTTTTGCCACCACAAAAATGCGTCTTCATCTCTGGCTAGAGCCCACTCTAAATCTTCGAGAAAGCTCCAACTGGCATTAAGGGGGAACCTAACGTTAGTGATGGTATAACCGTCTTTGGTTTGGCCCAAATACTGCTGATTACGGCCGGGACCTCCACCCGGTTTTTCGTAGTACAGAATTGGAGCAATCGTTCCATGTTCTTCACTTACATCGGAAATGTTGTATTCTTTATCAACGCGAAGGGGAACGTCCTTCTGAAAGTTATGGTAGATATCTGTTATAGGCTCAAAATAATTCTGTAGATCGTAAAATGCTTCGATAAAATTATTTGCATCCTCCATTATTTTCTCCAGAGTTGTCAGTTCTGACACCGGCGGTGGTGTGTACCCTGCAACATGATAAGAAAAAGCACCTGCCGTAGCAGGTACTTGAAGGGCGAATAACACTGTTAAAACCAATGTTAGTATTTTTTTATGCACGTTATTACCTCCCTCATCTTAATGAGCTTAAGGCGCGATGGTCGGTAAACTCAACGGTTATAATATCCGCAGGTTTCATTCTGTCCGTGACCGGATCATAAACTGTGTCTGTCATGTAAACTGCAATAGCTTTCTCCCCGATTCTCTTGGCCACGTTTGCAGTATAACAGTCGGGTCTTTCACAAAATTCTAGGGTTTTCTTTACCCACTCAGCCGCTTCTAAACCCATAAACGCCTTTGCCTGCTCGTATACATCAGCATCGAACTGGTCTTTATTGGGGTCGCTCTTGGCCGAGTAAACGTGTATGCTCCAGTAATCGTTGATGTAACCTTCGGATACTCCCCGCAGACCCACCTTGTAGCCTTTGCTCTCGAATATCTTGTAAATCTTCTTCAGTTCTGCTGAACTCAGTACCTTCTCTCCCGGCTTGGGAACTACGGGCTGATTATCTTCGATCTCTTTGATAATGTTGGTCAGGTCAGGTTGAGGGGTTCCTTCTTCCCAGCAAATCACCAGCTTACGGACTGCATCCCAGCCAACCTCATAACCCAGACCTTCAGCAACATATCTGGCCAGCATCATGGTCCTGCCGGGCGGGATAATCTCCGGGGTAGCGTCCATCTGGATCACATCATTGTCAGACCTCATAGTATTGCTGCCGACGACTAAAGTTAGCTCTTTCTTGCCTTTGAATACAGCAGTTCTGGTCGCCTGATCCCAGATGATGTTCTCGTCAGGCACGCCCAGAGCGTTGCCCAGGTATCTGGCAGGAACCAGGGTGCGACCGTCCTTTATATAAGGGGCAACATCCATTTGGACGGTTTGAATGTTCCCGTCTTTGTCTTCCAGATAGTAGTTTTTGTCGCTGATCTTAAATACAACAAGTTTTATCTCGTCCTGATTCTTTACAGCAACCTTCTCGCTGGCACAGGCCGAGAGCGATGCTGACAGGATGAATAATGCTGCAAGGGTTAGGGTTAACAGTTTTTTCATGCAACAATTCCTCCTTTGTTTGGGCAGATATTTTGGTGCTGTATTCAAATATCGTGATTTAAACCCTACTTCTTGAAACGCGGGTTACTAACCGATAGCCACCTCAACCAAATCCAGAATCGTTTGCTTTAAGTTTCGGGCATCATGGGTTAGGATATCGTCCTCTACTTGGGCGTATTCCTTCCATAGCCACACAAAATCTTTTCTAGGCTACGACATGTGGCCATAAAGCATGGAGAACCAAACGATACATGAACATGAACCACCTGATATGCAACGGAAGAGTCTAATCAGGTAGCTGGCTAGGTTGGTTTCCAAGCGGTTAGATTCAAATTTGCGAAAAAACCTTGACGGTACCAAAGCCAAAAACAGCTGCTTTTCAGGGGGGATTTATTTTTCAAATGAGCGTTTAATTAATGAGGCTATGATTGCTCTTTGAATATTATTTGTCCCCTCAACCACAGATAAGGACTTCGCATCTCGTGCATATTTATTGGCTAGATTGTTGATCATATAACCTCTGGCTCCAAGTATGTCAACTGCCATTGACGTGACCTCCTGCGCTATTTCACTGGCAGCTAGCTTGGCCATGGACGACGCGATGGTATAGTCTTGATCCCGATCAATCAAATAACACGCTTTCCAGACCATGAGGCGAGCCTGTTCAACTTTTGTAGCCATATTGGCTAGGCTAAAAGCCACTGCTTGATGTTTAATAATGGGTTTGCCAAATTGTATTCTGGTGCAGGCATGTGAAAGAGCCAATTCATAAGCCGCCTGTGCAATGCCTACTGATGCAGCACCTACCAGGGCTCTTCCCCGGTCGAGTGCTTGGGTTAGAATCAGGTACCCACTTCCGGAGGTATCTCCACCAAGCATGCTGTCTTTAGGAACTCTAACATGATCAAGCAAGACTTCTGACGTATTACTGTACCGGATGCCTTCTTTACGCCTAATTCTACCAATAGATAACCCAGGTGTGGATGAGGGGATTATAAATGCTCTAAGTGAGTGCCGACCATGTCTGGGGGAGGTCGTAGCAAATACTACAAAGAATGAAGCAACAGAAGCATTTAAAATAAAATCTTTTACGCCATTGATTACATACCCGCCTTTATCAATTTGCGCTAGAGTGGATATAGATGATACATCCGATCCGGCGTTAGGCTCAGTGAGTGCAAATGATGCTAATGCTGGAGTTGCCCCAGTCATCAATGGAAGATATGTCTCTTTTTGCTTATTAGTCCCAACCGACAGGATGGGACTGACTGCATGCATATTAGTGTTCATTACCGATGCTAATCCCGCACAGCCTTTTGCAATCTCTTCTAATAACAATGCGGTAGTCAAATAATTCAGTCCTAATCCTCCGTAGTCTTTAGGAATAATAGGGCAGGTAAGGTTATGCCTAGCAAGTATTTTAATCAGGGACCAATCAAAGTTTTCATCACCCTTGGCATCTAATTCCACGGCTTTGGGAACTATTTCTTCTTGAATAAGAGCACGGGTTTCTTTTACTAATCTCTTTTGCTCTTTGGAAAATTCAAAGCCAATCATGTGTTCCCCCCCTTTATCCTATTCCAACGAATAAACGCAACGTATTTTAGAACATCCTGCTGTTCTTCGTAGGACAGAACGGAGATTTCATTAATGAGCCTAATTAAAATTTGATTGTCTTGATTCACGGATAGAATTTTGTCCTCTTGTTCATTCGATTCCATGAAGTAATCAACAGACACATCCAGCGCTTGAGCTATCTTCTGTAGTTGGGGAAGGTAAAGACGACGTTTTCCTTTCTCCCAGTTTGACAAAGCTGATTGCGAACACCCGACCATACGAGCCAGTTGCCGTTGACTAAGTCCCTTTGCTTCACGGATTTTTTGAATTTTTCTGCCGATTTCTCTGAAAGCCATACCAAAACCTCAAGCATTATCAATCAATAGAATCTACAAAAAAAGATTTCTATTGAGAATCGTCGACATTAGTAATTACTTCCCTGTGTTCTTTATATTATCAAAAAGAAATAGGCAAAAAAACTTTGGAACCGAATGGTGTTTTTTCGTATATGGCAATGGCTAAATCTTAAGACAATTACTGATTACATATTTGATGACATTTGTAATTATTTGTGATAGAATTATCGCAAACTTATTTATATAGGAGCATTCCTGTAATGCTTAAGAACGATCTTTGAAAAAAGAGACGCCCATCAATACAAT
>CZCB01001308.1_pt1 | contig 11751 bp, 9 predicted proteins | sample 591991 | NCBI WGS metagenome assembly CZCB01 (sample SAMEA3556809, study PRJEB10932) | anaerobic digester metagenome | reverse complement strand
AGTCTGCTTTTTCAGGAGTTCGCTTTTTGTCAACTGTTAAGCCCCAACCTCTGCTACCCCATAAGATACCGGTTTCGTTTGTATATGCACCGGGCACACTGCACGTTCCACATGTGTATATATAGCAAAGGCAGACTCTTGTGAAAATAGGAGGGGATCCCCTTGTCCCGGCTCAGACGGCTCCTTACACTAGCCCTCTTAAGTCCCATTTTCCCCGCATTTTTATGGGGGCCTTTCACCCATACGCACATTAACAGGAAAGCCTTGCAGAAAGCCAAGAAGCTTATGGAAAGCGGTGACGACACAATCAACAAGCCGCTCGTCAACATGCTCACTTCATCAAAGAGAGTCCAAGAATCATATGCACTCGCCGCCAACGGTGCTGATGCCATATCCAGCTACCATACGTTAAATAACTTTACGGCCTACGACTATACCCATAATTCAATTCCTGACAACGCGAAAGGCCTTCCGAATTTCGGCTACACCCTGGTAGATACCTGGCACAAGATGCCTGAATCAGCATGGAGTTCTCCTGATGCGAGGCTCCTCGACCTGGCTATTGCCTGCGGTTGGCTGTCTCATCAAGTAGCGGACTGGTACGCGCATTATGCATGTATAGACGGAGACGGCAACCTATGTGACCCGGAAGATGCCATAGCTGACGAAGTTTTTCGGTTTTCCGGATACTCCGATTCTCATAGAGTGATCGGGCACGATTATCCCGTGCCTCATCTTCGCCGCTATAACCTGGCTGACCATGGTTTGGCTGAATTTCTGGTAGATACGATAATCGTCGCCTCCCCCGACGGGCCGCAATTGCGCAATCTCTCCCTTCCCAACCTCTCGACTTTGAAAAACGGCTCCAATATTATCAGCACCGCATCTTTGGATTTCGGAGGGGCTGTTAAACTTCCCGAGGACCATGTCCCTATCTTGTGGCAAAACATGAACTTGATACTCCTGGGAATGTCCATCTTGCAGAAGCTGATATACCTGCGCAAGCCCAACTTCCACCGTGAAGCCGAACAGGTGGTCACCACGAAATATGTGGATCTTTCCATAGATCGCGTTGTAGATAAGGTCTTTAGAAAGAGTTTTGACGAAATGGCTGAGCTGGCAAGGTTCGGTAGGAAAATCCGCTCCCGGAACATGCCTATTGAACCATTAGACTCTAAGATCCAAAAGTATCCTGGCACTGTAATATTCAAGATAGCGCACTCCCTCGCGTCCTCTATGTCTCTTCCCGGCGGAAGTATCAGCCAAGCAACGTTCAATCGCACCCTAGCCATGATCGACAACCCTCTGGTGGCCTTTGAAAAAGCTCCTGTAATCGGCCCTTTAATGCGCTCACAATCCATAAGAAAAATCTTGTGGAACAAGGTAGGAAAACCGTCCCTTGAAACCCTGATCACCGAATCCCTTGACAGCCTCGGAGGTCCTGACAAAGGTGTGCGAATACCTACAAGAGATGCACTCCTTGTCCTAGCCAATGCAGTGCTGCTAAAAGGAAGATCTTTAGAAAAGGCCCGACAGGACCTTGCATTGTCGCTGAAGCCTGTCATAACGGTGGTAAACTACGATGGGACAGCACTGGCTTCAGGTGCGGAATTGCCGACACAAAAAGAGCTCCTGGACATGGTGTTCAGACGACGAATGCTTATCTTCAGGCTCATACCGGCAGTCTCCAAACTGCGAGGCTTGCGTCATGCAGAGGAGAAATCTCTGGACATATCTTCGGTAAGGGTACGGTTCAACGGTTTTTCAATAACAGAATATCCGGAGTTCGCAGAAGCAGAGGCAACTTACGAGAACGACAGCATAACCTCACCTGTGCTGGTTAAGGTCTCTTTTAAGTCCGGCTTCAGGCCAGGCAGGTACGACATCTTCGTTGACGTGCATGACAAGGCCGGCGTGGGAGCTGAGTATCTCTACTGGGAGGTGGATCTCAGCTGATAGCTCGCGCCCGTCACTAATGCTGGTTAGGATCTCTTTTGAGTCCGGCTTCAGGCAGGCAGGTACGATATCCTCGTTGCGGTACATGACAAGACCGGCGTGGAAGCTGAGCACCTCTACTGGCAGGCAGATCCCAGCTGATAGCTAGCGTTCGTCAAACGCGATGTTAGTTGAAAAAAATATCACGATGAGCATCTTCTGAGCAAATTAAGGCAAAGCCGGCCTAAGTTGTGGCCTGCTAATACCGGATGCACCCCGGCTCAGTTGGAATCTGTATGTCGCTCTATTGTAATGGACACTCGGGTAATACCCCAACAGCCTCACACTGTCACCCTGGATCGGCTGAAGCCTGCATATCGCACTACTGTAATGCACATTTGGGTAATACGTCAACATGCTATCGCTCTCACGTCCGCTCCGTTGAAGCCAGCATATCGCACTATTATAGTGCGCGCTTAGGCAATAACCCAACGTGCTCATACTCTCCCACGATTTGTTGCATATATGCGACAAATCGCACCATTAGATGTAAAATACATTTGAGTGCAACGATGACGAGTATAAACAAGGATAAAGAACAAGAAACCGTCAGAACGAGGTGTTATGAGTTGCCGACCATTACAGATGTACCGGGCGTGCTTGTTGGACATGCAGAGGACAGAGAGGGGCTTACCGGCTGCACTGCTGTTTTAGTCACCGATGGTGCAGTGGCAGGAGTTGATGTAAGAGGATCAGCCCCCGGCACGAGAGAAACGGATCTTATGAAACCCTGCAACCTGGTGGAGAAAGTCCACGCCATTGTGTTGGCAGGAGGCAGCGCATATGGCCTGGACGCTGCATGTGGAGCTATGAGGTTTCTGGAGGAAAAAGGTGTGGGATTTGACACCGGTTTCGGTATAGTCCCTATTGTAGGCGCAGCGGTGATTTTCGATCTGGATGTTGGGAATCCGAAGCTGCGGCCTGATTCTGAAATGGGCTACTTAGCATGTAAGAACGCCTCTTCTTCAGTGCCTAGAGAAGGCAATGCCGGAGCCGGTCTCGGTGCAACTGTAGGCAAGCTTTACGGTCAGAGGTTTGCCATGAAAGGCGGATTGGGGAGCTGGTCAATAAAACTAGGCGCAGGAAAAGACCCGGAAGGCAACGAGGTTTCCGTTATTGTTGGGGCAATAGTCGTCGTAAATGCCCTGGGAAATATCATTGACCCGAAATCAGGAGAAGTGATTGCAGGTGCATACGACAGAGACAGAGGAGAGTTCATCTCCCTGACCTATGGTGATTTCCAGGGCTTCTCAGGCAACACCACTATAGGCGTTGTAGCCACAAACGCTGTCCTCTCCAAAGAAGGAGCAAATAAAGTTGCCCAGATGGCCCACAATGGCTTAGCCCGGGTGATACGGCCTGTGCACACAATGTACGATGGAGACACTGTTTTTGCTCTCTCAACGGGACAAGTAGCATTCACCGGAGATAAGGCAAAAGATATCTCTTTGATTGGAGAAGCAGCTGCATCTGCCATAGAAGTCGCAGTCGTACGGGCTGTTAAGAACGCGGACGAATTAGCCTCAATTCCTGCTGCAAGCAGTATTATGGATTCCTAATGTAAACAGCTCGATTCCAACCCTCCCGTCCGAAGCGACAGCCTGGGGTGGTCGAAAAACAACCACCGAAACGCTCTTTAGTGGCAGCTTTTCTACCACAGTTTTGGGCGCTTGCTCGTAAATGGTAGATTCTCGCCCACCAGAACGCTCAAAGGTGGAAGGTTTTCTACCATGATCAGGTGCTAGGGTGGTAGGATATCGACCACCACGCCTCCCATAATCTGGTAATTTGCGGTTTAGTGGTCGAAACTCACCCACATTTTCTGAAAAAGTGGGCGAAAAACTGCCACGTTTTTAAAAAAAGTGGTAGAGAATCTACCACCTAAGCCCCAAAAAGCTCCGAAAACCGGGCCGCAACCTGAAAACGTGGTCGAATCTCTACCACCTGAGCCGGTTTGGGTGGTTCAGAATCGCCCATTTATGAACGTTTGCTCGAAAAAATCCAAAAGTGTGGTCGACATTGAACCACCTCTTCAAGGAAAGGTGGTTGAAACCGAACCATTTATGAGCGTTTGCTCGTAAAAACCGGGAAGCGGGCTAAATCAGTTCAGCATTTCGAGAAAATGTGGTCGGAAACAGGCTCGGTTACCTTGCCTTAGCTCATCAAGCCCGGTTCTCAGAAGCTATGGCCTTCGTTAATAGGTGCAGTTACGATTACATAGGTCCAGTTGAGATTACAGATGAGAGAAATCGTGTACTGTGTGAAAGCTACATAGCAACACCTCTCCCTAGGATCAGATAGTAGAAGGATTGCTAGCGTATAAACGAGAGTATACAATATAGTAGGGTATATATCAGAGAGAAACACATGCAGGAAGCGTGGTTCGTAACTTCGTAACAAGGATACATGTAGAATCCTGATCCTTACCAGGACCGGAATTCTGCACAGGTACACCTGTTACCCGGCGTTTCTCTCAAACTTACAACGTCCGGCACTCTGATAGGGACTGTCAGTAGGCGGCTTTTTTCAAGAAGGCTGTTTTGCGAAGAGTCGTAACCGAGCAAGACCGCACTTTTGGAAAAGCTGCCGCAAGAAGAGCCTCAGAGCACTCAAAGCGCTCAAAGCACTGAGAGCATTCGGAGCACTCAGAGCACTCGGAGCACTCTTGGATCAGCGGCTCTAAAGGGCTGTCCCGGAAAGAGGCTGGAACGGAGGTGTCGTAAGGTGAAACTAAATACGAAACAGATTGTTATCTCCGGTTTGTTGGTAGCTCTGGCGCTCGTCCTCGGAGTTACAGGGCTCGGATTCGTTCCGGTGCCTACCCCGGCAGGTGCCGCAACCCTCATGCATCTTCCAGTGGAACTCGCAGGAATATTACAAGGGCCTGTTGTCGGATCATTCGTTGGGCTGATCTTCGGCCTCTTCACTCTCAGATTCTTGCCGGATCCACGTGTCGTCATACCTGCACGTCTCCTTATCGGAATAGTATCATACCTGGTATACGCAGGATGCGGTAAGAAGTCTTGGAGCATCCCCCTTGCCGCAATCGCGGGAAGCTTAACAAACACCGTGGGAACTCTTGGCCTGGCAGTTGTCTTTGGATATATCCCCTTCTCCGGTCCTGAAGGGGCCATCGGTATAGCGCTGCTCCAAGGGGTGCCGGAAGCGATCCTCGCTGCAGTTGTAATCACACCTGTAGCTATCGCAGTAAAGAGGCTGGAAGCAAATAGACCTCTGGCTTATCCCATCTACAAAGGCAAATAAACTGCAGTTGAGACTAAGCTTCAGCAACAGATCAGGAATGCAAATAGCCCCAAGGAGTGGAACACGAATGCCAACTGCAAAAAAGGCTAACCCTGCCGCACCTGGGATTCGACAGAATCCTCGCCTCGGATACGTGCTGGCTTTGGCAGCTGCCGTAATCTGGGGTACTCTCGGCATTTTCGCAAAACTCATATATGCCTACGGAATCGACCCTATAGTCGTGGTATCACTACGGTCTTCCCTGGCTTTCATAGCCTTACTTATATCCTTTGTTATCCTAAACCCCTCTCAACTCCGTATCGATATAAAAGATATCCCTTTCTTTTTGGCATTCGGTTTTATCGGGGTTACCCTTAATCACTTGTCATACTTCGAAGCATTAAAGCGCATATCAGCAACGACTGCAGTGATTATCCTTTACACAGCCCCTGCCTTTGTGGCTTTGGGAGCTTGCATGTTTTTTAGGGAACGCCTGACAAAGACGCAAATGATTGCCCTTATTATTGCTTTTGCCGGATGCTTCCTCGTTGCCGGTGGCTATGATAGGGAGCTTATCTCTTTGAATCCAGCAGGCATTCTTTTAGCGCTCTTAGCCGCCATTACTTATGCTTCCTACACATTACTCAGCAAATATGCTCTTTCGAAATACTCTTCATGGACAACGGTGCTTTACTCATTTGGGTTCGGCGGCTTCTTTTTGGTATGTTTTGCAGGCAAGAATCTCGCACAGGTCCTGGAGTTTTCTCCGACAGTATGGTTGTTAGTGCTTTGCATCGTATTCGGCCCGACGGTCGCTTCGTATGTTATGTACGTACTGGCTCTTCACCACATAAAGGCGGCTGACGCCGGGATCACCTGCATGGCCGAACCTGCTGCTGCCACCTTGCTTGCATTTCTGATTCTCGGCGAGACGCTGGCAGGCTGGCAGTTGGTAGGAGCTGCCCTTGTCCTCGCCGGAATATTTCTTATCCAGACGAAAAAGCCTGAAGACGAACCCTCCTGTAAAGAGGTCGCCTAGCGGGATCCGGCATCGCACTTCATTCAAAGGCACAAGGAGATTTTGCATAGAAATCAGCATGGCTCCGAGGCTGTCCTCGGAACCATTAATGTCCCGGCTATGAGCATTTCTAAGTCTTCTGTATCCCGGTCTCGTGGATTCTCTTAAGCCCCCAGTATCGCTTTGAGATCTTCCTCCGGTGTGCTGATAGGCATAATACCGAACTTCTCCACAAGAACCTCAAGTACGTTGGGCGTAACGAACGCGGGCAAAGTAGGCCCGAGTCGGATATTCTTAATACCCAAGTACAGCAGAGATAGGAGTATAGCTACAGCTTTCTGCTCATACCAGGACAGAATCAGTGAAAGAGGCAGACTGTTTACGTCAGTTCCCAGCTTCTCCGCAAGAGAAACGGCCAACTGCACTGCTGAGAAAGCGTCGTTGCACTGACCGACGTCGAGCAGCCTCGGAATGCCGTCGATTTCACCGAATTCAAGGTCATTGAATCTGTATTTTCCGCAAGCGAGCGTTAGGATAATGCAATCCTCAGGAACTGCCTTGGCAAGCTCTGTGTAGTAATTACGTCCGGGTTTTGCGCCATCGCAACCTCCAATCAAGAATACATGGCGGAGCTTGCCTTCCTTTACAAGGTCGACGACCTTATCTTGAGCTCCGAGAAGCGATGCCCGGCCAAACCCTACGATCATCGTTTTCTCAGGCTCATCTTCAGCAAATCCCTCTGCTGCCAGAGCAGCTTCAATCACAGGAGTAAAGTCTTTGTCTTTGATGTGACGAACACCGGGCCATGCTACGAGCCCTGTTGTGAAAATCCTGTCCTTGTAGGAGTCCTTCGGTCTTTGGATGCAGTTTGTAGTCATCAGGATTGCACCTGGGAATTTCTCAAATTCCGTGCTCTGGTTCTGCCATGCGCTACCGTAGTTGCCTACAAGATGCTTATACTTCTTAAGTTGCGGATAACCATGGGCAGGAAGCATCTCTCCATGAGTGTATATATTAATCCCTTTGCCTTCTGTCTGTTTAAGCAGCTCTTCCAGATCCTTGAGGTCATGTCCTGATACGAGTATAGCCTTGCCTGCAACAGGAGTAGTTCTGACAGCAGTAGGTACGGGGTCTCCGTAAGCTTCTGTGTTTGCCTTATCCAGTAGCGCCATACTACGTACATTAAGTTCACCTACGCGAAGAGCAGTGCCCAGCAAGTCGTCTAATGACGGGTCGCTTGCCGTAAGGAAGTCCAATACTTCGTGGAAGTCGCCGTACACTTTTTCATCTTGCACTCCCAGTATTTGCGCATGGTCCACATAAGCTGCGGCACCTTTCAGGCCGAACAGGATAAGATCACGTAGAGCGGCTCTATCCTCCCCCAGAGTCTCAACGCCACTGCGCCACTCCTCGGAGATTCTTGCTCCTTCCTCAATAAGCTTGGACAGATCCTCGTCGCCTTGCCACTCAGCAGGGCCTTTTAGGGACTCAGGAGTTTTGCCTTGAGCCATACATGCGTCTTCATAGAGTTTTTTAGCCTTATCCTTTAGGGCCACACCTTTCTGGATAAGTTCAGCAACTCGCTCAGGGTCGAAGTTAACATTTGTGATAGTGGTAAAAAGAGCTTTAATTACAAACTCATCAATCTCTTGATCCCTCACACTCAGACTCCGGGCCCTCGTTGCATACATTGATATACCTTTCATGACATAGATTAGAAGGTCCTGAAGTACTGCAGTGCTTTCATCCTTACCGCAAACACCTACAACTGTACACCCTGTTCCTTTTGCTCGTTGTTCGCATTGATAGCAAAACATCTTTCCGCCCCCCCTCGTTCGGATTGGTCTTATAGAAGCCGCATATATAAGCAGCAAGAGTCGAGGTAGTCTACTAATAATAATAGATCTCTCGTCTGGGACCTGGTCCTAGGCAGTCAGCCAAAACTCGCAGTATTGCCCTTAGCGCTGAAACGGTTTTTCTGAAGAAACACTGTCTCTAAACGTTCCTTGTTGTCCAATAGATCAGCTAAAGTAGTCTTTTCTGCAATACCATCTATACTCGCTTGTACCTTGAGCCAAAGCTCGTTAAGAGGACATATTTGTTTGCGGTCGCAATGATAGTGTGTGGAAACGCATGGTTTGACAATGACAGGCTCGCCGGCGACTTGGGCAACATCGAGAACTGTGATTTCGATAGGATCCGCCACGAGTCTGACTCCGCCTTTGCACCCTCTGGCAGAGTCAACCCACCCTTTGTTTGTTAGGAGGGCCATTAGCTGCGGCATATACTTCGGCGGTATCCCTTGCCTCTCAGCTACATCCCTTGATACTATATAGTCGTCAGTCTTGTTTACTGCTAAGTCCATGAGAATCAAGAGAAGGTACTCTAACTTATTCGTGACCATTGCATTGACTCCTCATATATTACTAACGGCCCTAGTTATATTTAACTATAGCCTGTCACTTTTGTCAACACTATTAGACAAAAAATTCTACAGAATTTTTCTCGTTTAAATTATACCCAGCTACAACTGTGTTTCAGTTGATGTCGCCCCAACCTTGATCCGAGTCAGACTCGCATATCAGGCAAAAATGCCACCATAGTAATCCGAGACTAAACCTGCAGACGGCAGGTACTGGCTGTCGCAGAGCATTAAGGACGCACTGACATAAGGTGCATTGACGAACCAGGCCGGCAGATGACACGTACGGAAGATCGTAGAATATTGAGAACGTACTGAGAGCGCATTGGCAACAAGTGCATTGACGAACCAAGCCGACATACGACAGGTGCACACGATCGCATAGTATTAAGGACGTACTGACTGAAGGCGCACTGACGAACCAGCCGACAGATGACAGTTGCGCACAATCGTAGGATTTTGAAAGCGCTTCGCCAATAAGGCGCCTTGACAAACCAAGCCGGCAAATCCACAGAAAAAGCATCCCGCTAGAGAATAACAGGCACCTGCCAACCCAGGGTAATCGCTTCTCTTGAAACACAGCAGGTATACGCCAAAATATCCACCCCGGATGCGGAAGCTTCACGAAGAGCCTCACCGAACTTCGGATCCATGGCATCATGGGGTGAGAAGCTTTCTGCATCTTCTCGCTGGATCACGAAAATCACGGACGCGTTGAAGCCTTTGGATACTGCATCCTCAAGTTCTCTCATATGACGGGCTCCGCGAAGGGTAGGCGCATCAGGAAACAGTGCCCTTTTATCACTGACCAAGGTCACGGATTTTACCTCAACCAGGCAGTCAGGAGCACCTACCGCGCTGTCTTCGACTCTTGGCTCGGAATCGTCTGATGGACACGCGTTTACTGACAGACGAAAATCCAGCCTGCTGTCACCGAATGTCGCCTCACTCCTTATACAGTTGTACATACTAAACTCCGGGAAAAATCCTTTTACTAAACCGTCATGGACTAATGCATTGGGAACCCTTGAATCAATGGAAACCAATGTCCCTTCATAGTCCACCAAAACCAGAGTATAGGCTGTCTTCCTTTCGTGCTTGGCACTCCTCTTCCTCGTGTTCCCTCTTCCCTTCCCGCGTCTGGGCTCTCCGTCTTGCGCAGGTAACAAATAGACTTTGGCTCCAGGCACCAAAAGCTCCTTAAGCCTTCCTGGATCCGCCACATGGGCCTGAACCTGCCTTCTTTGTGCGATACCTGCTCTAGCACCGTCTACCCGGCAGGACTCATGCAGTCCATCTTCAGGAGAAATCTCCACTAGCGCCAGAAAGCGGTTGGGCCTCTCCAAAAAAGTCGCTTCGATAAGCGACTGATTTCTGACAAAGATGGGGTTGTTATCTTGCTTTGAAACCGCGTCCTTCATATGAGCTATCAATCTCCTTCAAGTCCTATATAGTCAGTTACCGCCCATCCTCCGACGATTGCAGCCGAGACATTCGTATCAAGAATCTCCGGACTGCTTAGTCACGGATTGCTTGCGCCGCACCTGAAACTCCGGAGGTCCATGCGCGAACACTAGCATCTGTCAGCTCTTCTCAAACAGCGCACAGACCGATATCATCCATTGTATAGGTTTTTGCGTTATGGTAGATGACTTGATTACTCATACTAAGATGTTCTCTTGCATAATCCGTTTTTCCTCTGGCTCAGCGCCTCTTTCCTGCTGAATACTATCGCTCATTGGCATGGTTGCCTGTTAACGTGCGATCACCATGTCATCTGCTTTACAGCAATCGCCTGCAAAACCGGCCCTGGAAAAAGACTGCAGGAAAACAAACTCTGTTGAGTAACGGAGATAAAAAGTCCGGCCTAACATCATCAACTACGGAAACCTCATTTAAACCGCAATGTTAAAGACATGCGAAAACGGACATCTATTGAAAAATCTGAAACAGGATAAGGGAAACTGGAGATCTTTTGTAGAATCGATAGAATGTAATAAGACACGTCGCAAGGGTGAGATATCCACGGGGGAACCTGTGTAATGTCTGTGGGGTGGATTCCGTGTACAAGATCATGATAATTGAAGATGATATCACCATTGCCAAGACTATCAAGGAACACCTGTCTAAATGGGATTATGATGCTATCTATGTCACCGATTTCAGAGACATAATCCGCCAATTCATTCAATTCCAACCGCACCTCGTCCTCATTGATGTGATCCTTCCCTTTTTTGACGGATTCCACTGGTGCAATGAAATACGCAAGATATCGAAAGTACCGGTGGTGTTTATCTCATCTGCCGGCGATAATATGAACATTGTGATGGCTATGAATATGGGCGGCGATGATTTTATCGCGAAACCCTTTGACCTGCACGTTCTTGCTGCAAAGGTGAAGGCTCTCCTGCGCCGGACATACTCTTTTCTCGGCCAGGTAAACATTATTGAACGTAACGGAGCCATCTTAAATATCAGTGATGCGACTCTAACCTACCAAGACCGAAAGATTGACCTGACAAAGAATGACTTCAGAATCCTGCAGTTGCTGATGGAGAATGCAGGCAATGTGGTCTCCAGAGAAGAAATAATGCAGCGTCTCTGGGAGAGTGATGATTTCGTCGATGACAATACCCTGACAGTCAATATAACCCGCCTGCGAAGAAAGCTTGCAGAAGTCGGGCTGAAGGACTTTATCAAGACCAAGAAAGGCATTGGGTATCTGGTGGAATGACCGGTGGAATGATATGGCATTCTCATCTATCCTCCGTGCATACTTAAAAGGAAGAATAGCGTCTGTTCTAGCCGGTTTAGCATCCCTCTGTATTCTTGCAGCGGTTTTCTCACTCTACGCCCTGCCATGGGAACCGTTAGGCTACGGCTTTCTTCTGACCGGCGTCTTTGTGCTCTCCATCGGAATCATCGACTTCATAAAGTTCTACAACAAACACACCGTATTGAACAGATTAAGGAACAGCGCCATTCTGTCTGACTACGCATTTCCCGCTGCCCAAAACCTCATTGAACAGGATTATCAGGAACTAGTAAAGGCTGTTGATGATGCTCGTAGAAA
>CZCB01003061.1_pt1 | contig 11752 bp, 9 predicted proteins | sample 591991 | NCBI WGS metagenome assembly CZCB01 (sample SAMEA3556809, study PRJEB10932) | anaerobic digester metagenome | reverse complement strand
TAACATTATTGTTTAATATTCCTGTAAGATACTACGTATACCCTGTGGTATTTCCTGTGTCAAGTTTTTCTACTATGGCAATAAGAATAGTATATAGAGCGATATTAATAATTGGAGATAAGGATAACAGGAAATTTAGTCACTATACAAATATATTAATAATAGGTGCGGGACAAGCTACTGTAGCTATTCTAAATGAAATAAATAGAAATAACCCAAATAACTACTTAGCTAAATGTATAGTTGATGATGATAAAACTAAGATAGGCAGGAGAATTAATTCCGTTCCAGTGGTAGGCTCGACAGAAGAAATACCTATAATGGTAAAGAAATACAAAATAGAAGAAATAATTCTGTCTATTCCTTCCATAGATAAGGAAAATAAAAAGCGTATACTGGATATATGCGCAACAACAAAATGCAAATTAAAAATTCTTCCTGAAGTATACAGTCTACTTACAAATGGTAATGCAGATATAATGGATAAAATAAGAGATGTTCAGGTGGAAGATTTACTGGGCAGAGATCCTATAACCTTAGACTGTGAACTAACCAAGAAATATGTCTTTAGCAAGACGGTTTTAGTAACAGGAGGAGGAGGTTCCATAGGTTCCGAACTATGCAGGCAGATATCACTATACTCTCCCAAAAAGTTAATTATACTTGATATATATGAAAATAATGCATATGAAATCCAACAAGAATTAATAAGAACACATGGACACAGTTTAGGTGTTGAGATAGAGATAGCTTCCATTAGAGATAAAAATAAGTTAAATAAAATATTTCAAGAAAAAAATATAGATATAGTATTTCATGCGGCAGCTCATAAACATGTTCCCCTTATGGAAAAAAATCCAGAAGAAGCGATCAAAAATAATGTTATAGGAACTTACAATGTTGTTCAAGTTGCCCATGAACATAAAGTAAAAAAATTTGTATTGATTTCTACAGACAAAGCAGTTAACCCAACTAGTGTAATGGGAGCTACTAAGCGAATAGCTGAAATGATAATTCAGGCATATAATAGCCACAGTAAAACAGATTATGTTGCAGTCCGTTTTGGAAATGTACTTGGCAGCAACGGTTCAGTAATTCCATTGTTTAAGGAACAAATAAAAGCTGGAGGTCCTATAACGGTTACTCATGAAGAAATAACCAGGTATTTTATGACTATACCAGAAGCAGTTCAGTTAGTCCTAAGAGCATCATCAATGGCAAAAGGTGGTGAAATATTCGTTCTTGACATGGGAGAACCAGTGAAAATAAAAGACTTAGCATATAATTTAATTAAACTTTCAGGATTAGAACCGGAAGTAGATATAAAAATAGAATATACAGGTCTTCGTCCTGGTGAAAAGCTATATGAAGAATTGTTAATCACTAACAATGAAAACCAGGTTAAAACAGAAATAGATAAGATCTTCATAGAAAAACCAATTGAATACAATGAAGAAGAACTGTTCAAGTTTATAGGAGAATTAGAACAGGCAGCAAATAAGGCAGATACAGCTTCAATGCTATGTTTAATTGAAAAATTAGTACCAACATACAAAAGAACAACTAAAAGCGGAGTAATTCATACAGCATAGAAATCCATCTGAGCGAAGTGAAGTACTACTTAAGTTAACGCTTGATAAATGGTATAGAAATCATACATAACTATCACAGAAAGGATCTTACTATGAAACCAAAGATATATTTATCTTCACCTCATATGAGTGAAGAAGGCTTTGAAATGCAATACATAAAAGAAGCATTTGATACAAACTGGATAGCACCGTTAGGAGCAAATGTGGACGGATTTGAAAAAGAATTGGCAGATAAAATAGGAGCAAAACACGCTGCAGCTTTATCATCTGGTACAGCAGCCATTCACATGGCTCTAAAAGTAGTTGGAGTGGGTCAAGGTGACATTGTACTTTGTTCAACACTTACATTTTCAGCTACGGCAAATCCAATTATATATCAAAATGCCACTCCGGTTTTCATAGATAGTGATTTGGAAACATGGAATATGGATCCTGGCTTATTAGAAGCCGCTTTCAAAAAATATGAGGGAAAAGTTAAAGCAGTAATAGTAGTTCATCTATACGGACTTGCAGCGGATATGGATAGAATCTTAGAGATATGCAATAGGTATAATGTACCACTAATAGAAGATGCGGCAGAGTCCTTAGGTACCTCTTATAAAGGTAAACATACAGGTACATTTGGTGATTACGGTATATTTTCATTTAATGGAAACAAAATTATTACTACATCTGGCGGTGGAATGATAGTTTCCAATAATAAAGAAGGAATAGAAAAAATAAGGTTTTGGTCCACTCAATCAAGAGATAAAGCAAGACACTACCAGCATAGTGAATTAGGATATAACTACAGAATGAGCAATATAGTAGCAGGTATAGGTAGAGGGCAACTTAAAGTATTAGACCGTAGAATATCAAAGAAAAGATATATTTATGAGTTTTACAAAAGCGAACTATCAGGATTAGAAGGCGTTAACTTTATGCCTATAAATGATTGGAATGAGCCAAACTATTGGCTAAGTTGCATTACTTTAACTGGAAAAGTAAGACCAATAGATGTAATGTTTGCTCTGGAAAATGAAAATATCGAGAGCAGACCTGTTTGGAAGCCAATGCACATGCAACCGTTCTATGCTGATTGCGATTATATCGGAGAAAATGTCAGTGAGAGTCTCTTTATAAATGGTGTATGTTTGCCAAGTGATACGAAGATGACAGACGATGACTTGTATAGAGTATGTAAAATAATCAAGAGGTTGTGGGAATAGATGAAAGCTGAAACAAAACAAGTTGTAAAGCTAAATGATGGTATTTATAAAAAATATGTAAAAAGACCTATGGACTTTATTCTTTCTCTTATAGCTATTATAGTATTAAGCCCTGTCTTACTAGTAATTGCAATATTAGTCAGAGTTAAACTAGGAAGACCGGTAATTTTTAAACAAAAGAGACCTGGACTAAATGAGAAAATCTTTACTTTATATAAATTTAGAACCATGACAGATGAAAAAGATGAGTTCGGAAATCTACTGCCAGATGGTGACAGACTTACGAAGTTTGGAAAATTTTTAAGAAGTTCAAGCTTGGACGAACTGCCTGAGTTATTTAATATTTTAAAAGGTGATATGAGTATTGTTGGACCCAGACCCTTGCTAGTACAATACCTTTCTTTGTATAATGAAGATCAAAGACGTCGTCACGAAGTTAGGCCTGGTTTGACTGGATGGGCTCAAGTTAACGGTAGAAATGCGATTAGTTGGAAGGAACGATTTAAACTTGATGTATACTATGTGGAAAACATCAGTTTTCTACTCGACTTTAAGATAATATTTTTAACAATAAAGAAAGTATATAAAAGAGAAGGTATTAATTCTAATACTGCAGCTACAATGGAAGCATTTAATGGAAATAACTAAGGAGGCCCTTATGATTAAAGATATAATAATAGTTGGAGCAGGAGATTTTGGAAAAGAAATAGCATGGCTTATTGAAGATATTAACAGTGAGGATAAGAAATATAATCTTCTTGGTTATGTAGATGATAATGATGAATTAATAGGAAAAGTGCTAAATGGATATAAAGTATTAGGAGATTCGGCATATTTAAATGAAATATCACAGACGAAAGAAATTTTTGGAGTTATATCTATCCAGAATGCAAGGATAAAAAAATTAATAGTAGAAAAGCTTCCAAGAATAAAATGGGAAACAATAATTCATCCAAGTGCTATTTTTCCAAGAACTGTTGAAATTGATGAAGGAACAGTCATAACAGCTGGTTGCATAATCAGTAATAATACAAAAATTGGTAAGCATTGCTTAATTAATCTAAGTTGTACAGTAGGACATGATAATACAATCGAAGATTATGTATCTGTGATGCCTGGATGCAATCTTTCTGGATTTACAACATTAAAAGAAGGAAGTTATCTTGGAACAGGAGTCAAAACTATACCTGGGAAGTCTATAGGAAAGTATTCTATTGTTGGTGCTGGAGCAGTTATAATTAAAGACGTACCATCAAACTGTACAGCTGTAGGTAGTCCGGCAAAAATAATAAAATATCATGAATAAAAATAGATGTTTCATTTGCAGTGTAGAATATGATAAAGTGTGACATAATCAAGCATATAGTGTAGAATTTATGATATTAAGCTTAGAGGTGGATTCATTGAAAAAGATTTGGTTATGGAATCATTATGCTACAGATATGTATAAGAATCATGGAGGCAGACATTATTGGTTTGCACAAAAACTAATTAAAAGAGGGTATGATGTAACAATATTTTGTGCTAATACCTATCACAATAAACCAGAGTATATCGATACAGGTAGAAAAAAGTATATAGTTGATATTTTGAATAATATACCATTTGTGTTTGTGAAAACTACCGTAGCATTAAATAATGGAATAGATAGAATGAGGAATATGGTGTTGTTTTACTTAAATCTATTCTCAGTAGCAAAACAGTATTCAGTAGAATATGGGAAACCTGATATTATTATTGCTTCAAGCGTTCATCCACTTACAATGGTGGCTGGTATACAAGTTGCAAAAAGAATGAAAATACCATGTATCTGTGAAATACGCGATTTATGGCCAGAAGCCATTTTTGCTTTTAATAAAGTGAAAGAGAACAGTATTATAGGTAAAATATTGATAGTTGGTGAACATTGGATATATAGGAACGCAGATGCATTGATATTTACTAAAGAAGGGGATGTGGATTATTTAAAAGAAAGAAAATGGGATATAGAACAAGGTGGAGATATAGATTTAAATAAAGTTCATTATATAAATAACGGGATAGATATAGAATTCTTTAAAAATTCTTTAAAGAATAAAATCCTTAAGGACGATGATTTAGAATCGGAAAAGTATAATGTCGTCTATGTAGGAGCAATTAGACCAGTTAATAATGTTGGCAATATACTTGATGCTGCAAGTATTTTAAGGGATAATAAAGATATCCAGTTTTTAATATATGGAGATGGCAATCAGAAGTCAATGCTTGAAACAAGAGTTTTAGAAGAAGGTTTGACTAATGTTAAAATAAAAGGTTATGTAAATAAACAGTACGTACCGTATATCTTAAGTAAATCATCTGTGAATATTTTGAACTATTCTAGTACTCAATATAATTGGTCCAGAGGAAATAGTTCTAATAAATTATTTGAATACATGGCTTCAGGCAAGCCAATAATCTCAACAATAAAAACGGGGTACTCAATTATTAGAAAATATAAATGTGGTTTAGAATTAGAAAATAATACACCTCAAGAATTGGCACAGGCAATATTGGAGATAAAAAAAATGCCACCAGAAGAATATGAACAGCTTGGAAACAATGCCATAATTGGTGCAAAAGATTTTGACTTTGATGTTCTAACAAATAAATTGGTTGATGTAATTAATACACTAAATTAATTGAGGCGTTATATGATTAAATCAATAATAACAGAATATGGACTGCTATGGATTGTTAATCGTTTATTATATTCACTCAAATTAAAAATGATGAGGTTTTTACCTGTTACCGAACTTTTATTTGAAAAAAGAGTATGTATAAAACGTATCAATATTTTTGATGTTGATGTTAAAAGAATTGAAAAATTCTTAAAAGAATTACCAACAAATAATAAAAATGAAATAATACAAATTGCAGATAAAGCTATAGATGGTAGAATTAAAGCATTTTCTTCGATAGAATTAGATTATGGGACTCCAATTAATTGGCATATAAATCCAATTACTAATGTTGAAGTAAACAAAAAAACAAAATGGTATAATATTCCTGATTTTGATTCTGATAGAGGAGATATAAAAATTGTTTGGGAAGCCTCAAGGTTTACGCATTTCTTTTATTTTGCAAGAGCATATATGATTACTAAAGATGCCAAATACTATAGTGCTTATTCAAATCAGTTAAGAAATTGGCTGAAAGAAAATTCTTATTCTTACGGTGCAAATTATAAATGTGGGCAAGAAGCAACTTTAAGGATGATTAATGCTTTAATTGTATATTCAGTATTTAAAGAATATGGATTAACAAATGAGTTAGATGAATATAATCTGAAAGAACTCGTAAAAGTGAGTTATAAAAAAGTATTATCAAACTTCTTTTATGCACATAAATGCATAAAAAATAATCACACTTTATCTGAGATAACGGGGTTGATAATTGGTGCTTGGTGTAGTGATGATAAAGTTGCTTTAGAAAGGGCTTATCAACTACTAAATAAAGAAATTAATGATCAATTTTTGAAAGATGGGGGTTATATTCAGTTTTCATTTAACTATCAACGTTTTTCACTTCAAATAATGGAATTCATATTAAAAATTAGTGCAAAAACAGAGGTTTATCCTTCAGAGAACAGTTTGAACTTAATTAAAAAGAGTGCAATATTAATGTATCAGTTACAGGATGAAACGGGAGATGTTCCTAATTATGGTTCAAATGACGGAGCTTTAATATTTCCATTGACATCTTGTGATTACAGGGATTTTAGACCTGTGCTGAATACTATTTATGCACTAATAAAGGGAGAGAGATTATATAAAACAGGTATTTATGATGAGGAAGCACTGTGGTTTCTAAATAAAGACATACAAGGGTTGCCAATTGCTAAAATCTTAAGAGAAACGGTAGCATTTAAAGAGACTGGACTTTACTCATTTAGGCATAAAGATGGATTCCTTATGATTATTCTTAATAATCTTAAGACAAGGCCGTCACAAATGGATCAAATGCATATCGATTTATGGTATAAAGGAGTAAATATTCTATGTGATAGTGGGACTTTTTCTTATGCCTCGGATTTAGGTAATAAATTGGCATTATCAGGAGCTCATAATACTGTAAAGGTAGATGATAAAGAGCAAATGAAAAAACTTGGCCATTTTTTAATATATAATTGGTCGTATGCCCAGGATATAGTATTTAATGAAAGCTATTTTACAGGTACTATGGTATCAAAAAATGGGTATGCACATACTAGGAGTATTAAAAAGTATAATGATGGTTACGTCATTGAGGACAGAGTTGTTGGAAATTATAAAGATTTACAAATATTTTTACATACTCCTTGTGAAATTGAAGAGAAGGAGTATGGCTTAGATTTTATCCATGAAGAAAGATTAATTGCAAAAATGTATACATCCTCCATAATCAAATTAAATAAAAGTTATAGAAGTTTGTATTATCTAAAAAAAGAAGAGATTAACCAAATAATTATAATAGCTAGAGAAGAGAATAATATAAAATTTAAGATTCAATTAGTTGATCAGATGAAGGAAGAAAGGAAATAGTGAAATGCTAAATGTTATAGGATTAGGATATATTGGACTTCCAACTGCTTTAATGTTTGCTAAAAGTGGTATTGAAGTTGTAGGTACTGATATTAATGAGAAATTAATTTATTCTTTAAAAGAAGGACAACTTCCGTTTGAAGAAGAGGGATTAGAAGAAGTATTTAAAGTTGCCTTGGATAATGGAATACAATTTACAACGGAATACATGAAAGCAGATACTTATATTATTGCTGTACCAACACCATATGTTAACTCAAGCAAAAAACTGGATCCTAGCTACGTTATTAAAGCAGTTAACACAGTCCTGGATTTTTGTGAAAAAGGAGCAGTTATTATTATTGAATCTACAATTTCACCGGGTACTATAGATAGATTTGTTAGACCTGAGATTATTAATAGGGGATTTGTAATAGGTAAAGATGTTCATCTTGCACATGCGCCTGAGAGAATAATTCCAGGAAATATGATCTATGAATTGGAACACAATGCAAGAACAGTAGGGACAGATGATATATCTATTGGAAAGAAAGTGGCAGACTTATACAAAAGCTTCTGTAAATCAGAAATTGTTATAACCGATATTAGATCTGCAGAAATGTCAAAAGTGGTAGAGAATACTTATAGAGATATTAATATTGCATTTGCTAATGAGTTGGCAAAAATATGCAGACGAGATAATATGGATGTCTATGAAATAATACGTATTGCTAACAAACATCCAAGAGTAAATATTCTCCAACCAGGACCTGGAGTAGGCGGACATTGTATTTCGGTTGATCCTTGGTTTTTAGTGGGTGATTACCCGGACCTTACTAACTTAATTCTTACTGCCAGGAAAATTAATGATTCTATGCCTACTCATGTTTTAGGTAGAATTAGAGATATAATGAGAGAACATAATATTAGGGATATATCAAAAGTTGGTATTTATGGACTTACATATAAAGAAAATGTAAATGATATAAGGGAGAGTCCTACACTTCAATTGCTTAAAAGGATGGATGAGCATTTAGCTTTTGGTGTTAAGGTGTATGATCCATTGGTTAAAGAAAGAATAGTTGATCATCAGTTTAAAAGCTTTGAAGATTTCTTAAATGAAATAGAAATACTTGTTATTATGGTAGGGCATGATCATATTAAAGAAAATACTGAATTAATTAAGAACAAAATAATTCTTGATACAAAGAACATTTGTGATTTCAACGGCGTATATAAACTGTAAGAACATCTCATTTAGATATAACTAGTAGGAGGTAAGAAACTATGAAATTAGCACTAATATGTCCCTCAAATATGTTATTTATGCCCTATGTAAAGAATTATACAAACATATTAGATTCTTTGAATATAAAGTATGTAATAATAAATTGGGATCGCTTAAAAATTGGAGAAGAAATAGATGGACACACTTTTACTGACAAGAAGATAAAACATCAAAGAAACTATTATGACTATATGAAATTCAAACAATTTGTAACGGATAAGTTAGAAAAGGAAAAATTTGACAAAATAATTATTTTTACCCTTCAATTAGGACATTTTTTTAAAAAATATCTTATCAAGAACTATGCAGGGAATTATATTTTTGATATAAGAGATTACAATAAGATATTCAAATTATCTAATTTTAAAAGATTAATTGAGGAATCATACGCATGTGTTATATCGTCCCCAGGGTTTAAAGAGTGGTTACCTCAAAGTAATAAATATACAGTTAATCATAATACAATGATTTCATCATTAAAAGATATTATTTATTATAATGAAAAAAATTTTAATGTTCCAGCTGTTATACTATCAGCAGGTATACTAAGACATTGGGATATGAACTTAAAATTAGTTGACCAATTAAAAAACAGCAACAAATATTTTCTTGTGTTTCATGGGGAAGGAAGCATCAATGACAAACTAAAAACATATATAGAAATTCATAAAATTCATAATATTGAAGTGTATGGTCGATATAAAAAAGAAGAGGAGGAAGGAATATATAAATCTGCAGACTTAGTAAATGCTTTGTTCCCTAATAACAATATAAATGTGAAGACATTATTATCCAATCGTTTGTATAACTCAGTATTATATGGTAAGCCTATGTTGTCATTTTATGGTACATATCAAGCTGAGATAATTCGAAAATATAATATAGGATTAGTTTTGGAATCCTTAGATGATTTAGAGAAGCAAATCGATAACTATTTAGATGAATTCTCATATGAAAAATATAATAATGGGAGAATTGATTTATTAACAAATGTAATTGAAGAAAATGAACAGTTTGAAAGAATGTTGAAAAATTTTATTTGCAACTAACCGTAGAAGGTGATTGGTATCAGGAGATGTTTTATGATTGTTGTATCAATAGTAGTTCCAGTTTATAAAGTTGAACAATACTTGGATATATGTGTACAAAGTTTAATTAATCAAACATATAGAAATATAGAAATTATATTAGTTGATGATGGTAGTCCGGACAAATGTCCACAGATGTGTGATTTGTATGCTGAAATTGACGAACGAATAAAGGTAATTCATAAAGAGAATGGTGGCTTGTCAGATGCTAGAAATGCAGGTATCAAGCATTGTTGTGGCGACTATGTTCTTTTTGTTGATTCAGATGACTTTATCGAAATAAATAGTGTTGAAAAGCTTGTAGGTGTAATAAATGGCAGAAAACCAGATATAGTTGTCGGAAATGCTATAAAGTTATCAGGCAATTCAAAAATACCAATGAAACATACTTATTATGATAATTCTAGAATAATAAAAGGAAAAGAATATCTAAAGCTCGAATTAAAGAATGGAACTATGCATATGGCTGCATGGTTAAATATGTATAGACTTGATTTCTTAAAAAAGAATAGTTTTGAATTTAAAGTTGGCTTATTACATGAAGATGAACAATTTACCCCAAGAGTTTTTTTGGAGGCAGAGAGAGTAATTGGAACAGATATTGTATTTTATAATTATTTAATCAGAGAAGGTTCTATTACTACTTCTAATAATAAAATAAAAAATGCATTACATCTTATTAGTACATGTAATGAATTGGATAAAATTTATAATCAGGTTTCAGACCCAGAACTTAAAGTTTTGCTTAAAGATAATTTAGTTAATAAATATTTAAATGCATTTCAAATTGGCAAACTTTATAAAAAAGACTATAAACATGCTATTGATAAGGAGTTTTTAAAAAATAAGGCTTATAAAAGAAAAAATAAGATAAAGGTAGCTTTATTTTGCATTAACATGAGACTGTATTATTATATTAATAAAGCGAGTAAAACTCTTAAAATGTAAAGAATTAGTATAAATTATTAGTAGTGGAGAATATATGTTTTTTTATTTTTTATTTTATATATCAATTTTTTTTCTATTAACCTTAAAACCTAAGAAAAGTAACATACCGGTATATATTGTATTTTTAATGCTGCTGCTTTTATATGGATGTCGAGATTATGGTGGTGTTGACGATATTGCATATATGAATATATATAATGATGTTATAAGTGGCAAAACTGTTTTTTTCAAAGACAGGTCATTTATTTGGATATCAAAGATTTTAGGCTTTTTGGGATTTAATTATAAGAGTGTTTTTATGGTTTATGCAGCTATCTCTTTCTATTATATGTACTTAACATATAATCATGTATGCAATGAAAAATATGACTGGCTAATAGGCATTTTAGGCTTTATTACTTTCTGTTTAATAGCTACTGTAACAGTAATGAGACAATTTGCGTCTGCAGCACTTTTGTCATATGCATTTATAATGATGTATAATAAAAAATGCTATAAGTCAATAATATACATTTTATTAGCAATATTTATTCATAAGGGTGCCATTATTGGTTTTATAGCATTGATTATCACTAACATGGAAATTAGAAAACCTTTTAAAATTGCATTGCCTTTAATGGCACTAATAATTGGGTATACAGGTTCATTAAGAAAATTATTACAACTGATGTCATTTATTGTTCCCGCACAGTATAAAAATTACATTTATTTGTATGAACAAACAGCTCCACATATAGGATTGCTTCATGGTATATTGTTTTTAGTATATTTATTACAAATTTTGCTAGATAGAAAAAAATTCATTGAAACAGAGACTGATTTTTTAGAAAAAATGCAAATGCTTTATTTTTCGACATTTTTTATAACTCTATCAGATGGATGGGTATCTAGAGTTACAATATATTTTATTTTATTTATACCTTTTATTTTTAAAACATTTATAAACTGTTTTTCTAGGGGCAAGGACCAACAAATTCTAAGGATTCTAACGTATGTTGCCTTCTTTATGTTATATGCCTATCAAATTTTTATGTTACCATTTTCATTAAGTAAAGATATGTTGCCCTATGCAGGTTCTTTTAAATTCAGGTAGTTAATTAACGGAGGA
>CZCB01026356.1_pt1 | contig 11753 bp, 8 predicted proteins | sample 591991 | NCBI WGS metagenome assembly CZCB01 (sample SAMEA3556809, study PRJEB10932) | anaerobic digester metagenome | reverse complement strand
AACATGAAGGGGACATTTTCTCCTGAGTCGAAACGGGGACATTTCTAAAGAGTTTTGACACTGGAAACCGGGAAGAAAGATCCAACATCCAACATCGAACATCCAATGAACATCGAGGATCGGGTATCCGGCATCCGATGAACGGTGTGAATGTTCCGGGGATTGGCTTTGACCGGACGGGTGTGTGTTTCCGGGGCCCTGGCCTACTTCACGGTGTTGACCAGCGGGGCGAGGCCCTGGATGCGCACTTCCAGACGATCGCCCGATTCGATCGGGCCGACGCCGCTGGGGGTGCCGGTGAGGATCACGTCGCCGGGCAGCAAGGTCATGTTCGTCGAGACGAAGCTGACGAGCTGGTAACAATTGAAGATGAGCTGGCTGGTGTTGGAGTTCTGCCGCAACTGCCCGTTCTGGAAGAGCTGGATCGTGAGATCGTGCGGATCGATCTTGGTTTCGACGTACGGGCCCAGGGGGGTGAAGGTGTCGAAGGACTTGCAGCGGGTCCACTGGCTTTCGCTGTTCTGGATGGTGCGATCGCTGATGTCCTGGGCGCAGGTGTAGCCGAAGATGTAACGCGGGGCGGCGGCCGGGGTTACGTTGCGGACGCGGCGTCCGATGACGATGCAGAGTTCGGCTTCGTAATCGGTGCGGTGATTCGGGAAGGGGATCTCGATCTTGCCGCCGTCCGGTAGGAGTGACGTGGTGGCCTTGAGCCAGAAGAGCGGTTCCTTCGGAATCGGCAGACCGGCTTCGCGGGCGTGGTCCGCGTAGTTCAACCCGATGGCGATAATCTTGGAGGGAACAACCGGCGTGAGGGTGCGGACGCCCTTGGCCGAAATGGGTTTCCGATCAAAGGAGGGCGACCCGAACACATCGCCTCGAAGCCGGTAGAGTTCGCCATCCACCGCTTTGGCGTAAAAGATTTCGTCACCTTTCTGGAATCGGCCGATGGCTGCCATAACAGCGGCGGCACTGTAACAAACCGCCGCACCCGGCTGCAAGGTGAAAGCTGGATAAAGCCGTTGGGCGCGGCCCGGGACCTGTTTTTGTCTCGTCTTCTCCTTCCCGGGGCAGGGAACAGTGCCGGGATCCGGCTCAACGGGTTGCGCGCCTGCAAGCCTGTTGTAGCATGTGCCGATCGTGAAATCCGGCGGTCCATCCGAGTTGTGCACGTCCTGCGGCTTGTGCTGCAACGGCGTGATCTTCGCCCGCGGCTCGTTGCGGTCCGGTGATGACCCGAGCCGGCTTCGGGAGCTGGGGTTGCGGATTCGGGCTGGTGCGAACGGGGCGGCGCGGTTTGCGCAGCCCTGCCCGGCGTTGTGCGACGGGTTATGCCGGATCTACGAGGAGCGTCCGGGGCATTGCCGGGAATTCGAATGCGTTCTGTTGAAGCGGGTTGCCGCGGGCCGGATCTCCGCCGCGGCGGGTCTGAGGACAATCCGGAACGCATTGCAGTGCGCGAACCGCGTGACGGACCTGCTGCGGGAGCTCGGTGACCGGGATGAAGGCTCTCCGCTCGCGCTGCGATTCCGTCGCTTGAACCAGCGGTTGGCGTCCGGGGCGGTGGGGCGGCGGGAAGCGGAACTGTTCGGCAGGCTCACTGTGGCGGTGCATGAGTTGAACATGCTCCTCGCGAAATCGTTTTACCCGGGCCAGATCGGTTAGAAGCTTCGGCTATTGAGGCGCAAGGCGGTAAAAACTCACCGGCCGGTCCACCGCGCCGGCATCAATGAAATCGATGACGCCGTTGCTGTCTGCGGTGGCGCTTCCGATGGTGAGCCAGTCTGTCGAACTGAGATCCGTGGTGACGAGGACGTCGTAAGTGGTGCCGGCGGTGCCCGCGCCCAACAGGTGGACGCCGCCGTTGTCGAGGCGGGTGAGGGACGTGAAGCGCAAAGGCATCACGTCGTTGAACACGTGGCCAATGCGCAGGTTGTCGAGGAATAGTTCGCCCATTCCGTTCGCCGGATTGTCAAGGCCGGGCGAGACTTGCTTGAAACCAAAGTAGGCATGGACGTATCCGGGGCCGATGTAATAGGAGTGGTCGGCGCGTCGCTCCATATCCGTTTCTGAAACCGGATCCACCCAAAGCGTGGAAGTATATAAGCCCTGGTCGACGACCAGGCGGAGCACGACGGTGTGAGTATCGCCGATTGAAAGGTCCACGGGAATCAGGACGGCGGATTCATTGATGGTTACCACGCCAAGACGATACGTGCCCTCAACGGTTCCGTTGGTAATCCAGACACGGCCGAGGTACGCCGACGCGCTTGCGCGGAAGTAGGCGAACCAGTTTCCGTTGCCGTTCGGCAATGCGGTTACGCGCAGGTTGAAGCTTGCCGTGCGGCTGCCTTCCGCGAACGTAGCCGGGAGCTCGTAGCGCACGCTTTCCTGTTCCGTTTGGGTGAGAAAGAGTTCGCCGGAGACAACATCCACCTGGTTCGAAGGGGTGCGATCGCTCTCCCAGGGAGAATTCGGTGCGGTGAGGAGTGGTCCGTCCGGATAGTTGAAATCTTCCTGGAAGATCAACTGCGCCGAACCGTTGACGCAGACGAACAGGCTGGCGATCCACACAAGGCTCCTCCGCATTGTTTTGGGGAGCGAACGACTCCAGCCTTGTCGAGGCGGGTGGTTGTGCATGTCCGCACTTGTAAGGCAACAAGGCGCGGAGGATCAATGGTCCGAAAGTTCCATCGAACGCAACTAGTTCGCGTGGCGCATGTCGTCGGGCTGGCGTTCGAAGTGCAGGGCGCTGTCATTGATCACGGCCTTGCCGCTTTGGACGATTTTGATCATCTCGGCCCCCGCGAGGAGCACCGGTCCGTAGCCGTGAGCGGCGAACGGGCTGCGCGGGCGGTAATAGTAGAAGGCCGGGTCCATTCCCATGCCGGTGCCGACGCAGGTGCCTTCCACCTGGCCCTGCGCGTTGACCTGGGTGGTCACGGCGTTCCAGCCGAGTTGCGCCACCGGGCCGTAGGCGAGCGGGTCGATCCACCCGCGGTTGATCGCGCGCGCGATGCAGAAGGTGAAGATCGCCGTGGCGGATGTCTCGAGATACGAATCGTTGCGGTCGAGTAGTTGGTGCCACATGCCGTTATGCCCCTGGACAGCGGCGAGCCCACGGATATGCGCGCGGAGCAGGTTGAGAATGTCGTCGCGTCCGGGATGATCTTCGGGCAGCACCTCGAGCAGCTCGGTTTTTGCCAGCAACGCCCAGCCGTTCGCGCGCGCCCAGCGGAATTCGGGATGTTCCTTCATGCCGGCGATCCAGCCGTGCATGTAAAGTCCCTTTTCCTTGTTGAACATGCGGCCGGCGAACTGCGTGATCTGCTTCACCGCCTCGTCGTAGTATTTCCCGTCGCCCGTGAGTTTTCCCATCTGCGCCATGCACGGCACGCTCATGTAAAGGTCGTCCAGCCAGATCGAATCCATCATCGGACGCTTGCGCGCGAGGGTGCCGTCGGCCAGGCGATACTGTCCGGTCATGACGTAATCGGCGTAGCGCTCGATGAGCGGCTGCGCCTGGACGAGGCCGGCGCGCTGGGCCTTGATGAAGGCGGCGCACATCGATCCCGCGTCGTCCAGCGCGTTGGGATGCAGCACCGACCGGAACGGGTTGTGCTCGCCGGTCAATCCCTGCTCGTCGAGCGTGTGGAAGTAGGGGGTGGTCTCGACGATGAAGTTCAGGCGTTTGGAGGCGTAATCCCTGAAACGCGTGTCGCCGGTCACTTCGGCGGCGAGAAGCATGCCGGAGTAGGTCACGCCCCATTCGTAGCTGATGATCGGGAAATGGCCGCGCTCGACAACGGCGTTGCGATTGGGAGTCGAGAGGTCGGTGATCGCGGCGCCGGTCTGGCGATCCACCAGTCGCGCCGGAGTGTTGGCGTCGAGATAGGCGTGAATGCGGTTCAACACCTCGGTGATCGCCTCGACGGTGGTGGGCCCGTACGGAACCGGATAATCGGGCGGCAGACGATGCAGCGCCGTCGGAACGCGAACCGGATCCGCTCCCGACGGCGAGGCGGCGTGTGCGGACAAAGCCGGAAGGACCAGAGAAACCAGAGCAAGGAGAGTGAACTGTTTCATGGCACCGTTTGCACCGACGTTAACGGCCGGTCGGCGGTTTCAAAATAAAAAATGCGCGTGCCGGATTCGGGAAAACGGCTGTGGGGTCGAAGAAGTCCGATGTTCAGGGCGATTGCGGCACTTCCTGGAGGTAAAAGAACTGGTTGTCGGGATTGAAGGGGAGTGTGATGGAAGCCAGGCCGGTGGCGGCGGATTCGTAGCGCTGGACTTCGACGTACGGACCAGCCGCATCCCTGGCTGCCATGACACGATAGGCCCTTTCCGCGGTCGCTCCCCACGACAGGACCGTACCGCCCTCTGTATTGAACGTGATGGTCGCTCGGAAGACGGGTTTCTCCGAGAATTCGCCCTGGTTCTTCGAGATATCCCACAACAGGGACGGGCGGCTCACCGGTTTGCCCTTTATATCGTAAGCCGTGTAAACGATCTCGATTTGCGAGAAGTTGAACTGCACGCGGTCCCCGACGCCTCCGTTCGTGGACGCGCTCGAAACCATCTGCACCTGAATTCCTTTCAGGGTGATTTCGCAGAAGAGGAGAAGATTGCCCGCGTGCCGAATGAACTCCAGGCGGCCTGTGGGGATGGGCTGGCCGGTCGCGCAGAACTGCATCAGCCCGGGCGTGGCTTTGCTGACAGGCATTTCCATCGTGAGAAACGAGAACCGGGGGGGCGGGGTCTCCCGGGGAACGGACGGCACCCAGATGGGCCGAGTGAACCACAATCCAGTCCTGATGAAATGCCGAGGTGGCTTCGCCGTCGATCCCATCCAGCTTCAAAAAGTAGTCCACCTGGGCGGCCTGTGAAACGGTGACGCCCATCGCAGCGCAGAGCCAGGCGGAAACGATTGCGCGGATCAGGCGGACAACGTTGCCGGAACAGTCTGCACCGAGGACTGTTTTCCGCCTGCAGTTCATGTGGGGGGTTGAGTGACGTCGTAATGGAAACTGACGGAACCTTCGGCTTCGCCGGTTTCGCGATTGTAGGGCGTGTATTCGAGCTCAATTTTCTCGAAGTTGAGCGAAAAGCTGTCGACCGGCACAACGTCTCCGCTGCTCCCGCCGGTCTGGTAACTCGTGACCAACACGTCGGTCATGGTGATCTTCAAAAACACAACCGGATCGCCGGTGCCTTTGGGGTTTGGCCTGGTGACGATGAGCTGAACCTCGGGGACGGGTGCTCCCGTGGCGCAGGCGAGCATCAGTCTTGGAGTGGATTTGTCGATCGCTTTCTTGATTACGATCTGGTCAACCACAAACTTGCTGCCCTGGCCGGTGAGTTCGGGTTCGCGGCGCATGCCCCAGGCGAATGAATCAAGTTCGATCTCGCCCTTGTGGTTTTTGGCATCGGACTCGCCTTCGATGTCGGAGATTTTCAGGTAATAGTCCACCTGGGCGGCCGGGAGCCACACGGGCAACACAACCAGCAGGAACACAATGGTGCGAAGCAAAGGCGGGGCTTTCACGGGCCCGACTGTAAACCGAACCTCTGCCGCGTCAAGCCGCCATAGTGGCGCTGGCGTTACGCATCCGGCGTGACGTCCCTCCTGCGGAGCTGGGGTTTGGACATTCTATGTTTCTGACTTTTGCCTGGAATCCCAACGGGATTCTGCCCCGCAAGGATACCTGCCGTTACCGGTTGCTCGGGAGCAACCTGGGTCCTTTCAAGAGCGTCACTTCACCTGATCTCGTCGCGAATTCCCGGACCGTTTCCCCGAAGCGCACACGACAGGGTTTGCCCAGGAGCGACTTGATCTCCGCCGTTTCCACGGCGCCGTCCTTCCATGTCACGCTGATCTCGAATCCGTCGCGCGCGCGGAGGCCCTTGAAGCGGCCGGTGTTCCATGCTTTCGGCAGGGCGGGCAGGAGCACGATCTCGTGACGGGCCTTGCCTGCGGCGGGTTTCCGTTCCGCGCCGGCAACGTCATGGCTTTGGAGCAGCATCTCTGCGATGCCGGCGGTGCCGCCGAAGTTGCCGTCGATCTGGAACGGCGGATGCGTGTCGAACAGGTTTTTCAGCGTGGATTTCTGGAGGAGCAGTTGGACGTTCTCGTATGCTTTTTCGGCGTCTTTGAATCGCGCCCAGAAGTTGATGATCCATGCGCGGCTCCAGCCGGTGTGCCCGCCTCCGTGCGCGAGGCGGTAGTCAATCGTCTTGCGCGCGGCAGCCATATACTCCGGCGTCCGGTTCTGAGTGAACTGGTTTCCCGGATGCAACCCGTACAGGTGGGAGATATGGCGGTGGCCCGGCTCCGCTTCCTTGAGTTCTTCGATCCATTCCATGAGGCGCCCGTCCTTGCCGATGCCGGGCCAGGCCAGCTTCTCTATCGCAGAGTGCACCTTTCGCGTCAGGTCATCTTCAACGCCCAATTCGTTGGCCGCCAGCAACAGGTTGTTGAAGGTGTCCCAGGCAATCTCCTGGTCCATCGCGTTGCCCATCGCGACGCTGTACCTCCCGCCGTCGGGTCCGATGAACGCGTTCTCCGGCGAGGCGCTCGGCCCGAGCACGAGTTTGCCGGTCTTCGGATGCTCGACAAGCATGTCGAGCAGAAACAACGAGGCTTCGCGGAGGATGGGATAGGCGCGCTGTTCGAGGAACTCGCGATCTCCGGTGAACCAATAGTGCTCCATGAAATGGCGCGTCAACCATGCGCCGCCCATCTGCCATAAGGCCCAAAGTGGATCGCCTCCCGTTGGCGTGTACAGCCACGCGTCCGTGGCGTAATGACCGACGAACCCGCGAGCGCCGTAGATGTTCGTCGCCGCCTTCCGCCCGGAGACAGCGGCGTAGGCTTCGACGAAATCGAACAGCGGCAGGTGGCATTCCGACAGGTTGCACACTTCTGCCGGCCAATAATTCATCTGGATATTGATGTTGATGTGATAATCGGCGCCCCACGGCGCGGAGAGGTCCTTGTTCCAGATGCCCTGAAGATTCGCGGGCAGATCGCCAGGGCGCGACGACGCGATCAACAGGTAACGGCCGTATTGGAAGTAGAGTTCGACCAGGTGGGGATCGTGAGCGCCCGATTGGACGGCTTTCAACCGTTCGTCGGTCGGCAGGTCGGGAGCGGGTTCGGAAGAAAGCTGCAGGTCGACCCGCCGGAACAGTTCGCGATGGGCGGCCACGCTGCGCCGTTTCAGTTCAGAAAAGCCGAGTTCGCCAGCGCTCTTCAGCAGCGCGAGAACGCGCGCGCGGCGATCCTGTGCGAGGGGTTGTCGCGGGTCTCGCAGGTTGTAGTCCGATGCGGCAGCGATCACGAGGGTGACCGCGGTGGCATTGGCGACGCGCAACGTGTTGTTGGACGCGGAGACGTCGCCGCCCTCCGGCAAAGCGGTCAGGCCCGCGGCAAAACGCACGCCGTTGGTTCGATTCCTCACAAGCGCCTGGCCGGTCATGAGCAGGGTGGGGTCTTCATCCGGCTCGACGCGCGCGTTGGCTCGTGAGAGATCGGCCGTGAAGGAGAGATGTCCCGGCCGGTCGCACGACAGTCGGATGACAAGCGCCTGGTCCGGAGCACTGGCGAATACCTCGCGCCGGTAGGTCACGTCGCCGACCCGGAACGTTGTGGTTGCGATCCCGCTGTCGAGGTCGAGGGACCGGCGATAAGCCGAGGGCTCGCCCTGCAGGTCCATGTAAATCCTGAGATCGCCCAGGGTCTGGTGGCTGGTCCAGTCTTCCCGGGGGCCGGCCAGCAGGGTGCGGCGCGCGAGCGCTTCGCCTTCCCGATACCGGCCTTCGAAGAGCAGGCGCCGGATTTCCGGGAGATGCTCGGCNNGCCGAGACGTCCGTTGCCCACGGGCAATGCCTCCGTCCATTCCGTTGCAGGTTGCCGATACCAAAGAACGAGATTGCTTTCGGGGGTTTCCGTCGCGCCTGCAAGATGAACGAAGAGCAGGGCGGCAGCGGCAGTGAACAGGACCGGAGCACGATTCATAAGGATGAATGACGATTCGGCCTGAGGTTTCAGTTTGCCGAACTGCGCGTCTTCAGGCGGCTGAGCGCTTCCAGGAAATAGTAGTCGGCATACACCAGCGGAGCGTCCACCTCGCCCTGACGGGGCAGATCGCCGACGCCGTGCATCAGGAGGAAGTGCCCGTTCTCGCCCGGGTTCGCCCTGTAGGCCGGGGAAGCCAGGCTGCGCAATTGCGCTGTGGCGAATTCGCGGTAGCGCGCCGCGTCCGCCGGTTCGACGAAGTCGCTCAACTCGAGCAGCGCCGACGCCATGATGGCGGCAGCCGAAGCATCGCGCGGTTCGTTCGGTATCCCGGGTGCGTTGAAGTCCCAGTACGGCACCTTATCCGACGGCATGTTGGTGTGATGGATCAGGAACTCGGCGATCTTTCTGGCCTGATCGAGGTAGGCGACGTTCTTCGTTTCCCGGTGCATCATGACGTAGCCGTACAGTCCCCACGTCTGGCCGCGCGCCCAGGCGGAGGCATCATTGTAGCCCTGCCGGGTTTCCTTCGAAAGAATCGCACCCGTGGCCGGATCGTAATCCACGACGTGAAAGGTGCTGTTATCCGGCCGGAAATGGTTCTTCAGTGTCGTGTCGGCGTGCTTGATGGCGACGTCGCGGAACATGTCTTCGCCCGTTTCCTTGTGCGCGAACATCAGCAACTCGAGGTTCATCATATTGTCGATGATCACCGGGTATTTCCACGTGCCCCAGTCCCAGGAGCGGATGAGGCCGACGGTCGGGTTGAATCGCGACGCGAGCGTGCGCGCGCCGGCGATCAGCACGTCGCGGTAGGCGGGATCGCGTGTCAGACGGTAGCCGTTGCCGTAACTGCAATACAGCATGAACCCGAGATCATGGGTTTCACCGTAGCTTTTGATGGCTTCCAGTCGCTGCGTGTAATTCGTCGCATGCGCCTTCCACTTCGGATCACCCGTATGCTCGTGCAACAGCCAGAGCGAGCCCGGGAAGAAGCCGGACGTCCAATCGCGCGGTCCCACGAGCGCAAGTCGTCCGCGGGCGTAGCTGCGGGGGAACCGATTCTGTCCTTCCAGGCTCTTGAGCATGCCTTCGTATTGGGTGGCGGCGAAGGCGTATTGCTCGTTGACGAACGCGGTCAGGTCTGCGGCGGACGCGCGGCCGGTGAAGAGGATGGAAGCGATCAGTGATAGCAGGCAAACGGCTGCTCTTGTGCCGAGCGTTGGGCGTTGATGGTGTTTCAATTCGTGTGGCGCAGGGCGGTCGGACGATGAAGCGGGGTAAACCCCGCGCCCCATGTTGCGCAGATTCTTTTGGAACGAAGCGAATGTGTCCTTCATAAACGCAGGCGATCAGCGGGCGGCCCGCGTTTCCGCGGGACCGAGATAACTCGGCTTCAAACCGCCGCAATCGATGACGATTTTGTCCAGCACGACGCCGGTGTCCACCATATAAAGCTTGAGCCGGCGAGTTCCGGGCGCCGGCACGATCAATCTGCCTTCCGCAGTCACCGTGGCGTTCAACACGCTTTGCGCCCACGCCGGAGATCCATCGCGCGCGGTGGTTTCAAACAACTGAGGCGGGGCGTTGTCGAGCGCGAGCGCGAATCGAAGCCCGCCGCTGCCGCGGATGGGTTGGGTCGGGATGAGATAGACCGTCACCGGGAACTCGCCGGTCGAAGTGAAGTGGATCGTGTACTCCAGGGCGGGCGACGCGTTCGCCACGCGCGCCAACGGAACACTCGCGATGGTGGTGGGGAAGACCGCAACCGAATCGCCGGTGCGGCCGAGCCCGGGAATGACTCGCCAGCCCGCGCCGCCGCGATCGCGCCTGCTGCTGAAGTTCTCCGCTTCGATCGAAACCACTCCGTCGCGTTCAACGAATTCGGGATTGGATCCGCTGTCATTGTCGGTTGACCGGAACGGGTGCGCGGCGTCCTCGGACGGAGGGGCAGGCCGCAGAACGGGGGGAGGTTCCCATGGCGCAATGCGCATGCTGCGCCATTGGCGGTCGGCCGGTTCGAGCGACATGAAATGCTGCCACTTGCCGCCGGCGATCTCCTCGTTGTAACGGCGGGTTTCCTCTTTCAAGAGCGTGTCGGCGGCAAACGCCGCGGCCGAGCCGCGTTCGCCCATGAAATAGCGGATGTTCGCGAGCGCCGACCCGCGCACGGGATAGGACACGAGTTCGAAGAAGGCATCCTGCAACTGCTCGGGCAGTTCGGCCGAAATCCGGTTTGCTTCGCTCGCCAGTTTCCTGAATCGCGCCAGGCGCTCATCCACTTCGGTGTCCGTCAATGGACTGAGGCGCGGCTGCTCGTTCGGAAGCCACCATTGCAGGTGCTCCGGCTTTCGCTGGTAGTTCAACCGGAAATACTCGTCCAGCATCGCCGCAATGGCGCCGGCGTGATGCTCCCCGAAATGACGCCGCGCCCAGTGCGGCAGGAATTCGGGAAGCGTTTCAAGTCGCCACCGGTTGATGTCCCAGGCCATCTCGAGGAAAAATTCGGTGCCGATCTCCGCCGGTTTCAGATCGCCGATGTTCGCAATCCAGATCGTGCGGGCGCCATGATCGTAGGCCTTCGACATCTCTTCCCACACCAGCGCGGGCGGCGTGGTGTAGAGCCACAGATACGACAACGGCCTGCCGAGGTAGGAAAGGTGGTAGTACACACCGAAGCCGCCCTTGCGCTTGCGTTCCTCGGCGTTCGGGAAGTTGCGGATGTAACCGAAGTTGTCGTCGGGAAACACGATCGTGACGTCGTCCGGGACTTTCAGCCCGCCGCGGTAGAGATCGAGCACTTCCTTGTAGGCGCAGAACATCTGCGGCACTTCCTCGACATTGGTGGAGACGTGCTTCTGCAGCAGCTCGCGTTGGTCGGCGAAGATCTGTTCCAGCGTTTTGATCTGGTTGGCGCGGCCGCGAACGCCTTGCATGGCGGAATCGTGAATGCCGCGCATGCCCAGTGTGTAAATGTTCTCGAAACGCCCGTTCGACGCGACGCGCTCTTCCCAGTATTTCAACACGCCTTCGCGGTTGGTGGCGTAGTTGAACGCCTGCGGCGGAGCAGTCCATTCACCCACATTGTTCCGCAGCATCGGCTCGGCGTGCGACGAGCCCATCACGATGGCGTAGTCGTCGGCGACGCGCTTGTTGTCGGGATAATGATTGAACGGCTTCGTGCACTCGTGCATCGCAGGCCAGAGCGTGTTGGCCTTCAATCGAAGCAACAGCTCGAAGATCTTCGCGTAGGTCTTCGGTCCGATATCGCCCGTTTCCGGCTCGAATGTCTTGGCCGCCCACGGTTGAAGCCCCCAATCCTCGTCATTCAGAAAGATGCCGCGATACTTGACGGAAGGCGGTCCGAATCGGCGCGTGCCGGCCTTCACAAACAACGCCTCGCGGGGGGTGGGAGTGACGTCCGCCCACCAGTACCACGGCGAAACGCCAATGGCCTGCGACAGTTCGTAAACGCCATAAGCCGTGCCGCGTCGATCGCTGCCGGCGATAACCAGGCCGTGCTCGACGCCCGGCAACGGGTTGGTGACGGTTGTGATGAGGAAGCTCTCCCACTGACCGCGCAGGGTTTGTGCGTCGATTTTTCCTTCGCTCGCGAGCTGATCGATCAGCGCGCTCTTGCCGAGTGTTCCGACGAAGACAGCCGAGCCCTTGAGGCTGGTGCTGTTGGTCCTGACGACGGGTTTGATTCCGGTGACGCGTTGCACGTCGAGCG
>CZCB01005479.1_pt1 | contig 11758 bp, 11 predicted proteins | sample 591991 | NCBI WGS metagenome assembly CZCB01 (sample SAMEA3556809, study PRJEB10932) | anaerobic digester metagenome | reverse complement strand
CGGCCCCGCCCGCTCAGATCCCGGCGCGGGCTGCGCCTGCCGCGGCGGGAACCGCGGAAGCTGCGGCAGCAGCCGCACCGGCCTCGCCAGAGGTCGCTTCGCAGACAGCCGCTCCTGCTGCCGAGACCGCCGGCGAGTGGCGCGGCATCCCGGCCGCGCCGGGGGTGGTCATCGGGCGCACCTTCCGGCTGATGCGCCGCAGCGCGACCATTGAGCGCACCTCCAAAGGTGCCAGACAGGAAAAAGAGCTGCTTCACCGGGCGATCGATCAGGCCCGCGGGGACCTGCAGCAGCTGGTGGAGGACATGCGCGCCGCCAGGCGCGACGAGGCGGCCATTTTTGAGGCCCACCTGGAGCTGCTGGCCGACCCCGAGCTGATCGAGGCGGTCGAGGCCGGGCTGGAGCAGGGCCTGAGCGCGGGCGTCGCCTGGGACCAGCAGATTGCGGAGCGGTCGGCGGTGCTGGCCGCGCTGGACGACCCGACGCTGGCGGCCCGGGCCGCCGATTTGCGCGATGTGGGCGACCGGGTGCTGCACGCGCTGGCCGGCACGCAGGCCTACGGCCCGGTGCGCTTCCCCGATTACCCGGTCATTTTGCTGGCCCATGACCTGACCCCGTCCGACACGGCCGGGCTGGACCCCTCCCGCGTGCTGGGCTTCTGCACCGCCGCCGGCGGGCCGACCAGCCATTCGGCCATCATCGCCCGGGCGCTGTCGATCCCGGCGGTGGTCAACGCCGGTGAGCGGGTGCTGGAGATCCCCGACGGGACGCTGATGATTATGGACGGCACCAGCGGCCGCATTCAGCTGGACCCGGACGAGGCCGCCCAGCAGCAGGCCCGCGAGCAGCAGCGCCGCGAGCGCGAGCGCCGCGAGGCGGCCGAGCGGATGGCGCAGAACCCGGCCGTTACCCGCGACGGTCACCGCGTGGAGGTGGCCGCCAACATCGGCGGGGTGGAGCAGGCCGCGCTGGCCTGCTCGATCGGGGCCGAGGGCGTGGGGCTGATGCGCACCGAGTTCCTCTTCCTGGACCGGGCCACGCCGCCCTCCGAAGAGGAGCAGTTCGCCGCCTACAAGGCCATCGCCGAAGGCATGCAGGGCCGCCCGGTCATTATTCGCACCCTGGACATCGGCGGGGATAAGCCGCTGCCCTATATTCAGGTGCCCAGAGAGGACAACCCCTTCCTGGGCGAGCGCGGCATCCGCCTGTGCCTGAACCGGCCGGAGCTGCTGCGCGAGCAGCTGCGCGCCATCCTGCGCGCCGCCGCCTACGGGCACCTGCGCATTATGTTCCCCATGGTGGCGGACATCACCGAGATTCGCCGCGCCCGCAAGGTTGTGGAAGAGGTGCGCCAGGAGCTGGGCGCGCCGGAAATTGAAGTGGGCATCATGGTGGAGGTTCCCTCCGCGGCGCTGATGGCCGACATGCTGGCGCCCGAGGTGGACTTCTTCTCCATCGGCAGCAACGATTTGACCCAGTACACCCTGGCGGTGGACCGGTCGCACGCCGTGCTGGCCTCGATGACCGACGGGCTGCACCCGGCCGTGCTGCGGCTGATCAAGTACACCGTGGATGCGGCCCACCGCCACGGCAAGTGGGCGGGCATCTGCGGCGAGCTGGGCGGCGACCCGCAGGCGGTGCCCATTCTGGTGGGCCTGGGGCTGGACGAGCTGTCGATGGGCGTGCCGTCCGTGCCGCTGGTCAAGATGCAGATCAGCCAGCTTAGCCTGGCCGAGGCGCAGGACCTGGCCCGCCGTGCGCTGGAGTGCGCCACGGCCGCCGAAGTGCGCGCCCTGGCGGCCGAATTCGCCGCCCGATTGGAAGGTCAGAATTGAGAAAAGAGGGGCAAGATGGTGGATAAATTTGAGCTGTACCGCAAAGCCGAAGAGCAGGTGCCGGAGCTCACCTGGGCCTGGCAGATGTACGGGGCCGGGGTGGAAAACATCGGCCGCGACGGCCGCCCCGAGCAGGTGCCCGTGGGCGAGCCTGGCCCGGACCAGCTGCTGGTGCGGGTGGACGCGGTGGGCATGTGCTTTTCGGATGTCAAGCTGATCAAGCAGGGCGGGGCGCACCCCAAGCTGTACAACCGCGACCTGAAAAAGGAGCCGACTCGCCTGGGCCACGAGGCCGCGCTGACCGTAATGAAAGTCGGGGAGAACCTGCGCGGCAAGTATCACCCCGGGCAGCGTCTGGCCCTGCAGCCGGATATTTACCAGAACGGCCGCTCGACCGCTTACGGTTACACCATTCCCGGCGGGCTGATCCAGTATCACCTGATCGGGCCGGAAGTGCTGGACGCCGACGACGGCGCCTACGTGATCCCGGTGGAGGGCGAGATCGGCTACGCCGAGGCCGCGCTGACCGAGCCGTGGGCCTGCGTCGAAGCCGCCTACACCCAGCGGCGCCGCCTGTACCCGCTGACCGGCGGGACGATGTGGATCCTGGGGAACCCTGGCGACGAGAGGGCGTACACCTTCTCGCAGGGGCTGGAAGCGCCCGCCCGCATCGTGCTGACCGACGTGCCTGCATCCGTGGCGGCGCTGGCGCGCGAAAGCGGCAAAGAGGTGATCGTCCGCGACGGACTGAAACCCGGGGATTACCCCGCCCTCAGCGAAGAGCTGACCGGCGGGCAGGGCTTTGACGACATTGTGGTGCTCGACCCGCACTCGGCCGAGGCCATTACCGCCGCGGCCAGGCTGATCGCCTTCCGGGGCACCTTCAATCTGGTGGGCACGCGCCCGCTGGACGGCGCTCCGCAGATCGACGCCGGGCGCATTCACTACCATTACACCGCCTACCTGGGCAACGCCAGCACCGACATCGGCGCTTCGTACGGCGAGGCGCGCAACCGCGCCGAGCTGCGCCCGGGCGGCGTGGCCGTGTTTGTGGGCGCGGGCGGGCCGATGGGCCAGATGCACGTGCAGCGCGCTATCGAGCAGGAGAACGGCCCGCGGCTGCTGCTGGCCACCGAGGTCAACCCGGAGCGCCTGCAGGCCCTGCGGGAGAGCTTCTGCGGGCTGGCCGAGCGCCGCGGCAAGCAGCTGGTGCTGTTCAACCCGGCCGAAGAAGGCCCGCTGCCGGAGAAGGTGCGCGAGCTGACCGGCGGGCGCGGCGCGGATGACGTCATCGTGTGCGTGCCGGTGGCCGGGCTGATGGCCGAGGCCGGCACCGTGCTGGCCCCCGACGGCATGCTGGTCTTCTTCGCCGGCGTGCCCAACGGCACCATGATTCCGCTGGACCTGTCGAACGTGTACCTGCACAACGCCCAGTTCACCGGCACTTCCGGCTCCACCCTGCTGGACCAGCAGCTGGTGCTGGACAAGGCGCTGCGCAGAGAGCTTTCGCCCAACCGCAGCGTGGCGGCCGTGGGCGGGCTGGAAGCGGCCCGCGATGGGGTGCAGGCCATGATGGAAGGCCGCTACGCCGGCAAGGTGGTGATCTTCCCCAACCTGCACGGGCTGCCGCTGACCGGGCTGAACGAGCTGGCCGAACGCTACCCGGACGTGGCCGAGAAGCTGGGCGAAGGCGGCGTGTGGACGCTGGAGGCCGAGCGCGCCCTGATTAATAAATTCTGGAAAGCCTGAACCGCATGGCCCGAAAACGCAAATCCCAGACCACGAAAATGAGCCGCCTGCAGCGCTACCTGTTCAGCGGCGCGGCCGTCGGGCTGTACTTCGGCCTGTTTTTCACCCCGGTGCGCGAGCCGAACTTCACGCAGCCGTTTCTGCTGGGTGCGGCGGCCGCGGTGATCGCCGGGGCGGTGATCTGGGTGCGCAGTAAGCTCTCGCTGAAGGCGGGGCTGTTCAACCTGGGCCGCATGTTTGTTTCGTTCACGCTGTTCCTGCTGGCGCTGGAGCTGCGCCATCCCATCTACGCGGACGGCGGCCGCCCGGCGACCGCTGCCTTCATGCTGGCGGTAGGGCTGGCGCTCGGCTGGCTGCTCTCCTACGCGCAGCAGGCCAATCTGTTCGGTGGAAGCAGCGGGTGAGGCCATGATCTATACCGTCACGCTCAACCCGGCGGTGGACCGGGAATATACGGTGCCGGAAATCCTGCTGGACGAGGTGCTGCGGGCGGATTCCTGCCGGGTGGACTTCGGCGGCAAGGGCTTCAACGTCTCGCGGCAGCTGCGCGCGGTGGGCGTGGACAGCGTCGCGCTGGGGCTGGTCGGCGGGCGGGCCGGGCAGATGCTGGAGGAAGGGCTGCGCTCGCTGGGCATTCGCAGCGAGTTCGTCTGGATTCAAGGCGAGACGCGCACCAACACCTCCATCGTCACCCACCGGCTGGACCATCACATCAAGGTCAACGAGCCGGGCGCGCCCATGACGGACGCCGACGCGAAGCGGCTGATGGAGACCATCGAGCGCAGTCTGGCCCCGGGGGACTGGTGGGTGCTCTCGGGCAGCCTGCCGCCCGGCGCGCCGGAGGATATTTACGCCCGCATCATCGAGCGCGTGCAGGCGGCGGGCGCTTACGCCCTGCTGGACACTTCCGGCCGGGCGCTGGCCCGCGGGCTGGAAGCGCGGCCGGATCTGGTAAAGCCCAACGCCTTCGAGGCCGGGCAGGTTACCGGGCATCCGGTGAGCACCCGCGAGGAGCTGCTGCAAGCGGTCCGCGCCCTGCACGAGCGCGGGGCCGCGCGGGTGGTGGTCTCGCTGGGGCGTGACGGCGCGCTGGCTTCGGACGGGCAGTCGGCCTGGATCGGCGAGCCGCCTTCGGTGCAGGAGCACAACCCGGTGGGCGCCGGGGACGCCATGGTCGGCGGGCTGGTCTGGCGGCTGTCGCTGGGCGAATCGCTGGCGCAGGCCCTGCCCTGGGGACTGGCCTGCGGGGCGGCCGCGGCCTCTCTGCCCGGTACCGCGATGGGCGATCTGGATCAGGTGCAAGCATTCATCCCATTTATCAAACTGGCGGAGGTCAAACATGCCATATGATGTGAATGATACGAAGAGCTTTAACGCAGGCTTCGAGCCGGTCTACCGGGCGGCGTACTTCAGCGTCAAGGCCATGAACGGCAAGATTCTGGTCAACGACCCCAAGAACCGCAAGATGCAGGCCCAGATGGACAAGAAGCTGTACGGCAAGGTTCTGGGCGACCGCTCGAAGCTGGAAATCGAGTTCGTGGAGGACCAGCCCGGGGTGACCACGCTCAAGATCCTGGCCTATCCCCTGAACGCCATCGGCCAGAAGCTGATGTTCGGGGCGCGCAAGGGCGTGGTGGAAACCGTGCTGGCCGCCTTCTACGCGGAGATCGAAAAACGGCTGGAAACCCAGCAGGCCGAGGCCTGACCATGCCCGAACACAATAACGGTAGAGACAGCAAGGCCGCCGGCCTGCGCTTAATACTGGTGCGCCACGGGCAGACCGATTCCAACCGCAACCGCTGGCTGCAGGGCCAGAGCGACGGACAGCTGAACGAGGAAGGCCGACTGCAGGTGCAGGAGCTGGGTGAAGCGTTGAAGGATATGCCCATTGACCGCATCTACTCGAGCGACCTGGTGCGGGCGCGAGACACCGCTCTGGCGGTGGCCCGCTACCACGACGTGCCCATGGTGGTCAGCGAGCAGCTGCGCGAGTGGAACGTGGGCGTGCTCGACGGGCAGCCGGCTGAAGTGTTCTGGAACCTGCTGGACAACGACCGCTCCCGGCTGGCGACCTTCCAGCCGGAAGGCGGGGAGACGATGGTCCAGGTGCGCCAGCGCGCCGCCGGCTTCCTGGAGCAGGTCACCCGGCAGCATCCGGGCGAGACCGTGGTGCTGTGCTCGCACGGCGATTTCCTGCGCATGGTCCTCAGCGCGGCATTGAATCTCGATATTGAAGCCGCCTCTCACTACCACTTCGACAACGCTTCCTACTCCATCCTGGAGTGGGACGGTAAGAACTGGTATGTGGCGGCGCTGAACCAGGTATCCCCTTCCCGGCAGAAACGGGAGGATCAAACCAACGGAGAAACAAAATGAAGACATTGAACATCGGTATCATTGGCCTGGGTGAGATCGGCCAGGGGCATGTGGACGCCCTCCTGCAGGTGGAGCGCGCCAACATCGTGGCCGTCTCGGACGTCAACGAAACCGTGCTCGACCAGACCGCGAAGCGGCTGGGCGCGGCCGGCTACAAGAACTACGAAGAGCTGCTGGCCCATCCCGGGCTGGAAGCCGTGGTGGTGGCCCTGCCGGATAACATGCACCGGGACGCCTGCGAGAAGGCGGCCGCGGCCGGCAAGCACATTCTGGTGGAAAAGCCCATCGCCATGAACGTGGAAGACAGCGAGGCCATCATCAACGCGGCCAAAGCGGCCGGCGTCAAGCTGATGGTCGGCTTCACCGTGCGCTTCTTCCCCCAGTACGCGCACGCCCGCCAGCTGGTGCAGAAGGGCGAGCTGGGCGACATCGTTTCCATCTTCGCCCGCCGCGTCAACGTCATCACCCAGCCGGACCGCATCAAGGGCCGCACGGGCGTGATGTTCTTCCTGGGCGTGCACGACTTTGACGCCATGCGCTGGGTGATCGGCAGCGAGCCGGTCAGCGTGTACTGCGAGGCGGCCAACTCGGTGGAAAGCAAGTACCCCATCGAAAACGAGACCTTCTCCATCGTGCGCTTCGCCAACGGCGCGGTGGGCTGCGCCCACATCGGCTGGTACCTGCCCACCCAGCACCCCGCCGGCTTCGACTTCAAGCTGGACGTGACCGGCAACAAGGGCACCCTGAACCTGGACATGATGCGCCAGGGTCTGGAAGTCTACACCATCGAAGGCGCCAAATACCCCTACATGGCTGCCCCGCTGGTGGCCGAAGACCGCGCCTTTGTCGACTGCGTGCTGGATGACAAACCCTCCCCGGTCAGCGGTGAGGACGGCCTGGTGGCGGTGCGCATGGTCAACGCCGCGCTCGAGTCCATCAAGACCGGGAAAGTGGTCAAGCTGTAGCCATGAGCATCATCGGGGCAGTCGATATCGGCGGAACCAAGATCTCGGTCGCCATGGTCAGCCCGGAAGGTGAGCTGCTGGCCAAGGCCGAAGGACCGACCGCGCCGGAGCGGGGCTTTGACGACGGTATGGCGCGCATCCGCGCCATGCTGGAGGAGACGGCCGCTCAGGCGGGAGGAAGCTTCGCGGGCCTGGGCATCGGCTGCACCGGACGGCACGACGTGCTCAACGGCAGTCTCGGTGATGTGGGCGCCTTCCTGCCTGGATGGGACGGCGCCCCCATCGCCAGGCTGCTGAGCGAAGCCTTCGGGGTGACGGCCGTGCTGGAAAACGACTGCGACGCCGCCGCCCTGGGCGAGGTCGCCTGGGGGGCCGGGCGCGGAGCGCAGAAGTTCATCTATATCACCGTTTCCACCGGCATCGGCGGCGGGCTGGTCTTCGACGGCCAGCTCTATCGCGGGGTGGGCGGCGCGCACCCGGAGATCGGGCATCACGTCATCGACCCGGGCGGCGAGAAGTGCTTCTGCGGCGCGCACGGCTGCTGGGAAAGCTTCGCCAGCGGACCGGCCATGGCGCGCTGGTGGCAGGCCCGCTATCCCGAGCCGTGGGACGCCGGGCAAATCTGCCGGGCGGCCGCGGCCGGCGACGAGCGCGCGAAGGAAGCCGTGGAGCGCGAGGCCCGCTATCTGGGCATCGGCCTGGCCAACCTGATTACCCTGTACGCACCGGACTGCATCGCGCTGGGCGGCGGGGTGATGCGCAGCCTGGACCTGTTCCTGCCCACCATCCGGTCGGTCATTCAGCAGCAGGCCGGGCTGGTGCCGCATCACAAAGTGCGCCTGGTCCCGGCTCGCTACGGCACCGAAGCGGTGCTGATGGGCGCGGCCAAAGCCTGGATGCTGCGGTACGGGCAGAAAGGGATCGCATGAACGCTGAAGAACGCAAGCAGTTACTGGACGCATACCTGCGTCAGGTGGGCGGGCAGCTGATTGTCTCCTGCCAGGCGCTCAGCCACGAGCCGCTGCACGGCTCGGAGATCATGGCCCGCATGGCCGTGGCCGCCCTGCAGGGCGGGGCGAAGGGCCTGCGCGCCAACAGCCCGGAGGACATCCGCGCCATCAAGCAGAAGGTGGACCTGCCGTTGATTGGCATCTACAAAGACGAGACGCCGGGGCTGGAGGTGTTCATCACCCCCACCGTTTGGCACTGCCTGCAGGTGGCCGAGGCCGGGGCCGAGGTGATCGCCTTTGACGCCACGCAGCGGCCGCATCCGAAGGAAACCGTGCCGGAGATTGTCCGCGCGGTGCACGAGCAGACCCGCTGCCTGGTCATGGCGGATGTCTCCACGCTGGAAGAAGGGCTGGCCGCCGAAGCGGCCGGGGTGGACCTGATCAGCACCACGCTCTCGGGGTACACGCCTTACTCCCGGCAGAATGAGGGGCCGGACCTGGAGCTGGTGCGCGAGCTGACCGCCCGGGTGCGCATCCCGGTGATCGCCGAGGGGCGCTATCACTATCCCGAGCAGGTCAAGGCGGCGCTGTCGGCCGGAGCGGCGGCGGTGGTCGTGGGCGGGGCCATCACCCGCCCGCAGGAGATCACCGCCCGCTTTGTGAAGGCGATTAATGGTTAGGTTAGCGGTGTGATGTTAGCGGTGTGAGTTTACAGGTATTGACGGGGGATTATTGAACCGGGCCGTATGGCCCGGTTCATGCGTTGTGGGTGTAGCACGCAGGCGTGTTCCCACACAGGTAGGGTTTTTATCCACCCATCCCCCCTTTCCCCCCTTCCCGTAGGGACGATTCTGCCGATCCCCAGCTTCCTGGCCGGGAAGGGGGGAAGGATTTATCGTGGAGGAAGGCGCGAAACCNNGCAGGGATCCAGTAAGTCCTCAGCCAGGCAAACCATCTCTCCAGTAATCGGGGGTCAGGTTTTCTCCTCTCTATTCCAGCTGAGAAGGTTGGATGGGATTGGAATAGATGCCTTCATGCGGACCTGTGGTGTCATCAATATGCGGGGAGAAGAACTCCCTCCTACCTCGGGGTGTGGTTGGTTGGTGTGGAGGAAGGCGAGGGGCGCAGTCCCTCGCCTTCCTCCACGGACCACTCTTCCCCCCTTCCCAGTGACGGACCAGGGAGCTAGCAGCATAGCCGCTATGGGAATGGGGGTAAGGGGGGATGGGTGGAGGACTGCTCCTAGGAGGGAAGGGAGGCAGCCCCCACGGGGGCAGGTGGGGGATGGGTTTCATTCCGCTTTCTGCTTGCCCCCGGCGGGCTTCTCCATACAATAAACCTATACTCTGGCCGCCAGGAGGTCGCCGTGGCAGAAAACAAAACAAAGCCCACCGGTGTGAGCGTGGACACCTTTCTCCAGTCCGTCCCGGACGAGAAGAAGCGCCAGGACAGCTACGCCGTGCTCGAGCTGATGCGCTCTATCACCGGCATGGAGCCGGTGATGTGGGGCAGCGCCATCGTCGGGTTTGGCCGCTATCACTACCGCTACCCCACCGGGCATGAGGGCGATTCGCCGCTGCTGAGCTTTTCGCCCCGCAAGGACAGCCTGACGCTGTACCTCATGCCGGGCGTGGAACGCTACGCCCCGCTGCTGGAAAAGCTGGGGAAGTACAAGACAGGCAAGGGCTGCCTGTACATCCGCCGCCTGGAGGATGTGGACCAGGCGGTGCTGCGCGAGCTGCTGGCCCGCACGGTGGAAGATACCCGCCAGATGTACCCGGACAGCCCGGCTGAGTAATCACCGCTGCATTAGGGGAAATCCCCCCTCGAGTGGTGGGACTTCCCCGGTGGTGCCCGGCCTGGCCGGGCCGTACAATCTAAAGGACGCAGTCTTGCGGAGTGGGGACACAAGCCCGCATGCGCGGCCTTATTGATATCCGTACCCTCCGGCCATGCCGGAGGCGGGGCCTGCATGGAGGTGACAGTGAGACGGACGATCAACGGCATCTTCTGGATTCTGGTGTACCTGGCACTGGTCATGGCGCCGCTGTTTGTCATGCTGATCGGCCCGGAGCGGCCCGGGCGCGGCTTCTGGCGGGAGTTTTCGGTGGCGCTGGGTTTCGCCGGGCTGGGGATGATGGGCCTGCAGTTCCTGCTGACCACCCGCTTCCAGACCATCACCGCGCCGTACGGGATCGACGTGGTCTATCACTTTCACCGCCAGATCACCTTTGTGGCCCTGGTGCTGATCCTGGCCCATCCCGTCATTCTGCTGGTGGAGACGCCCGGCATGCTGCGCATGCTCAACCCCTTCGCCGGGCTGAATCTGGTCAACATCGGGCTGCTGTCGGTGCTGGCGCTGGTGCTGCTGGTGGCCCTCTCGGTCTGGCGGCGCGGGTTCCGCCTGCGCTACGAGCCCTGGCGGCTGACGCACGGCCTGCTGGCCACGGCGGCGGTGGTGCTGGCCATGGTCCACGTGACCATGGTGGGCTATTACATCAACACGCCCGACAAGCGCACGCTGTGGATCATCATGGCGGCGCTGTGGATCGGCTCGCTGGTCTACATCCGCATCATCAAGCCGCTGTACCTGCTCACCCGCCCCTATAAGGTGGCCGAGGTGATCCCCGAGCGCGGCGAGGCCTCCACGCTGGTGATCCGGCCGGACGGCCACCGGGGAATGACCTTCAAGCCGGGGCAGTTCGTCTGGCTGACGGTCGGCTCGCTGCCGCTGTTCCTCAGCGAGCACCCCTTCTCCATTTCCTCCAGCGCGATGAAGAACGGCGCGGTGGAGCTGACCATCAAAAAGCTGGGCGACTGGTCCAGCCGGGTGAGCGAGATCCAGCCGGGCACACGGGCCTACCTGGACGGGCCGTACGGGGCCTTCAGCCTGGATATGGAAGTGGCGGACGGCTACGTCTTCCTGGCCGGCGGGGTGGGCATCACCCCGATCGTGGGCATGCTGCGCACCATGGCCGACCGCCAGGACAGGCGCCCGGTGCAGCTGTACTACGGCAGTAAAGATTTTGAGAGCGCCACCTTCCGCGAGGAGCTGGACGAGCTGAAACACAAGCTCAACCTGGATGTGGTTTACGTGCTGGAAGAACCGCACGAGGGCTGGGAGGGCGAGCGGGGCTACATCACCCCCGAGCTGCTGGCCCGCCACCTGCCGGAGGACCGCCTGACCCGGCATTACTTCATCTGCGGGCCGGTGCCCATGCTGAACGCGGTGACCCGCGCGCTGAACCTGCTGGGTGTGCCGCAGGAGCAGGTCCACTCCGAGCCGTTCAATATGGTGTGAAAGAGACGGGCGTATGAGGCATGCGTTTGCCAACCAACTGACCATGGTCATCGCCATGCTGGTGCTGGTGCTGGCGATTATCTTCGCGGTGGCCTCCAACCAGATGCAGCCAGCCCCTGCCGCGCCCCAGCCGGCGCAGACGCCCGCCGCCGGGGAGGGCGAGGAGCCGGGGGAGCAGATTTCGGCCATCCCGCACCCGCTGGTCGGGTATGAGAACTGCTCCAGCTGCCACGGGCTGAACGGCATGCTGCCCTATCCGCCGGATCACGAGGGCTGGCCGGATGAATACTGCGCCGCCTGCCACGAAGTGACCACGGTGGGGAATTGAGCGGGGGCTCCCGCCCTGCCCTGCCGCTACCCCGCGCAGCGCTCATCTGCTATAAATAGCTCAGGGGGCAGCACAGCAGGTTTACGGAGGAGCGGCGATGACCAACCTGACACAGACGGGCCGGCCGGAGCGGAGGACCAGCCCCCTGCGCGGGGTGCTGCGGGCACGGTACGCGGCGCTGCCGGCCGAGCACGGCGCCTGGGTGTTCCTCTTCAGCCCGCTGCTGGCGGGGCTGGCCGCCGGCGGATTGGGCC
>CZCB01008079.1_pt1 | contig 11764 bp, 10 predicted proteins | sample 591991 | NCBI WGS metagenome assembly CZCB01 (sample SAMEA3556809, study PRJEB10932) | anaerobic digester metagenome | reverse complement strand
AAGCAGGATGGGTGGATTTGCCGGAGGACGGTTTCAGTTTAGGGGTGTATAAATCCAGAAGCGGACAGGTTCGTTACGGTTACCTGGATCCGGCCCGGCTGCCGGTCAAGCTTCAGTCCGGCAGCCGGAAGGTTCTGGTGGTGGCCCTGGATGCCGGCCTTGCCGGGAGGTATGACACCGTCTTAGTTGACCTCAACGGCAACGGCCGGGTGGATGATGAGAAACCCCTTAAGGCCTATGTGGAGACGCACGAGTATGCATCGCTCTTAACACAAGAAGGGAAGCCCTTTAATTTTGTAATCAGCTACATCAGCCCGGCCGGCAATTATGTGAAGCTGGGGTTTGATGCCATCGGGCACGGTACCAAAGTGGCCGGGATCCTGGCGGGAAACGGCTTGGTGCAAGGGACTGCTCCCGGGGCTGAACTGGTGGCTATCAAGGTGTTTGACGGTTATGGCGGCAATGACCTGAGCCGGCTTAAGGAAGCCGTCAGGTTGGCGGCCAACATGGGAGTCCAGGTAGTTAACCTGAGTTTGGGATATACAGGACTGCCTGCCGGTGAGCGTCAGGAACTGGAGACACTTATTAATGACATGTCTGCATTAAAAGGCATTACCTTCTGCGTATCGGCCGGCAATCTGGGACCAGGTTTGGGTTCTATCACCAGTCCGGCTGACAGCCGGAAGGGTATTTCGGTCGGAGGCTACCTCTCTCCGGCGATATGGAGCCTGAACTACGGCTGGCCGGTGGAGCAGCCCACCCTGTGGCAGTTCAGTTCGGTGGGGCCCTATGCCGGGGGTATCGCACCGTTGGTGGTGGCACCGGCATCGGCAACCACAACGGATGTGCGGTGGAGAGGAGAGTACGTTCTTGAGGAGGGTACCAGCATTGCCGCTCCTTACGCAGCGGGCGGGGTGGCCCTGCTGATCCAGGCCGCCCGTCAGGAAGGAATCCCCGTATCCCCGGATCTAGTGCGGTTGGCGATCTCCCGGGGAGCCGAACCCCTGTCAGGGTATTCGCAGGCAGAAGCCGGATATGGCACCCTCAACCTGCTGCGGAGCTGGGAGATATTAAAGGAAAGACCGGCACTGCCGCTTGAGGCCCGACAGGGGAACGGCGAACGCGGACTCTACACCCGCTCTTACCTGCCCGGGTTGACCTACCTGCAGGTGGCCAATACCGGAGCGGTTAATCAGTACCTGGAGCTTGGCAGCACCAGCTCGTGGATCAAGTTTTCTCAGCCGAACCTGCAGGTGCCCGTCCGGGGAAGTCGGAGTGTGGCCTTGGAATATGAACTGCCTGCTGAGCCGGGTCTGTACAGCGGTGTGATAACCGGGAGTGACCCCGGGTCCGAGGAGACCCGCCTGGAGGTCTTGCAGACGGTGGTGGTTCCCTATAAATTGACCGCCACTTCCGGTGCGGCTGTGAGTGGCGAAGCAGCGGCGGGGATGTACCGGCGGTATTTCTTTGAGGTGCCGGAAGGGAACGGGCAGTTGAACCTCAGGGTTACCATCCCCCGGGATGCATCAGGTCGGTATCAGGGTCGGGTGAGGATGCACGTTATGGATCCCGCCGGCAGACTGATCCATGCCTCGAATTATGCCGGCAGCGGCTACCCAGTCACATCCGGCCATGAGTTCCTGGAATACACGCTGTCAAATCCGGCGGCAGGTGTCTGGGAAGTGGTGGTATACAGCTCCGTTTCCCTGTCCCAGCATGACCTCACCGCCAGCAGGTATACCATAGCCGCCAGCCTGGGAAACTGGGTGAATTCTGAGCCTGAACCGCCGCAGGACAAGTACATAATTGCTTCCGTCCCGTCCGCTATCAAAGCCGGGGTTCAAAACATAACGCTGAACTTCTGGGATAAATTGACCAAGCTCCCGGCCCGGGGGCGGGTGCTTATCAATAACCTTCTTTATGAGCTGAAAAACGGCAAGGTCCACCTGTCTATCACTCCCCAGGACCAGCTCCCCTGGCTGGAAATCGCCTGGTGAGAGAAGCGGGGAATGGTTCGGCTGTGTTACTCAACCGGTTTGCTCACCGGTCTGTGGCTCTTCTCACATATTATCGGTAGGATGGTTCCCGGGCTCCATAAAATGGCCCAGGAACCTGAGGCGTGTCCTGCTCTGACTTGGCAGGGCTGTTTTTATCTCATATTATGTAGAGAGATGACTTATACGGAGGAAAGATGAATTGAAAAAGGTTATGGTGGTATTCGGGACCAGACCGGAAGCGATAAAGATGGCGCCGGTGGTTAAAGCCTTGGAGGCGGTACCGGTTCTGGAAACCGTGGTCTGTGTTACCGCCCAGCACCGGGAGATGCTGGACCAGGTCCTGAAGCTGTTCGGTATTGTGCCCCGGTACGACCTGGACGTCATGAAAGAACGGCAGGACCTGTTCGACATCGCCACCTCGGTTCTGAACGGATTTCGCGAGGTCTTGCTTAAGGAAAGTCCCGATCTGGTCCTGGTTCATGGCGACACCAGCACCACCTTTTTCGGCGCCCTGTCCGCTTATTACCTGCAGATTCCGGTGGGACACGTCGAGGCCGGGCTGCGTACCCGGAACAAGTACTCACCGTTCCCCGAAGAGATCAACCGCACCCTGACCGGACAGCTGGCGGACCTGCATTTTGCACCAACCGAGTGGTCCCGCAGCAACCTGCTGGCAGAGTCTGTGCCCTCCGAAAGGATCTGGGTTACCGGTAATACCGTAATCGATGCCCTGCTGCAGACGGTGAATCCAGAGCACGTTTTTACCCCGGAGCTGGCCGGGATCGACTTTTCCCGGCGCATCCTGCTGGTTACCACCCATCGTCGTGAGAACTGGGGCGAGAAGCTGACCCAGGTGTACCTAGCCCTTTTGGATATACTGGAATCATTCCCCGACACCCTGGTGGTTTTCCCGGTTCACATGAACCCGGTGGTGAGAGATAGGGTATATCAGGTGCTGGGGAATCATCCCCGGGTGAAGCTGATTGAGCCCCTGGAGTACGCCGATTTCGCCAATCTGATGCACCGCTCTTACCTGGTTCTCAGCGATTCGGGAGGGCTGCAGGAGGAAGCTCCTTCACTGGGCAAGCCGGTCCTGGTCCTGCGCGATACCACCGAGCGCCCGGAGGCCGTTGAAGCCGGTACGGTAAAGCTGGTGGGGACCTCGCGCGAGGTTATACGGCAAACAGCCGGTCGACTCCTGGCTGACCGGGAGGAATACGATAAAATGGCCCGCACCGCCAACCCCTATGGTGACGGAAAGGCCTCTCTCCGCATCCGCGACATCATCCTGGATTACTTCCAGCTGTAAGCCACCAAACCGGGATAGGCACCGCAGATCGTGTGATAACAAATCGCGAGAGGAACATGGGGGCGAGCTGCGGGAATAAAACCCGGAACCTCTGGGAGACTCTAAGGAAAGAGTCCTACAGGGGGTATTGGTTGTGGAAACATATTTTTTCGGGGTCCTGAAGGCCTTGCTTGCTTTTGTGGTGATCTTGATATTGGCTCGCTGGCTTAACAAGGAGCAGCTTTCCCAACTCACCTTTTACGACTGGATTGTAGGGATTACTATAGGTTCCATGGCCGCAAACCTGACCAATGAGCCTGAAGGCCGCATCTTGGAACATGTGGTGATCCTGGTCGTCTTCAGCGCAGCCGCTTACCTTACCGGAATGATGACCGTAAAGAGCCGGCCCCTGCGCAAGCTCATCGAGGGCGAGCCCACCGTGGTGATACACAACGGCAGGATCCTGGAGCACAATATGGCCAAGCTCCATTATAACGTGGATAACCTTCTGAACCAGCTCCGTGAAAAGAACGTGTTCAACATCGAGGATGTTGAGTTTGCGCTCCTCGAGGGTAATGGCGGGCTGAGTGTATTGCTGAAATCACAGAAAAGGCCGCTAACCCCCTCCGACCTCGGTATTCCAACCAGTTATGAGGGGCTATCCAGCGAGATTATCGTAGACGGTCAGGTGATTTACCAGAACCTGAAGCAGAATAACCTGGATGAGCAGTGGCTGATAGCCGAATTAAGAAAGCGCGGCTATAACTCCCCCCGTGATATCGTACTGGCCACTCTCAGCTCCGACGGGGAGCTTTATATCGACAATAAAAAAGACGGAACCGAGCATATGGTTGATGTCTCGGATTAGGCGGCTTGCCTGGAATTACAGATTATGGTATTTATAAAAATAGTGCGGATAAGAAGTGATGGGAGGCTAATATGACCAGAATCAGATTTGGAACCGACGGCTGGCGGGACATCATAGCCGACAATTTTACTTTTGCCAATCTCCGGGTGGTGGTACAGGGGATTGCTTCCTATATGAACAGCCGTCAGTTGGGCAAGCGGGGAGTGGTAATCGGGTATGACAACCGTTTTCTCTCCCGGGAATTTGCGGAGGCGGCCTGCAGCGTCCTGGCCGGCAACGGCATCCGGGTGTATATGCCTGAGAAGACCATCCCCACCCCGGTAACCGCCTATGCGGTACGCTTCCACCGCGCCGGCGGCGCGATAATGATAACCGCAAGCCATAATCCTCCCGAATACAGCGGGATAAAGTTCATCCCCGAGTATGCCGGCCCCGCCCTGCCTGATGTTACCGAGGAGATTGAAAAGGAGATCCAATGGGTAAGCGAAGGCGGCCGCATCTACGAACTGTCCCTGGAAGAAGCCGATGAGCTGGAGCTTGTCAGCCGACTTGATGTCGACGAAAGCTACATCAATCACCTGCAGAAGCTGGTTAACCTGAAGGTGGAAGGAAACGGTGAGCCGCCGGCCGTAGTGGTCGATCCAATGTTCGGGGCGGGGATAGGCTACCTGGAGAAAGTATTGCAGGAGGCCGGTTATCGGGTTGTACCCATAAACAACTACCGGGACCCGCTCTTTGGGGGCAGTATGCCGGAACCGACCGACCGGCTGTTGGGGAGGTTGAAAGAGGAAGTGTTAAGCCGCGGGGCCGTTCTCGGCCTGGCTCTGGACGGGGACGCCGACCGGTTTGGAGTGGTTGATGACCAGGGCAGGTACTGGTCACCTAACCGGATTTTGTACCTGCTGCTGCAGCACATCCTGAGGACGCGGAGTATGCGAGGACCGGTCGCCAGAACCCTGGCTACCACCCATATGTTGGACCGGGTGGCTGAGGCCAACGGGCTGGCGGTACTGGAGACCCCGGTGGGATTCAAGTACATAGGACAGTGCCTGCGCGAAAAAGGGTGCATCCTGGGGGGAGAGGAGAGCGGCGGCCTGTCAATCCTGGGTCACGTGCCGGAGAAAGACGGGATCCTGGCCGGGCTCCTGGTGGTCGAAATGCTGGCCTTGAGCGGCAAATCCCTGGACGGGATTCACCAGGATTTTGTTGAGGAATTCGGAAAAATGGAGAGCGAGCGGCTGGACCTCCGTTATGATGAGAAGGATCGGGAAATGGTCTTAACCAGGCTCGAGGGATTTCGACCCCGGCAGGTGGCTGGAATTGCTGTAACATCCATCACCGAGCGGGAGGGGAAGAAAATAATCCTGGAGGATGACAGTTGGCTTCTTATCAGGGCTTCGGGGACGGAACCGGTTTTCAGGATATATGTTGAGGCCCCGGATCAAACGCGGCTCAAGAGTATTCAGGATGAAGTCCGGGTTGTACTGGGCCTTTAGTCCTGGAAAAATTCAGCCTGTAGGCTAAATTTTTTTTGGGAGCGAGTTGGAGTATCATAAATATTATCCGGGGTAACAGAATTAACCATATTGTGAGGAATTCCAGGCTGGGAACGAGTTTTTGATATTTCTGGCAGGGACGCAGCCTTAAGGCCTAGAATAAAGGAGGAAAGGGTTGACTTAGGAGGCCTATTAATGCAGGATAGCTCTGCCGGCAGCATACGAAATACAGACAAAATTGATTTGGCATATTTGGAACAAATCGTCCAAGAAGTGGTGGATACGGTTGAACGAGCCCGCGAGGATATTTATTTCCTGGCCGACCAGGCGCGTCAGGAGTACACTCGGCTGGCCGGTGAGCTGTTGGAGCTCAAGCAGGAGGCCGGCGAGGTTATGTGTATGGTGGAGGAATGCGAAAAAGAGGAAAAGAAGTCGCGGCGGCGGCTCATGGAGGTCAGCCGGGACTTCGAGAAATATACTGAAAAGGATATAAAGGAAGCCTATGATAATGCCCGCAATATGCAGGTCCAGTTGTCCATATTGAGAGAACGGGAAAGGAACCTGAACCACCGCCGGGATCTGTTGGAAAGGAATCTGCGGCAGATTGAACAGCTGGCCCGCCGGGCCGAAAGCATGGTGGGGCGGGTCAATGTAGCAGTAAAGATGTTGCAGGGAAATGCCGAAATAATAAGTGAACAGATCGAAGACGCATTGAAGAAACAGCAGATCGGGATCTGGGTTGTACAGGCCCAGGAGGAGGAGCGGCGCAAGATCGCCCGGGAACTGCATGACGGTCCCGCCCAAAGCCTTGCCAACATCGTGATGAGGCTGAGCCTGATCGAGCGCCTGTGGGAGCAGGACCAGGAATGGGTGAGGCGGGAGATTACTGCTCTTACCGGCATGGTGAGAGACAATATCACCGAGGTCAGGAGGGTGATATTTGATCTCCGACCCATGGCCCTGGATGACCTGGGACTGGTGCCGGCTATGAAGAGGTACCTGGCCGATTACCATGACAAGCACGGGCTGGATGTGCATTTCCTGTTCTTTGGCGAGGAACGCCGCCTTCCCCTGCCAATCGAGGTGGCCCTGTTTCGCCTGACACAGGAGGCATTGTCCAACGTCAGGAAGCATGCCGAAGTTGATGAAGCTCTGGTTAAACTTGAGATCACCCCCCGGATGGCCACCGTAGTGATTAAGGACGATGGGCGGGGATTTGACGTTGCCAGGGCGGCTGAGAAGGGCCGGTATGGCCTTCTGGGGATGCGGGAAAGAGTCGAACTCTTTAATGGCGAGTTAAATATAAAGTCCCGGTTGGGGCATGGGACTCAAATAATTATAAGCATTCCGGTGGGGGAAGGGGAGTAAATGCGTAATGATCAGAGTTGTGGTTGCCGATGACCACGCCTTGATTCGGGAGGGTCTGACCAAGCTCCTGGAGTTGGAAGATGATATCGAGGTGTTGGGAGAGGCCGGAGACGGGCAGGGAGCGATTAACCTGGCCCGGCGCTACCAGCCCGATGTCATTCTCATGGACATCAATATGCCGGTTACTGACGGGATTACCGCTACCAGGGTCATCAAGAGAGAAATGCCTCACACCCGGATCATCGCCTTAACCGTCTATGAGGATGAACAGGTGGTGGAGATGGTAAAAGCCGGGGTATCCGCCTACATACTTAAAGATGTGGCGGCTCAGGAACTGATGACCACCATCCGCCGGGTGATGGAAGGGAATGTTTTCATTCACCCTCGCGTTGCCAGCCGGGTGGTGAAGGAACTCGCCACGGAGCGCAGGAGGTATGAAAGCAGGCTGACCCGGAGAGAAAAGGATATCCTGGACCTGGTGGTAAAAGGCAATTCCAACAAAGAGATTGCGGGACTGCTGTACATAAGCGAGAAAACGGTCAAGAATCACCTGACCAACATTTTCCGCAAACTATCGGTGAAGGACCGCACTCAGGCTGCTGTCTATGCTCTAAAAAACGGCCTGGTCAAATATGAACAGAACAGCTAACCCCAAACCACCCCATTGCATATTATGATAGCAAAGCCTTTCTCCGGGGGGTTCCTATGCTGACCTGGATAAAGATACTGGTGGTTGTGGCCTGGCTGGTGATGCTCCTGATGCTGATCCTGGCTCCGGCGGATTTACCGCGAGGGGGAGAGGCCGTTGTTTTTCATGTGTCTGAATGGGGACCCGAAGTGGAACGCCGCTTTCTGCACACCCTTAAAACCCTGCCTCCGAAATCGCAGCTCATGGTTGTTGACGACGGCACCGACGCCCTGTCAAGTAAGGTAATCGAGAGGCTCGCGGTAAGGAATCCCGGCATTATTGCAGTTAAACCCCGGGAGGTCAACCGCTCGGCATAGGGTCTGTGCCGTCACTTTTCCCGATAATTGCCTGTAACATTCAAATTTCCACAATAGTCAGGTTATCCGGTTGCAGCCGTTTTGCCGACGGCTGTCCATAACCTTCAAATCGATATGTCTCAGACGAACCCTTCATTGTACGTTTTTTTGCCGTAAGACGTTTGAATACCCGTTTTGGTTAGCAGTCTTCCTCCTTCCCGATGTGTTATTTCCTGCCGCATAATGTTTTAATACCCTGGCTGCGACGAAATCCAAAAAAACGCCGTGGCATGGTTATGCCCTAACATATTTAATGCCCTAAGCTGCAGTCCAGCAGCCGTAAGGCTCGGGCGGTGCTCGGCTTACTCAGGCATGGTGCCGATTTCATTTCCAGTGCCCGGTTGGCGTATTACAATTCGCCAAAATCCCGGGTTCTTTTCGCTCCCAAATATGGTAACAGGTTATGGGTATGGTTTGTCCTCCAGCGGTGTCCCGGGCGGGCTGCAGTCCTTTCAGACCTAACGATAGGTGATGGGGATAACTGCACCAGGTCCTAAATTTACTGAATATTTAGGACTATAGGCCTTGAAAGGAATTGGACCATTTTACCCCGCTAAATTGAGCCTTGTGGCAGATTTTCGCCAATTGCGTCGGAACTTACAATATAGGCACAGAATTGTTCTGGAGTGGAGTGTCTAATATTTTAGGAGGTGACCGTTGTGCTGGCAAAACTGAAACAGCTGGTGGTTGAAGAAAACGGACAGGGTATGGCCGAATATGGGCTTATCCTGGCTCTGATTGCGGTAGTAGTCGTGGTTGCTCTGGGACCATTGGGACAAAAGATAAAAGATGTCTTTGATGGAATCGCCGGGTCAAGTGGTTTTGAGTGGCAACCACAGTCAGGATCAGGCAGTTAGTTCTCGCCCCCCCTTCCTTGAGCCCTACTCTCACCCCGAGTAGGGTGTCAGGGGGACGGTTCTCTTGACACCAAAAAGGTGTCAAGAGAACCGTCCCCCTGACACCTTGACTTTTAGGAGGCAAAGGCGATGTCTGTTGATCCGAGTCTTTTTGATATTGTGCTGGTGATGCTGCTGGTTGCGGCCGCGTTGTCGGATATATCAACCCGTCTGATTCCGAACCTCCTGGTAGGGACCGGAATGGTGCTGGCACTGGGCTCCCATTTTGCCCTCTCAGGAGTGGCGGGACTGGTGTTCAGTCTCAAGGGCCTGGCTCTGGGTATGGCTCTACTGATAATACCCTTTTTCATGGGAGGTATGGGGGCCGGGGATGTCAAGCTTTTGGGGATGGTAGGGGCTTTCCTGGGACCGGATATGGTCTGGAACGCATTCCTGTGGACGGCCCTCATCGGTGGAGCCGCGGCTTTGATTTACATAACAGCCAGCGGCCGCCTGTTGGTAACGTTAAAACGCCTGTTACGGCCTCTGGTCTCTGCCTTTCTGCCATGGGCATCCCAGCTTTTGTGCGACATCCGGGAAAAACGGGAGCCTGCACTCTACCTGCCTTACGGGGTAATAATCTCACTGGGGACACTGGCAGCATATTGGAAGGGCTGGTGATCGGCAGGTGTGGCGAGGGATAATCAGAAGCAAACAGGGGCAGTCTCTGGTCGAAATGGCCATTATACTTCCTCTGTTGCTGCTTTTGGTTATGGGCACCATTGAGTTCGGCCGGGTGTTCGGCAGCTACCTGGTCATGGAGAACCTGAGCCGCAGCGCCGCCCGCTTTGGGGTGGTGGGACATACCGACCAGGAGATCCGAGATTTGATAGCGGGGCAAAACCCGTTTTTAAGTACCGACCGCCTGGTGATTAACATCTCACCCGGCGAAACAATGCGGAACCGGGGAGATCCACTGACCGTCAGTCTGGAGTACACCCTTGATCTGGTAACCCCGGTCATGAATGATATCTTACCTAATCCATTTCCGCTCTCCGCCTCTTGCACGATGATGGTGGAGTAATAGGAGGCAGCATGAAAGGAAGCAAGAAGTACTGGATCCTGGCCCTGGTGTTTGCTCTGGCAGCGGCGGCGCTGTTCTACCAGTTCATAATCGGAGTACAAAAGAGATACGAACCCCAGGGTATGAAGCAGGTGATGGTGGCCACCCGTGATATTGAAGAGAATTCCCTGATTGGACCGGGAGACGTGGAGGCGGTCCGTATTCCTTCCCAGTACGTTCATCCCCGTGCGGTAGGGGACAAGAAGGATGTGGTGGGCAAGGTGGCTATCAGCAGCATTGCCGGGGGTGAGCAGGTTTTGAGCTCCCGGTTGCTGGGGGACAGCGGGAATCAGAGCCGGATGTCCTATACCGTCCCTCCCGGGAAACGGGCCATTTCCATCGCCGTGGATGAGGTAACCGGGGTATCGAGATTTATCAGACCTTCAGACCGGGTCGATGTCGTGGTGACGGCCAACATCCCCACGGCCGGACCCGGCGGACAGGAAACGGTGAAGACCTATACCGCCCTGGCCCTGCAGGATTTGGAGGTGCTGGCGGTGGGCAAGAGCCTGCCAGTATCGGTGGAAAATGAAGAGAGAACGGACGGCAACACCCTGACCCTGGCGGTGGAGCCGCAGCAGGCCCTGATACTGACCCTGGCCGCCGAACGCGGAGATATTCGGCTGATGCTCAGGTCTCCAGGCGACCAGGAGAAACCTGCAGTTCCGCCGGTGGATCTGCCGAGGCTGCTGGTCGTGCCGCAGTGATAGAGGAGGTAGCATAATGCAAGAGATCAAGGTACTGATCGCCGATGACATCAAACAAACCCGGGAAAATATCCGCATGCTTCTGGAACTGGACCCGTCAATTCAGGTGGTGGGTGAAGCGGTTGATGGCGAGCAAACCCTGGAAATGGCCCGAATGACATCACCGGATGTGGTGCTGATGGACATTAATATGCCGGTGATGGACGGCATCAAAGCCACCGAGATGCTGACCATTCATTTTCCCCGGATTGCGGTTATCGTTATTTCCGTGCAGGGAGAACAGGAGTACCTGAAAAAAGCGATGATGGCCGGAGCGCGGGAATACATGATCAAACCGTTTACCGCCGACGAGCTTATATCTACTATTAAGCGGGTGGTGGAGATCAATCAAAAACGCTGGGAGGCACAGCAGGTCCCGCTTCAGGCGACCGTCTCCACCCACAAGCCGCAGATCATAACCCTTTTCAGCGCCAAGGGCGGAGCCGGCAGGACTACCCTGGCGGTGAACCTGGCGGTGGCCCTGGCCCAGCACACGGAGGAGCGGGTGGCCCTGGTGGACCTGGACCTGCAGTTCGGGGATGTGGCGGTTATGATGAACATCCATCCCAAGCGTACGATTGCTGAATTGATGCAGGAAAACGAGGAATTTGATCGCGACCTTCTCGAAACGTACCTGTACGGACGCAACGGCGTGAATGTGCTGGCTGCCCCCAACAGGCCGGAACTGGCGGAGTTGGTCAATGAGGAGGGAGTCAACAAAATCCTGCGGGGCCTGGCCGGTTTTCATAGTTATGTCGTGGTTGACACCGCCTGTGCTTTCAACGATATCACCCTGGCCGCTTTTGACCAGTCGGATTCGATACTGATGGTAGTCACCCCTGACCTGCCTTCCCTCAAGGATAATAAACGTGCTCTGGATTTGGCCAAAACCCTTTCCCTGCAGCCGAAGATAAAATTGGTGCTGAACCGCTCCGGGGGAGGGTTCGGCATAGAGGATGAAGATGTGGAACGCTCAATGGAGATGCGCATTGATGCCA
>CZCB01001316.1_pt2 | contig 11770 bp, 10 predicted proteins | sample 591991 | NCBI WGS metagenome assembly CZCB01 (sample SAMEA3556809, study PRJEB10932) | anaerobic digester metagenome | reverse complement strand
GAACGAAGATTCAATGAATATCCTCACCAATATTCTGGTGGAATGCGTCAAAGAGCTATGATTGCAATGGCCATGGCCTGTAATCCAAAACTATTAATTGCAGATGAACCTACCACTGCGATAGATGTAACGATTCAGGCGCAAATTTTCGAATTGATGTTAAAATTACAAAATCAGTATAATATGACTATTATGCTTATTACACATGATATGGGTGTAATTGCAGAATTAGCTGATGACGTAGTTGTTATGTATATGGGTAATATTGTTGAAAGTGGAAGTGTTGATGAGATTTTAACGAATGCTTCTCATCCATATACAAAAGCTTTACTAAAATGCATACCAGTTTTAGGTAAAGGTAAAAATCAAGAAATAGAACCAATTAAAGGAACTACCCCTGATCCTTATGATAGACCAAAAGGTTGCCAATTTTATCCTCGATGTGATTATGCGACCGACAAATGTTTAGAAGTTCCAGAGATCTCATATGTTAACGAATCTCATTCAGTTAAATGTTGGCATTATATGAGGGTGTTAGAAAATGAATAACTCAAATAATGTTTTAATAAAATTAAGAGATGTAAAAATCTATTTTCCAATTTTTAAAGGAGTTTTTAAAAGGGTAGTTGGTTATGTAAAGGCAGTTAATGGTGTTGATTTAGATATATACCAAGGAGAAACCTTGGGATTGGTTGGAGAGAGTGGAAGTGGAAAAACAACATTAGGAAAAGGTATATTACAGTTATTAAAGATAAGTTCTGGTGAAGTTATTTATAAATTTAATGGAGAAGAAAAAAATTTAAAAACGTTATCTGATGAAGAAATGTTTGATGCTAGAAAGAGAATGCAAATAGTATTTCAAGATCCATATTCTACCCTTAATCCTGCGCTAACAATTTTTAATCAACTTCAGGATCCATTAAAAAAATTTGGTGTAAAACCAAAATCTAGAAGGCGTGAAATACTAGAACATATTCTTGAAGAAGTTAATATGCCAAAAGAGTCACTTAATCATTACCCTAATGAATTTAGTGGAGGTCAAAGACAAAGAATAGGAATTGCAAGAGCTTTAAGTTTAAGTCCAAACTTTATAGTTCTTGATGAAGCTACTAGTGCTTTAGATGTTTCAATTCAAGCGCAGGTTTTAAAATTGTTAAGTAGTTTAAAAGAGGAACGTGACTTAACTTATTTGTTTATAACCCATAATTTAAGTGTTGCTGAGTATTTTTGTGATCGAATAGCAGTAATGTATCTTGGAAAGATAGTCGAAATCTCGACTGCAGAAGAAATATATAATAATCCTTTGCACCCATATTCTAAAGCATTGATTTCTGCAATACCTGTCGTTGATTCACAATCAAAATTCGATAGAAAAAGAATAATACTTGAGGGAGATGTTCCAGATCCAGCAAATCCACCAAGCGGATGTCCTTTTCATCCTAGGTGTAAAAAAGTTATGGAAGAATGTAAACATAATATTCCTGAGCTAAAAAAGTTATTAACGAATGCTAAAGGACATTATGTTTCTTGTCATTTATACAAAGATGAATTTACTGAAAAAATAAATTGAAAAAAATGCAACAAAATTTGATTTCAGTTAATTAGTAACAACAAATTTGGAATAAAGGGAGGTCTAATTATTTCAAAAAAGTATTTATTACTTAATAGAGGTATTTTGAATGGACATTTGCTAGATAATGTAACTTTGACTGTTAATACAGTACAAAAAGATACCAAGAATAATCCACTCTTTTCTGAAGAATATTTTGGTGTACATAAGAAAAAATGGGAAGTTCGTTATGATAATGGATATCCTAATGTAATTTATGATCCCAAATATCAGAAATATCGTTGTTATTATACTTCTTTTACATATGATAATGATTCTTCAAACACATCATTAAAAGAACGAATTAATAAGCGGTATGTACCATCCAAAAACAGGATTTCCTCTCTTTGTTATGCAGAAAGCATAGATGGTATAAATTGGTATAAACCTAATCTTAACTTAGTGAATTTTGATGGTAGTTACGAAAACAACATTTTAATGGAATTTGTACATGGAACAAGCGTTTTTTTGGATGAAGAAGAATTAGATTTTAGAAAAAGATATAAATTGATTACAAAGGTAGATTACCCTAGTGGCAGAAGTTATATGGCTGTTTCTTTTTCAGAAGATGGGATTCACTTTGGAAAACTTATAGAATGGCCTAGATACAATCCTCAGGCAGATACGCACAACTTTGCTTTTAAAGACAAAAAAACTGGTAAATATAAAGTCATAACTAGAATTTGGCAGGATGGCGTAAGAATACCAGCTATTTCCGAAAGTATAGACTTTATTAACTGGTCAGAGCCAGAAGAAATATTAAGAGGAGATGGCTTTCAGAATCAAATATATTCTATGCCTGTATTTCAATGTGAAGATATATATGTCGGACTTGCTTCCATTTATCATGAAGGTGATCGTTCAGATCAAAATTATGATTTAGTTGATATTGAATTAAAATATGCTACAAATATTGGACATTGGGATAGTGTCTGTAAAGGCCAATATTTTATACCAAGAGGAGAAGGGTTTTATCCTGATGGTGAATTTGATTGTGGTTGCATCTATGCAGCTTCTCCTATAGAAATTGATAATAAATTGTATTTCTATTATATGGGAGGAAATGGGCCACACACCGATTTTAGAGAAACTTCGTTTGCTAGAAGTTGGATAGAAAAAGATAAATTTGCATACTATGAAACAAAAGACAAGAATAGGGAAGGAATTCTTTATACAAGACCTTTTACTATTCTCGGAGATGATCTATTTCTTCTGACAGATATTGATACATTAGGTGAGATTAGTGTGTCTTTATGTAAAGAAAATGAAGAATCATATGAAGGATTTGAATTAGAAAATAGTGTATTAATAGGTACGGATACTAATTACCAAAGAATTTGTTTTAAAAAAAAGAAAGTACAAGAGTTAAAAGGAAAATCAGTAGTAATACTAATAAAATTTAAGAATGCAAGAATTTATTCAATTGCTGGAGATATAGAAACAAATAAAATAAGATTGTAATTTTTTTGAATAAAATTCTCAATTATGTGGACAATAGCATTTTTAAAGTAGTTTTTTATTTAAAAATAAATGTTCATGGAGGCATAAAAATGGCTAATTTTAAAGTAGAAGAAATAAAAGGAATTATACCAGCAGCATTAACTATTTTTGGAAAAGATGAAGAAATAGACGAAAAAGGCACACGATTGTATATAGATTATTTACTAAAGCAAGGCGTCGACGGACTGTATTTAACTGGGAGTACTGGCGAAGCATTTTTGATGGATTTAGACGAAAGAAAAAGATATGTGGAAATTGTTGTCGATGAAGTAGGAGGAAGGGTACCTATAATAGTTCATATTGGAGATATAGGAACTAAAAAGTCGATTGAATTAGCCAATCATGCATATAACACTGGAGCTGATGCAATTTCATCTGTTCCGCCTTTTTATTGGCAATTTGGCGAAGAAAATATTATTAATTATTACTTTGACATTTCTAGTTCCGTTCCAATTCCTTTAATAGTATATAATATTGCTCTTGCAGGTATTTTACGGTTAAATATAATAAAAAAGATATCAAAGATAGAAAATGTTAAAGGAATAAAATATACAGCAACAACTCATGATCAAATTTCTACAATTAAAGATCAAGTCGGACAAAGTTTTCTTGTATATTCAGGTTGCGATGAAATGGCTGCTTCCGGTTTAATTAACGGAGCTGATGGAATTATAGGTTCATTTCTTAGTTTAATGCCCGAATTATTTATAGATATATACAAGGCAATTGAGAATAATGATTTAGCAACTGCAAAAGCAAAGCAAAAAGATGTAATTAGAATAATTGAATATTCATTACATTACGATTATTTTTCTGTGATACGTTTAGGTTTGAAATGGATGGGAATACCTGGTGGATATTCAAGAAGGCCGTTTAAAAGCTATAATGATGAAGAAGAAAAAGCAATTAAGAGAGGTTTTTTAGATTTGAAAGAAAGATATCATATTCAGGACGTAAAATTTTTAGACTTGTTGTAATTGTGTCTAACTTTTTTAATTATACTTCTAATATTAAGATAACAGAGTTTCTCAAGTTTTCATAGAAAAATAGCGGGGTGTTTTTATTGATTAATATTAACAACTATGATACAGATGTATTAGTAATTGGTGGAGGATTAGCAGGTATCTCAGCAGCTATAGAAGCAGCTACAAGTGGTGTTAAAGTAACAATGGTAGTTGCAAATAAATTGTTTTCAGGATCAAGTTTTAGTCCTTATACATGGGGTTTAGGAATTGTAGCCCCCTTTAATGAACTAGATAAAAAAGACTTTGTCGAAAGTATTTATGAGGTTGGCTGTGGTTTGGTAGATAAAGAATTAAGTTGTACACTAATAGACAACATAGAAACAAGGATTAGAGAATTAGAAGATTTAGGAATCAATTTTAAAACACCTCAAAATATCATGGGAGATGAAACGTTAATACCATGTTTTGATAATAAACATAGAAAATGGTTTGGCTTTACTTTTGAACACTCAAAGCAAATATTTTTTGAAAGAATGAAAGAGCTAAATATAAATATATTAGAACATCAAAAAATAGTAAAATTATTTACAAATAAAGAAGTATTTACAGGTGCTCTTGGTATTAATGAAAATAATCAATTTAATTTTTTCAGTGCATCTTCAGTTGTGATAGCTACAGGTGGTTTCGGAGGATTATACAAACATAACCTTAATACTGAAGACATTAATGGTGAAGGCCTTACCTTAGCATTATCTGCTGGTTGTAAATTAATTAATTTAGAGTTTCTTCAGTTTATACCTGGATATTTAAAACCAAAATATAAAACTATATTTGCTGAAAAAGCCTTTAAATATACTACTTTGGAAGATAGTAATGGAAATAGTATTCTTGGAAAATATTTTCCTGAATATGTTAATGAAAAAGATATTTTGAATGAAAGATCAACTCATGGGCCTTTTAGTAGCAGACTGAAATCAAAATATTTAGACATAGCATTGTTCAAAGAAAGTCTTAGAAACTCAGAACTTCAAGGTGCTAAGGTAAAATATGACATTTCAATTTCAAATAGTGAAGGATTTTTGATTAAGGAATATTTTAATTGGCTTGAGCAAACGAGAGGAATAAAATATAATGAAGAAATAGTAATAACTACTTTTGCACATGCATCTAACGGCGGAATTAGAATTAATAAACGTGCAGAAACAGGTGTAAAAGGGATTTATGCAGCTGGTGAAGTAACAGGAGGGATGCATGGGGCGGATAGGATAGGAGGTTTATCTACGGCTAACGCCCTTGTTTTTGGAAAAATAGCAGGACAAAATGCTGCTCTATTTGCTAAAAATCAAAGAAATTACAATAAAGAAAATATTATTAAACCGAAAATTAGTTTATATATAGATAGTATAAGAATTCCTAAACTTAATCCGAACCTAATAATTGAAGAAGTAAAGGAACTTATGTGGAAAAGCGGGAACGTCGTTAGAAACGATGAACAATTAAATTATGCTATTAAAAAGATAAAAGAATTATCAACAAATTTTCAGGAAGGAATTGAATATTTTAAGGAAATTGATCTTTATAACATTATCAAAGCAAAAAATTATGTAGATTTATCATTAATTTTACTTACTACTATGCTATTAAGAGAGGAAAGTAGAGGTTCTCATTTCAGAGAGGATTATCCATTTCAAATGAATAAGTTTAATAAATTTATAGTTGTTTCAAAAAATAAAAAAGGAGTCATAGAATATCACATGGAAGCCCCTAACAATTAAATAAGCTTATTTTGATATTTTTCAACTTTAGATAATAAAAGGGAGGAATGTTATCCTCCCTTTTATTCATTGGTTGTTAAAGGATCTCCTATTTTTAACAATCCAACATCGTTTATTTCTAGAAAATGTGTTCTAGTATCGTGACCGCATAACCGACAACCATCTATTCTAAAGAGTCTAACTACCTCGCCAATAGGTCTATCATATATTTTTGCTGTATATTGCGACATTATTAATTCTTTGGCTAAAACCATTGTTCCATCTGCAATATGGCCAACTGCATAACTACTTTCTTTACCATACCATCACCCTCCTTTGAAGGCTACTGGTTGGAGTTTTTATTATCTTTCCAGAAGATATTTTACCATGCTATACTAAGATTGCGTGAATGTTATTAATTTTTTATTTTCTTTTTTAAATTTAGTTAACAGTCAAAAATTTTTAGACAAAAAATGCTAAGATTTTTAACAAGCAATTACTTTAGAGGTAGTTTCTAAAAATTAATTAAAAAAAGATTACTATTTATTTTCTAGCAAGAATATAATAATGACAACTTTTTGATCCATCGTTTTTGATATCTTCTACATAAAGCAACTTTTGAATCTCAAAATTAGAAAGAAGACTTTTTGCCTCTTGTTCGTTTACAAAATAGTGAGGAAGACCTTTTTCTATTCCATCTTGTTTAATGATCGTGTTTTCATCAATTTTGTAATTTAAATTTTTTAAATAAGAGGTGTTGTTTTTAGAATTAAGGGTTACGAACAATTCTCCGCCTGGTTTAAGAACGCGATCAATTTCTGAGATAACCTTCTTAATACCCTTAGAATCTGTGTGATATATAACATGAAATGAAAATACCGCGTCAAAAGTAGAATTTTCAAAGGGTAAAGAGTGCATATCACATAGTTTTACGTCAATTTTGTAATCTTTTTGTTTACAAATGGCTTCAAACTTCTCAATTGCGCTTGGTGACCCATCTACAGCAGTAACGTTAAATCCTTGTTCATAGAAATATAATGAGTTCCTTCCAAGGCCACAGCCAAGATCTAAAATCTTGTTTTTGTTTTCCTTTTTCCAACGGATGGAAAGAGGGTATACCACAGGAGCAGGAGTTAGCCAATGATCATCATTTATGTTATTCCAATCCCATGCACCAGTAATGTGATTTTTATTTTCCATTTTTTTTGCCTCTACTTAAAATCTTTTATCATCATTAAATAGACTACCTATGAATCCTCTACTTATGTTTCGAGATTCATCTTTACTTGTGAAATGAGCTGCTTGAATTATTCTATCAGCAAGTCTAGAAAAAGGAAGACTTTGAAGATAAACTTTTCCTGGACCAGTGAGTTGAGCTAGGAATATTCCTTCACCACCAAAAAGTGCATTTTTAAAACCACCAACAAACTTGATATCATAATCAACTGTTTCCGAAAATCCGACTATACAACCAGTATCAACTCTCAATGTTTCTCCGGGTTCTAAAAATTTTTCTACAATAGTTCCACCTGCATGAATAAAAGCCATACCGTTCCCTTCAAGTTTTTGGAGAATGAATCCTTCACCTCCAAATATTCCTGCTCCAATTTTTTTAACAAATTGAATTTTTATTTCTATGCCTTTGGCAGAACAAAGATAACTATTTTTTTGACAAATAAATTGACCATTAAATTCAAGCAAATCGACAGGAATAATTTTGCCAGGATATGGAGCAGAAAAAGCCACTCTGCCCTTTCCTGAACCAGAATTGATAAAATTTGTAATAAAAAAAGATTCTCCGACTATCATTCTTTTAAAACCCTTGAACATTCCTCCTTCTGCATTTGTTTGCATGACAATATTATTATCCATATACATTAAAGCCCCAGCTTCTGCTCTAACGCTTTCTTGAGGATCTAATTCAATTTCAACTAATTGCATATCGTCTCCAAATATTTTATAATCGATAATATCTGCCATCTTTTATTCCTCCCGTTATTATTATTTTACTCACTTTAAATATTCAAAATTCTTAATATATCTAATACTCTCTAACAGTATTTTATCTATGTTTATTAAAATGATACCGTGAAAGAGAAAGGAATTTTTATTTAAATTAACAACATCATAAATCAAAATCATGTTTTTAAAAATATCTCATTTGTAAAATATTTTTAGCTTCGATTTTATATTATATATTAAATATATTAAAAAATTAAATATACAACAACATTCAAATTCATGTCTGTTAAGTTATACCTCTAAGAGGGTATAGTTTAATAATGTTTGTTCAGCAGATTAAGAATAAGTCAAGATTTCAATGATTAGAGGGTTAGATAAATTGGAGATGTTGTTGTAGGCTAGATAATGATTTAGGAATAAGTGTTCTAGAGTCGTTTCTTTCGATTGATGGAGAATTTGGAACAATATTAGAAAATTATATGCGGATTTTTCAATTTACTTGTTTTTTTAACTAAATCTTATTGATTTTTTTATAATTTGTGTTATAATAATAATGAGAATCTGTCTAGTAAATTAAACAAGAAGATAAATGCCGAGGGCTATTGCCCTCGAGATTTTTTATAACCGAAGCTACTAAGATTTTAGTAAGAAATTTAGAAATATAGTGGCTTTATATTTTTTTAATAAAAGAAGCGCATAGAATCATATCATTAATCTTTTCTAAGATTTGAGATAGTTGAGTGAGATATAGAGACTTTAGAAATGAGAATTTTTTAAAATTAAACTTTTGAATTTATAGCGGGTCCAGGGCGGAGCCCCCCTCCCCTCCTTCGGTACAAGTACCGAAAAAGTTGAAAGAATTAAGAATTAGCGAAGATTAGAGGTATGGAGGTATTTTTGAAAAAAATTTAAAACTAAAAGATTGGTAAAACTTAGGTTTTGGAATTTCTAAAGTAGGTAGAGTGAGATAAACAAGGAGGGTTTGACATGCTTACTAATGAAGAGATACGACAGTTAATTTGGGAAAAGTCGAGTGAAGTTGCTGCGAAAATTGGACTTGAGATTTTTGATATATCAATCAGAGGGACTCGAAAGAATAAAACAGTCGAGATAGTTATTGATAATCTAAATGATTATGTTTCAATAGGTGATTGTGAAAGATTTTCAAGGGCAATAGAACCATGGTTAGATGAACTAAATATTTTTGACAGCAGTTATGATTTGGTAGTTAGCTCTCCGGGACTTGATAGAAAATTAAGAGATAGAAATGATTATATTAGGTTCAAAGGGAAACTTGCAAAATTTACTTTAAAAGGGGATGAGGCTAAGGCAGTTACGATAATAGGTTATATTGACGATGTTAACGATGAAATTTTAAAAGTTACAGAAAAAGAATCGAAAAGAGTTGTTGAAATTCCATTAAATGACGTTCAGAAAGCCAATTTAGAAATTGATTTTTAGAATAAAAGTTTTTAGGAGGTGGATTAGGTGAATTTAAATTTACTAGAGGCTATAGATTCTTTAGAAAAAGAAAAAGGGATTAGTCGCGATTATCTAATTGATATTATAGCTAAATCGATAAAAAGTGCATACAAGAAAAATTATGGAGCCAAAAATGTTGAAATAGATATAGATAAAAATCTCACAAGATTAAATGTTTATCAGGTATGGAATGTTGTTGAAGTTGTAGAGAATCCCAAAGAAGAAATTTCTTTAGAAGAAGCTAAAAAGATAGACCCTAAAGTTGAAGTTGGAGGAGTTATAAGGAAGAAGGTTAATTTGAAGAAAGATTTTAACAGAATAGCGGCTCAGACAGCTAAACAGGTTATTCTACAAAATTTAAAGGAAGTTGAAAAGAAAAAGTTGTTTGAAAGGTATCTTCCTTTAAAAAATAAGATATCAACAGCTGAAGTAATAAGGGTTACAGATAGTTATATAGATATACGAATTGGAAAACTTGAAACAAAACTGCCTGATAAAGAGATGATTCCTGGAGAAACATTTAATAAAGGAGATTTAATTAAGGTATATATAAAAGACATTCAAAGTACATCTAAAGGGCCAAGAATAATGGTCTCTCGAACTGCTCCAGAATTTATTTGCGAACTTTTAACAAGTATAGTGCCTGAAATTGACGAAGGGATTGTTAAAATTGTTAAAATAAGTAGGGAACCAGGAATCAGAACTAAAGTAGCTGTAATGAGTACTGTTCCAAATGTTGATGCTGTAGGTGCATGTATAGGAGAAAAAGGAATTAGGATAAATGAGCTATTAAAAGAAATTAAGAATGAAAAAGTTGATATAATTGAGTACTCTGAAGATCCAAAGATTTTTATCAAAAATGCTTTAGCTCCTGCTGAAGTTAAGAATATCACTTTAAATGAAGAAGAAAGAACTGCTTATGTGTATGTTCCAGAGAATCAATTTTCCTTAGCAGTTGGAAAAGGTGGACAGACAGCACGACTTGCAGCGAAAATCACAGGTTGGAAAATAGATATTCACTCCATTAATTAAATATCAAATTATAGCCGAGGAATTGCCGTGTGTAATTAAAATATAACACGGCAATTTTTTTATACTTGACTTGGAGTTAACTCCATATTATATAATTAAAAAAATGTTAAAAAATAATGCTTAATTTAACTAAAAAAATAAAATAAAATAAAAATAAAAAAGACTTGACATAGAGTTAACTCCAAGGTGTATGATTAAATTAACAAGAGAGAAAAAATTATTTAAAGGGGATGAAAATCATGAAAAAAAGCCAAGAACAAGATAATTTCATATCAATAATTAGGAATGGTTCACAAGAATCATTTAAAGGTCCAGAAGAATGGTTTACCGGTGAGGTGTTTGTTAAAAATCTTTTTTTGGAGAATAGTTTACTCACCTATAGTGGAAGTTTGGTCACATTTCAACCAGGTGCAAGAACAGCTTGGCATAGCCATCCCATAGGACAGAGATTGATTATAACTGAAGGAGTTGGGTGGGTACAACAATGGGGTGAGCCAATAGAAGAGGTTAGAGAGAGTGATGTTGTTTGGTTTCCTGCTGGTGTTAAACATTGGCATGGTGCAACACCCACAAGTTCAATGTCACATATAGCACTTTCAGGTGTTTATGAATCTCAAGCAGCAGATTGGATGGAAAAAGTGAGTGATGAACAATATAATAAAAAGAATAAAAAGCAGGCTTTATCTATCAAGCAAGAAAACATTGTTGCCATTTCTGCTTTCACCGCAATTGGTGATTTGTCAAAATTAAAAAATTCTTTAAATAATGGATTAGACTCAGGCTTGACAATAAATGAAATTAAAGAAATCCTTATACAATTATACGCATATACTGGATTTCCACGAAGTTTAAATGCACTCACTACCTTTATGGAAGTTGTAGAAGAAAGAAAATCAAAGGGAATCAAGGATGAACTAGGTAAAGAGGCTAATACTCTACCTACCAATAAAAGTAGTATAGAAGTAGGTACAGAGATTCAAACGGAATTAGTGGGATCACCAGTTTCAGGAAAATTATATGAATTTGCACCTGCAATGGACAAATTCCTGAAAGGACATTTATTTGGCGAAATATTTGGACGTGGTATTCTTGATTATAAAAGTAGAGAGATGGTTACCATAGCAGCCCTAGCCAGCATGGATGGAGTAGATTCACAACTAATGTCTCATTATTTAATGGGTTTAAATGCTGGGCTAACCCAAGATCAGATTATGGGTATAATGTCTGTTCTTGAACATGAAATAGGTCATGAAAAAGCACGAAATGCATATTGATTGTTAAATGAAACTTTAAAAGACAAAAATCTAATGTCAATTACCCACCGTCTATAGAGGCGGGGGCTTGTAGAAATACAAGCTCGATTGATTAGCCTATGTCATTAGCTTTTGCTAATGATTAGTTATAGCAGAATATATAGTCACCGTGGGATGCTCCACAAGTCCCATGCTCTGAGGGTAATGGTTAAA
>CZCB01015093.1_pt1 | contig 11791 bp, 8 predicted proteins | sample 591991 | NCBI WGS metagenome assembly CZCB01 (sample SAMEA3556809, study PRJEB10932) | anaerobic digester metagenome | reverse complement strand
GTTCACGAAATAGCAACCAATACGTTGTATGTTCCCGCAGGACAAAGGGCTCGGTTAACACTCGAAGACGGTACAAACGTATGGCTCAATGCCCAATCTATGTTGACTTATCCTTCGCATTTTGCAGGTAAAGAACGCAAAGTCACCCTAACCGGAGAGGCATTTTTTGATGTGGCGAAAAATCCCCGTAAACCTTTTATCGTGGAATCTCAGGATATTCGATTAAAGGTGCTTGGAACACAATTCAATGTATATAATTATCCAAAAACGGGTTATTCTCGGATTGCTCTGATTGAGGGTTCGGTAAAGATTTCTTGGAATGCTAACGAATCCGATCATGTTATATTGAAACCAAATCAAGAGGTAAATCTGCAAGGAGGAAAAGCATCGATATCCAGAATAACGAATCCGAATCATTTTCTTTGGAAAGATGGTATTTATTGTTTTGAAAATGAACGGTTGATCGATATCATTGAAAAATTGCAACTTTATTACGATGTTACGATTAAGGTGGAAGATCCTGAAATTTTCAACGTGAGGTATACCGGAAAATTCCGTCAACGCGACGGCATCGATGAAATTCTGCGGATCATCCAAAAAATACATCCTTTCAACATTGAAAAAGACATCGATCATAATATCATCACATTAAGCAAATAAAATTACTAATTCATTAAAATAATATGCCTATGAGAAAAAAGAAGTCATAAAACAAGCGAGGCGACAAGTGCGGGCACACTCATCGCCTCAAAAAAGCAAACACCTAATATCTATTTAGTATTCACTTTAATATCACAAAGATATGAAAATAAAATTTCTAACAACACCTTATTTAATAAAAAACAAAACCTTTAAAGGAATCTTTCGAATCATGAAAATTTGTTTTATCCTTTTATTTGTTTTCTCTTTTCAGTTGATGGCCTTAAATACGGAAGCGCAGGAAGCGGTTATCGAGTTGAAAACGAATTCGATAACCGTAGGTCAACTGATAGAGGAAATTGAAAAGCAAACCGATTATTTGGTGGTTTACAGCAATCGCGAAGTAGATGCCAACCGAAAGGTGGATGTTCAACGCAAGTCGGATAAAGTATCGGCATATCTTAATGAAGCTTTTGCGGGCACCGACATCGGTTACGATTTTGAGAACAACTACATCGTGCTGATGAAAAAAACCAGGCGAAATGCCTCCACTGTTGCCGAAATGATTCGTTCTGCCCAACAGCAAGGCAAAACGATAACGGGAAAAGTTGTGGATGTCAATGGCGAGCCAATTATCGGAGCTACCATTTTAATAAAAGGCACCGGTCAAGGAACCGTTACCGACATGGACGGAAATTATGCATTAGCGAATGTACCTGAAGATGCAATTCTCCAGTTCAGTTATGTAGGGATGGAATCCCAAGAAATTCCTGTTAGTCGAAAAACAGTCATCAATGTTACAATGAAAGAAGCTGCAGAACTTTTGGAGGAAGTAGTAGTAGTAGGATATGGTGTGCAGAAAAAAATAAACTTGACAGGAGCAGTTTCTTCCGTGGATTATTCCAAAGAAGCGGCTTCTCGTCCTCTAGTTGATGCAGCGCAAGCTTTGGGGGGTATAGTACCTGGTTTGCAGGTTATGCAAGGGTCAGGTAATCCTTATGCGGAGAATTTCTCAATTAACATTCGTGGTATAGGAACACTAAATAATTCAAATCCTTTAATATTGGTCGATGGGATGGAGCAATCTCTCAGTAATGTAAATCCGATTGATATTGAATCGATATCCGTTTTGAAGGATGCGGCTTCTTGTGCTATTTATGGCAACCGTGGTGCCAACGGTGTAATCCTGATAACCACAAAAACTGGTGGCAAGAAGGGTAAAGTTAATATAGACGTGTCTGCAAAATTATCTTTTAATTCTCCGATGAGGGTCCCGAAGCTTGTAAATAACTATGCTGATTACATGGAATTGATGAATGAATCTTATACAAATTTAGGCCGATCGCCCGCATTTACGGATGCAACGATCAATTTATGGCGTGAGAAAGAGAAAGATCCTTATGGCAAAGCTGATTCTGGCTATCCAAATTATGTAGCCTATCCAAATACCGACTGGTACGATGCTATCTATGATGGTACTTGGATGCAGGATTATACTGTACAGGCATCAGGTTCAACAGATAAGTCAGGTTATAACTTTTCTTTTGGGTATATTGATAACCCAGGCATTCTGAAAAATTCAGGTTTCAAACGTTTCTTCGTTCGAAGTAATGTCTATGTCGATGTTGCTGAATGGCTACGTGTAGGTAGTCGTATATGGGGCTATAACACCGATCGTGATCGTGTAGGTGCTGGTTCTCTGACCAGTCTAGATATGACGAAAATTGTACCAGGTACTTTCCCTTATTATGATGGTAAATATGGCGCTCCTGAATCTAATGAAGAAGATCCACAATCGCACAATCCCTTGTGGGATATGAATTTTGAGCATGGCGATATGAAATATACACAAATATTCAATAATTTCTATACTTCAATAAAATTCTTAAAGCATTTTAATTATGATTTTGGTTTTTGGTACAAACACTATATTTATGATGGTAAATATGCTTCTAATGCTTTTCCAAAATGGAGTTTTAGGTTGAATGAAATTACAGCTCCTCCAATTGATTTAAAAATAGCTACAACTGGCCAGACTTATAATAGGGAAAATTACTGGAAATTTAATCATATCATTAATTATGATCAAAGTTTCGGTAAACACGACATAACAGCATTAGCCGGATTTGAAGAGGAACGATTTTGGAGTCGTACGTCAAATGTTACCTTGCAAGGTCTAATTGATCCCTATATCGATGATCTTGATGTTGGAACTGAATATAAATCTTCCTATGGGACAAGTGACGAATATACTGCTCGTTCTTGGTTTGGTAGAGCAACATATGCTTATGATGGGCGTTATTTGTTCGAAGTAGATATGCGTTATGACGGTTCTTCAAGATTTGCTCCCGAAAATCGTTGGGGTTTTTTCCCTGCTGCATCTGCAGGATGGAGAATTTCGGAAGAGTCATTTATGAGAGGTTCTAAGGTTTGGCTTGACAATTTCAAATTGCGCGTTTCTTGGGGCAGACTCGGTAATAACAGTATTGGCAATTACGAATGGCAACAGACATATGGATTAGTAAATTATCCATTTAATAGTAGGACGAATCTAGGTCTTGCTCCAACAACACAAGCAAATATCGATTTACATTGGGAAGAGACTACGAATACAAATTTCGGTGTTGATTTTGGTATATTGAAGAATCGATTATCAGGTACAATAGATTATTACAATAGGGTAACATCAGGGATTCTTTATCGTCCCTCTATAATGTTGATATATGGTAACATTAATGCAGCGCGTCAGAATATTGCTGAAGTTACTAATAAAGGGTTGGAGATGCAGTTGACATGGAATGACCGTATCAATGACTTTTATTATAGCATTACCGGTAATTTCGCATATAATAAGAATAAAGTCACCAAATATAAAGGGAAACTTATTCGTGGTTGGGAAATGGATGAAGACGGTAATAAGATATATAATACTAATATCGGAGATGTTTCAACAGGAGGTACAAATCGAATATTGGAAGGTTACATGATTAATGAATATTATATGTTGCAACCTTACCAAGGGGATCAAAATTATTTTAACCAAGATGGTTCCGTTAATCCAGATGGCGGTCCTAAAGATGGTATGATTCGTACGGAAGATGATATGAAATGGTTGAATGCCATGTCAAATGCAGGTTATAGTTTTTATCCAAACCAAAGAATAGGTAAAGACGGTATTTGGTATGGTGATTATATTTATGCTGACCTCAATGGTGATGGAATCTATGGTAATGTGTATGATAACGATTTTCGCGGTTGTTCTTCTGTCCCAAAATGGAATTTCGGCGCACTGTTGAGTGCTGGCTGGAGAGGATTCGATTTTTCAATGAACTGGTATGGTGTTGTGGGTAATAAACTTTATTTTTATCGTAATGGCCATAATGCCAGTACTACCATAAAAGGGTATGCTATTGGTCAAAATGTTGCAAATGATCGTTACTTTTATGATCCTGATAATCAGACCGATCCACGCACAAACCTCTCTTCTAAAAATCCTAGGTTGACCAACAACTCTGGGAGTAGTCAGAGTGAATCTACAAATACTAAGTGGTTATATAAAGGGGATTTTTTAAAGCTCAAAAATTTAACATTTGGATATACTATTCCGAAGAATTATGTTCAAAAGATTTATGTACAAAACATTCGTGTTTTCTTTTCGGGTGAAAATTTGCTAACAATTACGGGTTATCCTGGTATTGACCCTGAAATGCGTACTTCTATTGATTATTTAACTTATCGTCAGTTAGCGTTCGGCGTAAATGTCACATTTTAATTAAAAGAGAAAGATTATGAAGAAGATAAATCAATATTTTTTATTAGGATTAATTTCTGTATTAATGTTTGCGGGCTGTGAGAGTGATTTTTTAGATAAAGCTCCACGTAATGCTGTTAGCAGTTCAAATATTTGGGAGAGTTCAAATTTGGCAAAACAAGCAGTCGCTGGTGTTTATAACGCTTTTGTTGGTTGGTATTGTGCTGGTTATGCCAATAATGCAGCTCGTATATGGGATGGTTATTCTTCAGTTATGGATATCGATTTGAATTGGATATCACAAAATGCACTTGTCAGGGGAACTGCCACGCCGTCTTCTAGTCAATTTAGCAGTTATTATCAACGTTGTTATACGATGATTAATCGTGCCAATGATGTTATAGCCAATATCAACAGTGTGCCTGATATGAGTGATGCAGATAAATCACGTTACATCGCAGAATGTAAATTTCTGCGTGCGTGGGCTTATAATCGTTTGAATATTCTTTTCAAAGGGGTACCTCTCATTATAAAACCCATTTCCAGTGATAAAGAAGCAATGGCTCCTCGAGCAAGCGAAACAGAAATTTGGAACCAAGTTATTAAGGATCTGACTGATGCAATCAACGAATCTACATTGCCTGACAAGTATGAATCTTCGGATGCGAATTACGGTCATGTTACCAAAGGTGCTGCTTATTCTCTTCGTGGACAAGTTTATCTTTGGTTAAATAAATGGGAGGATGCTGCACATGACTTTAAAGCAGTTGGTGATTGTGGCTATTCGCTTTTCTCAACAGGTGATACCATAGCATATAAAAATTTATTAAAAAGAGAAAATGAGCAATGCGATGAAATGATATTTTCCATTCAGTGTGAACAGCACTCTGTTCATAATCCACTGAACGTGAATTATGGCAATCGTTGTACAGGTGGGTCAATGTGGAATAATTATTTGCCAAACCCGCATTTTGTCGAATCTTTCGAATGTAGGGACGGTAGTGTATTTAATTGGGACGATTATTGTCCAGGGTACAGTTCGATGACTCCGACGCAACGTTCTGTATTCTTCCTTCGTGACAATATGACTGCTTCCGAGATTGCTACGATGACTGCTTATGGTGCTGATATGAGTATGTATTTGCCGGAAGGTAATGAAGCCCGCATTCGCAGAGCTTATGAGGACCGTGATCCACGACTTATGATGTCCGTTATTACACCGTATTCTACTTATTTAGGATCAGCTGGTGGCGAAGAACATATTTATACTCTACGTTGGCCCTATCGTGGTTTTGATTCAAGAGAGCCATTTGATATTCGTACTGATACAAATAATTACTTCTATTATTTATGGCGTAAATTCGTTCCTGAAGGAAACGAATGGCCCTATCGTGATACATACGACTTAGATATTAATTTAATTCGTTATGCGCAAATTCTGCTTGGGTATGCCGAAGCCCTAAACGAGATGGGGGAAACAGACAAAGCAGTTGAGCAAATTAATAAGATACGTGCACGTTGTGGTGCGCAATTATTGAACAGTAATGTATCTACAACTGTAAAAGGTCAGGCAGATATGCGGGAACGAATCCGTAATGAATATTACTGGGAACTCGGCGGTGAAAATCAAATGTACTGGAATGAACTCCGTTGGAGAACATGGAAAGATAAAAAGTTTCGCAACAATACGAATGGATTGATGCAAATGTGGGGCACAACTACTTATACCTGGTATTGGCAGGGTGAACATTGCTGGAATTGGCCAATTCCAGCCTCCGAACGAGAAAAGAATCCGAATTTAACACAAAATGAAGGTTGGTTTGATTAATTAAGTAAAACAATTATAAAAGAGAGGGGGTATAAGCGAAAATTTTTATTCTCTATTCTCCCTTCTTTTATACATAATACATTAAATTCAATATGAAAAGAAAATTCTTATATTTTAACATTGTTTTTTTTGCATTTTTATCATGTGCACATGGAGGTAGCGATAACTCGAACAATAATAATGAAGATGATGACAATTCTTCAGTAATTATTACATATAGGAATCCTGTCATTAATAAAAACTGTCCAGATCCATCGGTCATAAAAGCAAATAATGGTTACTATTATGTTTATACGACACAAAACAATCTTCCAAACAATGTGCAATACATCCCGATACACAAATCGAAAGACTTGGTTAATTGGGTTTATGTTGGAAATGCTTTTAATAATAATAATCGTCCGACATGGGTTCCTAATGCAAGGTTATGGGCTCCGGATATAAATTTTATCAATGGAAAATATGTTCTCTATTATTCTATGGGTGTTTGGGGAGGTACTTATGATTCCGCGATTGGGGTAGCTACAGCGGATAACCCAGAAGGGCCTTTTACTGATCATGGCAAAGTTTTAGATTATGCTTCACAAGGTGTGAACAATTCTATCGATCAATTTTATATTGAAGACAGTGACCATAAATACTTAGTTTGGGGGAGCTTTTATGGGATTTATGCCATAGAACTGACAGATGACGGATTGGCTGTAAAGAAAGGTGCAGAGAAAATTCAGTTAGCTGGAAATCAAATGGAAGCTTCTTGTATTGTACAACATGGTGACTTTTTCTATTTGATTGGATCTGCTGGGACTTGTTGTGAAGGGAAAAACAGTACATATCATTTAATTTTCGGAAGGTCGAAAAACGTGTTAGGTCCTTATACAACACAGGACGGTAAGCGTATGCTTGACGGTGCAGGAGATATTTTATTACAAGGTAATAATGTATGGGCGGGACCAGGACATAATGCCGAATTTGTTCAGGATGATGAGGGTAATGATTGGATTATCTATCATGCTTATCGAAAGTCCGATGATTCTGTTGGTAGATTGTTGATGCTCGATAGAATCTATTGGAATGATTGGGGACCATATATTAGAGGAAATGTGCCTTCAACAGCCTCAGAATCGCCAGTTTTTAAATAAATTCCAATAATGCGATAATGTTATTCGATTTGTAATTTATTCTAAAATCTAAATTTCTTAGGAGAATAATAAATTTATAGGCTTAAGCGCTTAGAGCGCACTAATAAAAACAAGATGCTACCTTTGTAGCATGAATAAATGAGATAGGTTCATGGGAGTAAACTCCATTGTTTTCTACAAACGGTTTCCGGATGAAGAGTCCTGTTATAATTACCTGGAGGAAATAAAATGGGAAGAGGGTTACGTGTGCAAAAAGTGTGGGCACACCAACTATTGCAGTGGGAGAAAGCCTTATTCCCGTCGTTGTACTACATGTTGCAAGTACGATGAGAGTCCAACAGCAGGGACGATGTTCGACAAGTGTAAGTTTTCGCTCCATTTGGCATTTCATATCGTATTCAAGCTAAGTACGAGAAAGAAAGGAATGTCTTCTCCGGAGTTGTCCCACGAATTTGATTTGCGTCAAATGACCTGTTGGGAATTCAAAAGAAAAGTGCAGCAAGCGATGCGCAGCTCCATGCGATACCCTCTCACGGGCACGGTGCATGTTGACGAGTTTCTTATCGGAGAATATGAAGAAGGTCAAACCAGGCGTAGCTCCGACAGCAAAAAAAGGTTAGTTGTTGTCGCATTGGAAGTACTGGAAAAAGGCGGTGTCGGCAGGGCTTATGCCAAGGTGGTGGAACACGCTTCAGGTAAGAAGTTCAAGTCCTTTTTCGACAACCATATTTCACCACAGGCGCGTGTTGTCACTGATGAGTGGAGAGGCTACCTGCCCCTAAAGAAAAGGCATCCTTTCCTTGAACAGAAGCCGTCAAGGAAAGGGCGAAACTTCCCTGAGCTTCATATCCACATAATGAACATACAAGGGTGGTTGAGAGGAATACATCATCACTGCTCAAAGGAACACCTACAGGGCTATCTTGATGAGTATCGTTATAGATACAACAGAAGAACTCAAATGGAGACAATCTTCGACAACCTTGTCGTAAGGATGATGAGATATAAGTCAATCCAAGGATTATGAGCATATTAAATGGTGCGCTCTAAGCGCTTATACCGATAAATTTAATTTGGTAATAGTAGCTTATTTTATTAAAACTGAATTTGCAGAACTTATGAAAAAAATAATACTTTACTTTTTTCTTTTTATAGTTGGGTTACCTATAATTATTGCACAAGAACGCGCAGATCAGCAACATTTGATAGATCCTAACTCGTTTTCAATGATTTTATTTGGTGATCCGCAGGGTTATATTAAATATGATATCAACCAACCAATTTTTGATCTTTGTACAGCTTGGGTAGCTGACAATATTGATAATTTAAATATTAAAGCTGTATTAATTACTGGAGATTTGGTTGAACAGAATGAAAATATAGTTATAGATCGTAATATGTTAAATCAAACAAGTCGGGAAATGTGGGAATCACTTTCTCGTTCTTTAGAACGATTAGACAATAAAATACCTTACATTATCTCAACAGGAAATCATGATTATGGTTATAAGAATGCTGAAAATAGTAGGACATATTTTCCCGATTATATTCCATTCGAACGCAATGCTGCTTGGAGAAATCTGTTGATTAGCTCATATCCAAATCGTAATGGTGTAGTGTCATTAGAAAATGCGGCTTTTGAATTCAAACTCCCCAATTGGGATAAATTGTTGATAATCACTACAGAATTTGCACCTCGTGACGAAGTATTATTGTGGGCAAAAAAATTAGTTGAGAATCCTCATTACGAGGATTATATAGTCATTTTTATGACTCATTCATTTTTAAGAGAGCGAACTGCTGAAAGAATATTAGACGAAAATTATTCGATTTATCCTCATAATTGGGGTCAAGGAATTTGGGATAAATTGATTGCTCCAGCTAAGAATATCTATTTAGTTATTTGTGGACATGCGGGAAAACCGGGTTCTTTTGAAGATTCAGTTGCATATAGATATGACAAAAATAATTCAGGAAAGATTGTACATCAAATGATGTTCAATGTACAAACCCTAGGTGGCGGCTGGGAAGGTAATGGAGGAGATGGCTGGATACGAATTTTAGAGTTTATGCCTGATGGTAAAACTATAAAAGTAAGAACTTATTCTCCTCTCTTTGGCATTTCGCCCTCCACTAAGCATTTAGCACATCGCACAGAATTATATGATCAGTTTGATATTATAATACTTCGGTAAATATTCAACTAACTGTCTAGTCCTGAAATAGGTTTACAGAAAAAGTAAATTAAAAACAGGACAATGAAGACAAAATTCAACAAATTTCCGGACGAATTGATATATCAATTCGTCCAAGAGTATTTAACTACCGAAATTTCTCAACCGGAGTCAATGAAAAAGTATAACTTTGGAGGTGAAATAAACAAACATTTTTACCACTGATGATAAAAGTGTACAGAAATACCTATAAACTCCGGATAGAAGGTGAAAAGGTTGCGAATTCGGATAAAGTCTTTTCGGTTTTCGAAACCCATACCGACATTCTGATGAAAATGTCAAAGCATCCGAATACAACTTTCTATGTTTTGTCTAAAATAACTTGTACCTTGCACTGGCATTTTGCAACGAGGTCTGCAGTTCACCGGGATCAAGCCCTTGTCAAAGCATGGCCGACGGGATTGATGAGTTTTAGACTGAACCGCGAGTTCATATAGTAGAGTATGCTTTATGTAATCCCGCCAGCAGAATGTTCTTTATTTCACCATTAATACCATTTGCTATGGCTAAGAAAACAAAATCAAGCATCCCGGCGGGCAGCATGAGTTTCCCTATTGTGAACCCGAATGCGGCAGGAATCGATATCGGTGACCTGCTGATCGCCGTGGCTGTTCCCCAGGACCGGGACACACAGCCGGTCAGAGAATTCGGGGCATTACAGAAGACCTATTCACCATTGCCTCGTGGCTCAGACAATGTCGGGTTGATTCGGTTGCAATGGAGTGCACCTGAGTGTATTGGAAGAACCTTTACGCCGTTCTTGTTGAGCAGGGGTTCAGTGTGTGCTTTGCCAACTTACGCCACACGCAAAACGGGACGGGCAGGAAGACGGACATGTCCGACGCGCAACGGATACAGCAACTCCTTAGCTACGTGTTCCTCTCCTCGTCGTTCCTACCCGATGACGCTACCCAAATCCTTCGTACACTGGTGCGCCAGCGCAGGGCGATCACACGGGATTCCACACGCTACATCTTGCGTATGCAGAAGGCCCTGGAGCTGATGAACATCAAACTGCATGCCGTCATCAGCGACATCACCGGGAAGACCGGTTCAGCCATCCTTTCGGTCATCCTGGGTGGGGAAAGGAATCCCGACAAACTACTGTTGCTTGTGGAAAAAGGCATCAAGGCAGATCCTGAAACCCTCAGAAAATCCCGGCAGGCCAACTGGCGGGAGGAATACCTGTTCCTGCTCAAGCAGTCTCATGAGACCTACCTGCACCTGCAATCCCAAAAAGTGGCATACGGCATGCAGATCGAACGGGTAATGGATAATTTTCAAAAGGAGATACCCATTGCCGAAATCCCTCCGGTCGCTCCCGACAAAAAAAGCTAAACACAGGAAGCAACCCGCCATGGACACCAGGAAATACCTGCACGCCATCCTCGGGGTAGATGTGGTCGCTATCCCGGGAATCAGCGAAATCTCAGCCCTGGAGATACTCTCGGAGACAGGGACAGACCTGTCCAAATGGCCTTCCCGAAACCATTTCGTATCCTGGCTGAACCTCTGCCCGAACAACAAGATTTCCGGCGGTAAGCTTATCAGCTCACAGATGCTCAGAAAAAAACCCAACGGAGCGGCATCGGCCTTCAGGATTGCGGCAAATTCCATGTGCAGGTCAAAGTCCTGGCTCGGGGACTATTTCCGGCGGATGAAAGCCAAAGGGGTAAAAGCACGCCATCGTTGCCTCTGCGCGCAAACTGGCCATCATCTACTATGAAATGGTCACCGGTGGAAAGGAGTACAACCCCCTTGACAATCTCGAATATAAACTGATGAACCAGCAGAGGAGGATCACCCACTTGGAAAAGTTGCTTAAGCAGCTTAAAAAAGAGGTCGCTTAAATGCGATCAAACGGCAGTTTTAAAAGGCTATGTACTTGCCAAATTGCGGAATACTTTCCCATCCCCGGAATGGGCAAAACCTTATTGTGGTCTGTAGATAAAAAATACCCAGTTTGAGCATCCCTACCCGTTTTTTACGTTTAAACCAAGATTTCAAAGACCGCTTTTGACTCCTGAAACCGCCAAAATGAACAATTTAAAACAGGAGATCGAAATAAGTTATATAGTAGAGCTTACGAAACCGAAAATTGTTATTTTCACTTGAAGTAAAAACTAAGTTCAACTTAGAAGTGCAAAACTAAATTAATTGTTTGAAGAATTCAACTTTTGGTGAGCTGAATCCCAGTTTT
>CZCB01007383.1_pt1 | contig 11794 bp, 8 predicted proteins | sample 591991 | NCBI WGS metagenome assembly CZCB01 (sample SAMEA3556809, study PRJEB10932) | anaerobic digester metagenome | reverse complement strand
TGCTGGAGATCGGCGCTGGGCTGGGCAGCCTGACGCGCTATCTGGCCCTCGCCGCCCGGCAGGTGACCGCCGTCGAGCTGGACCAGAATCTGATTCCCGTGCTGCGAGACGTGCTGGCCGGCGCGCCCAACGTGCGCATCATCCACGGCGATATGCTCGAGCTGGATCCGGCTGAGCTGGTGCAGTCGGACGGCTACCTGGTGGTGGCCAACATCCCCTACTACATCACCTCCGCGCTGATCCGCCACCTGCTGGAATCCCGGCGCAAGCCCGGCCGGCTGGTGCTGACCATCCAGAAAGAGGTGGCCGATCGCGTCACCGCCGCACCCGGCGACCTGAGCCTGCTGGCGCTGAGCGTGCAGCTCTACGGGCAGCCGCGGGTGGCGGCGCGCATCCCGGCGGGCGCTTTTTACCCGGCCCCGAACGTGGACTCGGCCGTGCTGCGGGTGGACCTGTACCCCGAACCGCGCATCCCGGAGAGCCAGATCGACACCTTTTTCCGGCTGGCGAAGGCCGGGTTCGGGCAGAAGCGCAAGACCATGCGCAACGCGCTGGCCGCCGGGCTGCACCTGGACGGGGAGCAGGCAGCTCAGCTGCTGGAGTCGGCCGGCATCGATCCGCAGCGCCGGGCCGAGACCCTCAGCCTGGACGAGTGGCAGCGCCTGACCGAAGCGCGCCTGGCGCAGCTCAGCGCGGAATAAGAAAAAACCGTCCCGGCATGGAGCGGCTGTCTTTTAATTGGTCCTGGGAAGGCGGCGCAGGTCGCGGTAGCGGCCCAGCAGCGCCCAGGTGTTGAAAGCCGCCTCCACCTGGATGCGGAAGGACATCTTGGACTGGCCGCAGGTCCGTTCGGCAAAGTAGATCGGGATTTCGGTGAAGCGAAACCCCAGCCGGTGCGCCACATAGGCCATTTCCACCTGGAACACATAGCCGTTGGAGCGCACCCGGTCCAGCGGAATGGCCTGCAGCGTTTCCCGCCGCCACAGGCGAAATCCGCCGGTCACGTCCTGCACCGGAAGGGAGAGGATGGTGCGGGCGTAGAAGTTGCCGAAGGCCGAAAGGCGCTTGCGCCACAGCGGCCAGTCGTCGTCCAGCCGCCCGCCGGGCACGTAGCGCGAACCGATGGCCACGTCCACGTGCTTCAGCGCCTGCGCCAGCAGCGGGATGGTGTCGATCGGGTGCGAGAAGTCGGCGTCCATCTGGCCGATCATCTCCGCGCCCATGTCCAGGGCACACTTGAACCCCTGAATATAGGCCGTGCCCAGCCCCATCTTGCCCGGCCGGTGCAGCACCTGCACCCGCCCGTCGTACTTCTGGCCCAGTTCTTCGGCCAGCTGGCCGGTCCCGTCCGGGCTGTTGTCGTCCACGATCAGCATACCCAGCCCGTCCATGGGCAGGGCCAGCACGCTGGCCACCAGGCGGGGAAGGTTCTCAGCCTCGTTATAGGTCGGGACGATAATGACTGTTTTCAACGGAAACCTCGTGTGGATATCCGCGGTCTGGCCGGCAGGCTAGCGTTCGGATATCACTCATTTTTTCGATGGGGATGGCTCGCAGGGCAACTTTAGCACAGCGGTCAGAAGGTGTCAAGCATGGCTGACAGCGGGCATTTTTCCCCTTCACAACCTTGACGAAATGAGAGGAGGGTGCTATACTCTGGGTCGCTTAACAAAACAATATCTCTTATTACTGCGGGCATAGTTCAGTTGGTAGAACACCTCCTTGCCAAGGAGAAGGTCACGAGTTCGAGTCTCGTTGCCCGCTCTATTTGTATACTGGCGACGTGGCCAAGTGGTAAGGCAAGGGTCTGCAAAACCCTGATCACGGGTTCAAATCCCGTCGTCGCCTCTACACGAGGCCCGTTAAATGAGGCCAGCAGCAGCCCCGGTTCACGGGGTTTTTTCATCATTACCCCGCACAGCCAACTGGTACCCCATCGAGGGGCAGGGGCATGGGTCTGGCAAGACCCCGATCACGGGCACAGTCCCGTCGTCGTCTCAACAAGGCCAGCAATAAAGGCCAGCAGAAACCCCGGTTATGGGGTCTTTTTACATTAACGCCGCTTACAGTGCCAGGTGATACCCTATCAAGAGGCAGGGGCAAGGGTCTGCAAAACCCTGATCAGGACTCGTTCACAACGCCCTTTGCCAGCCCGATCAGACTGCTCCAGGTTCAGGATGCCCTCTCAACCGCAGCGTACGCTGCGGTTTTTGTTATCTCCGGGTACAATTGCCCCAGCCCAACCCCTCGGAGGACCCATGACCAACCGCATGGACGAGTTTAACGCTTACCGCGCCCGCATGAACGAGCGCATTTTCACCATCGATCATCTGGGGATCAAGCGCTTCTTCAACCTGGACACCAACGCCTATCACGACGGCGCGCTGGACGGGAAGACCAAGGAGCTGCTCGGCCTGGTCGCCTCGATGGTGCTGCGCTGCAACGACTGCATCGACTACCACGTCCAGCAGTGCGTCCGGGCCGGCTGGAGCGACGAGGAGCTGTACGACGCCTTCAACGTCGCCCTGGTCGTCGGCGGGAGCATCGTCATCCCCCACCTGCGCCACGCGGTGGAAACGCTGGACCTGGTCCGGGCGGCGGAGGGCTAGTATCCTTCCAGCGCGCCGACCTCGCGAATGGTGGCGTCCAGCTGCTCCAGGATAAAGGGGATGTCCTCAGCCGTCAGGTAGGCCTGCAGGCTCTGCCATGCGGCGTCTTCCAGCACCAGCCGGGCCACCCGCCAGCTGCCCCGCGAGGGCGGGTTCTGCGCGAAGGACAGCAGGTCCGCTCCGGCGGACCACTGCGCGTTCTGGCTGCGAAAACCAGCCATCTTCGCCAGCGCCGCTGCAGATACCGGCGCCAGAGCGGATGCCTCAGCCAGCGCAGCCTGGCGCTCAGGTGCGGCCAGCCAGCGGGCGAACAGCCAGGCGCTCAGCGTTTCAGCCGGCGAGCCTTCAAACACGACCAGCGCCGTCTGATCGAGCAGCGCCACCGGGCCGTCCTCGCCCGGGAAGGGGATCACCGTCCACACATCCTCGCTGCCCAGGCGCTGCATGGTGCGGGCCTGTACCAGTGTTTCGGGCAGGCTGCCGCTGTAGAACAGGGCGTAGCGATTGGCGAAGTACTCATAGGCGGTCGGCTGGCGCCCGATCCAGGCGCAAGAGTCGTCCACCATCTCGCGCAGGAAGGTCAGCGCGTCTTCGGCTTCGGGTGAGTCGAAACCATATTCCAGCCCGGTCGAACCGCCCGGGTCCTGCTGCCTGAAGCCGCGCATCCAGCTGAGCACGGTCAGCGCGTCGGCGTCGGCGTACCAGCCGCCGGTGCCGTCATTATCCAGGTCGCCGTCAGCCAGGTTGTGCACGGACGCGGCACAGGCCTGCTCACGGAACTCGTCCAGTGTGGCCGGCGGCGCGGCAAAGCCCAGCTCACCGCCCCAGGTCTGGTTGTAAAACAGCGCCCGCGTTCCGGCCAGCAGCGGCAGGCCCAGCAGGCGCCCGTCCGCCTGCAGCCCGGCCAGGAAGATCTCTCCGGCCGGGTCCTCCAGCCCGTAGGCCCCGTCCTGCACGAATGGCTGCAGATCGGCCACCTGACCGCTCAACTCATCCCAGGAGAAAGCCTGCTCCGGGCTGGCGACCGCCAGATGCGGCCGCTCCCCTTCGCCGGCCAGCCCCTGTTCAACCCGGTCATAGAGCAGGGCCGTGCTGCCCGTGCTTTCCAGCATCACCTGGATGCCCCAGGTATTGGCCGCGTTGAACTCCGCCGCCAGCTGGTCCAGCGCCTGCCCGCTCTCCCCCACCCAGGGGTGCAGAACGAGCAGCCGGACCCGGCTCAGTTCCGCTTCCGGCACCAGCCAGGCCGGGGTGGGCGTCACCGTCGGTGTGCGGGTCGGCTCGGGACGAAGTGTTTCGGTCACAGCCGGACTGGGCGTCCCACCCTGAGGGGTCAGGTCCAGCGTTCCCGGCGCGGCACAGCCGGCCAGAACCGCCGCGGCAAGGAGGAGTGTAAGCGTATTCCGTACGGGTAATTTCAACATGCGAGAACGGGCCTTAATGCTTCAGTCGAAATCGGCGGGCCACTCGGGGTGGTCGAAATGGGCGAACATGCGCTCCAGCTGCTGCGGGGTGGTGCGCATCAGCGACAGCGGCGGCAGCTGGTCCCTGGCGAAGAATTCCGCTCCGCCGGTTTCCAGGCTGGTCTCCGCCTGACCGCCCAGCAGCTGGCAGCGAATGAACAGCTTGTAGGCGTGGAAGGGATACGGCGGATGACCGTGCATACTGCGGTCGTAGACCGCCAGCAGCTTGCATGCTCGCACCACGTACCCGGACTCCTCCCGCACCTCGCGCTCAACCGCCAGACTGGGCGGTTCGCCCACGTCCACCCAGCCGCCCGGCAGGGTCCAGCCGCCGTCGGCCAGTTCCCTGACCAGAAGCAGCCTCCCGGCGTTGTCAAACACCACGCCGCGCACGTCCACCTTGGGGGTGGCATAGCCGCCCTCGGCGGAGAACAGCGCCACCAGCTGCTCTTTGTCCGCCTGGCCCTGGCGGGCCATGATTTCGGCGGCGAGCTCGCGCACCTGCTCGTAGCGCTCGCGGTCGTAGGGATCCTTGCTGAAAGCCAGTCCGGACTGGGCGATGGCCTGCAGCTGCTGCGCCCAGTGGAGCCAGATCGGATCGGTGGAGGGGTTCTCAGGGATGGTGGTCACTCCTCTATTGTAGCGGGGAAGGAGGAATTTGGCGACCTCTGGAGTGCCGTGGTCAGGCCCCATTCTCCCTGACCCATGGGCGAATGTCATGGGGGTACGCCCCCTTCCCGGGTAGAGAAGGGTTGTTGCCCATCCATCCCCCCTACCCCCTTCCCATAGCGGCTGGGCTGGTTGCTCCCAACTCCGTCACTGGGAAGGGGGGGAGAGTTATTGGTGGAGGACGACTCCCCCTTCCCGGCCAGGGACAAGAGGCGCGGAGACACGCCCCTGCGGGAACACCCACTGCGTGGGTGCAGGTGGGGGGCACCTCCATAGGCGGCGCCCATGGGGCAGGTGGGGGATGGGTGGGTGTTACTTTTAATGAGCGGAAACACCGCCGGGCATAGGGAAAAAACGGCGCGAACCTGAGTCAGGTTCGCGCCGTTATCCATTCCTACACGCCCTGCTTCAGGGCGCACTCATCCTCTACCCGCGCAGTTTCGCGCCGAGGGTGTGCTCCAACCGCTTGATGATGCGCTGGCGGATCTGCGCGGCTTCCTTCTCGTTCAGCGTGTGATCGGGGGCCTGATAGGCCAGGCTATAGGCCATGCTCTTCTTCCCTGCGCCGATCTGCTCGCCGCGGTAAATGTCGAACAGGCGCACATCGGCCAGCAGCGGACCGCCCGCCTGGCGGATGGCCCGCTCCAGCTCGGCAGCCGGCAGGTCCTCGTCCACCACAAGGGCCAGGTCCTCCAGTACTGCCGGATAGACCGGCACCGGGCGGGTCTCAAAGCGCTCGGGCACAAGCTCGATCAGGCGGCTCAGGTCCAGCTCAGCCGCCAGCACCGGCGCGGACGGCAGGTCGTAGCGCCGCTGGATCTCCGGGTGAAGCTCGCCGAAGGTGCCCAGCACGACATCACCGGCGCTCAGGCGAGCACACTTCCCGGGATGATAGGTCGGGTCAGCGGCGGGGGTGAACTCGACATTTTCAATGTGCAGGTCCTCGAGCAGGGCCTCCAGCAGGCCTTTCAGGTCGAAGAAGTCCATCCGGGCATCCACCGGCTGGTTCCAGTCCTCCGGGTAGCGGCGGCCGCACATGGCGATGGCCAGCGTTTCGGCTTCCACCGGCAGGTCCTGCCCGCTCACGGGCAGGTAAACCGGACCGGCCTCGAACAGCGCCAGTCGGTCGGTCACCCGGGCATTGCGCTCCATGACCTCCATCACCGAGGCCAGCAGGCTGCGGCGCATCACCACCCGCTCCGGCGAGATCGGGTTGGCCAGGCGGATATACTCCAGCGGGCCTTCCTCGGCCAGGCGCAGGCGGGCTTCACGCTCCGGCGTGGTCAGGCGGTAGGTGATCACCTCCTGCAGCCCCATTCCGGCCAGCAGGTCTTTGATGCGCTCTTCCACCTCCAGGGCGCGGTTGGCGCGAGCGGGAGGCAGCTCGTCCGAGAGCCGGGTTTCGGGGATGTTATCGTAGCCGTACAGCCGGGCGATCTCCTCGATCAGGTCGGCCTTGCCCACAATCCCTTCGCCGATGTCCAGCCGGTGGGGCGGGGCCTTCACCTGCAGCCGGCCGCCCTCCACGCTCACCTCGAAATCCAGGCTGCGCAGCAGGCCGGCGATCTGCTCCGCGGGCAGCTCCACACCCAGCTGGCGGGCCACCTCGGCCGGCGTCAGGGTCACCACCGGGTCCACATGCGGCCGGGGATAGTTGTCCACCACGCCCCGGGCGATCTCGCCGGCGCCGCTCCAGGCCTGCATGCGCTTGAGCCCCAGCTGCAGCGCCAGCGGAGCCAGCTCGGGGTGAACGCCGCGGGAGAAGCGGTAGCCGGCTTCCGAGTTCAGGCGCAGCTGGTTCATGGTGCGGCGCACGTTGACGAAGTTCCAGGAAGCCGCCTCGAGGAGCACATTGCGGGTTTCCGGCGTGACCTCGCTCTCCAGCCCGCCCATCACGCCGGCCAGCGAAAGCGGCCCGGCAGTGTCGGTCACCAGAATCATGACGGGATCCAGCTCGCGCTCCACCTCGTCCAGCGTGGTCAGCTTCTCGCCGGGCTTCGCGGCGCGGGTGATGATGGTCGGCGCCTTTCCGCCGGCCCGCTCCACCAACTTATCGTAGTCGAAGGCGTGCAGCGGCTCGCCGGTTTCCAGCATGACGTAGTTGGTGGCGTCCACCAGGCTGTTGATCGGGCGCATCCCGGCCAGCGTCAGCCGGCGCTGGATTTTATCCGGACTGGGCACCGGCCGGGTGTTCTGGATCAGCCCGACCATGAAGCGCGGGTTCAGGTCCGGATCGACGATCTGGATGGAGACCATGCCGTCGATAGCCGGGCCGGCCGCCTCGAAGGAGGTGTCCGGCATGCGCAGCGGCCGGTTGAGCACAGCCGACAGCTCGCGGGCCACGCCGATCACCGAGGCGTTGCGGATCATGTTGGGCAGGATGGAAATCTCGAACACCGCATCGCCCAGCACGTCCCGCAGCGGCGCGCCGGTGGGCGCTTCGGGATCGAGGATCATGATGCCCTCGTGCTCGTCCGAAATGCCCAGCTCCTTCTCCGAGCAGACCATGGAGTAGGACTCCACCCCGCGGATTTTGGCCCGCTTGAGCGTGGTGAGCACCTGTCCGGGCTGGTGGCCATCGTAAATCTGCGCACCTTCCTTCGCCCAGGCGACCTTGAGCGGCGTGGGCAGCGGCCCGATCCCCTTGTATTCGTACAGGTTGGGCGCGCCGGTCAGCACGATGTGCTCTTCCTGGCCGTCGTTCAGGCGGCAGAGCACCAGCCGGTCGGCGTTGGGGTGCGGCATCACCTCGTCGATCCGGGCGACGATGATTTTCTCCGGGTCCCAGGAGAGGCCCGTGAACTTGAACTCCAGCGGGCCGTTCGCGGGCAAGGGCAGGCCGATCACCTGCACCTCCTCCACTTCCAGCCCGGTCATGGTCAGGATGCGGGCCAGCTCCACCAGCGAGTAGCCGGACAGATCAATATAGTCTTGCAGCCATGAATATACGATTTTCATCGGGTGTTCCTCAAATGCGGACCGGCGAGCGGACCGCGGTCTTCGATCAGAATTGTTCCAGGAAGCGCAGGTCGTTGGCCCAGAAGTAGCGGATGTCTTCGATGCGGCTCTGCAGCATGGAAATGCGCTCCGGGCCCATCCCGGCGGCGAAACCGGAGTAGACCTCCGGATCGTAGCCACCGTTGCGCAGCACGGTCGGGTGCATCATCCCGCAGCCCATGATCTCCAGCCAGCCGGAGCCTTTGCACACCGGGCAGCCCTTGCCGCCGCAGACGAAGCATTCCACATCCATCTCCGCGCTGGGCTCGGTGAAGGGGAAGTAGGACGGGCGAAGCCTAGTGCGCACGTTCTGACCGAACATGCGCCGGGCGAAACCGTTGACGGTGCCCTTCAGGTCGCCGAAGGTAATGTTCTTCCCCACCGCCAGCACCTCGACCTGGTAGAACTGGGTCTCGTGGCGCGCGCTGACCTGCTCGTAGCGGTAGCACATCCCCGGCAGGATGGCCCGGATCGGCTCCGGCGCAGAGGCACGCATCACGTGGATCTGCCCGGGAGAGGTGTGCGTGCGCAGCAGCACGCCCGGTCGGGTGGTGTAGAAGGTGTCCCACATGTCACGGGCCGGGTGGTAGGCCGGGATGTTGAGCAGCTCGAAGTTGTACTCGTCCGTCTCCACGTCCCGGGAGCGGAAGACCTGGAAGCCCATCTCCTCGAAAACCGCGAAGATCCTGCGCAGCACCTGGGTCTCGGGATGCAGCCGCCCGCGCAGGGGCTGCCGGCCCGGCAGGGTGACGTCCACCCGCTCCGAAGCCAGCTTCTGCTGCAGGCTGGCCGCCCGGACCTGTTCGCCGCGTTCGGCCAGTGCGGCCTCCAGCGCCTGCTTGACCTGATTGGCCCGCTGCCCCACCTGCGGGCGCAGCTCCTTTGGAAGCTGCGGCAGGCGGCTGAACATCTGCATCACCGGCGCGCTGCGCCCCAGATGCGCGGTCCGCCAGGCCTGCAGCCCGGCCTCATCCTTCACCTCCTCCAGCGCCGCAAGGCCCTGTTGAAGGATCTGTTCCAAGTCCTCGAACACCTGCGTTTCCGTCATTCGTCCTCCAGATTAAAAAACATCACCCGTCCTATTCTAGGGACGGGCTGATTCGCTCCGCGGTACCACCCTGATTGCCCGGACACAGCCGGGCCGCTCACTCCAACGGCCGCACATGCGGCGATTGGCCTGCCCGATAACGCTGGCACTGCGGCCCGAACTACCAGCCCCTGCGGGGGCCTTCACCCGGGCGGCTCGGGCGGGAACTTCGGCGGGCTTCCCTCGAGCGGGGGTCTCAGTCTATGCCCCTGCCTCCCTGTCGGCTTCCACCGGCCTACTTTCCGCCTTCACAGCCATTGTAGGTGTTAATCCATTGTGCCCTAATTATGCGCGAATTCCGGCCATTGTCAAGAGGAACCCGGTGCAGATGCGAGGCTGAGCCCGTATAATTTTCACCAGGAAACCGCGCCGCATGGAAACCGCTCACTCCCGCCCGCAGTCGCTGTGGAAAAACGCCGACTTCCTCAAGTTCTGGTGCGGCCAGACCATCTCGGAGATCGGCTCGCACATCACACGCGACGGCCTGCCCCTGCTGGCCGTGCTAACGCTGGGCGCGACCCCGCTGCAGATGGGGCTGCTCTCGGCCGCGGGCAGCCTGCCGGTGCTGCTGGTCNNGGCGCTGGCGCTGCTGACCGTCCCTCTGGCGCACTTCCTGGGCGTGCTGCGCATCGAGCAGCTGTACCTGGTCGCAATGCTGACCGGGGTGCTGGCGGTCATCTTCGACCTGGCCTATCACGCCTATCTGCCCTCTCTTGTGGAACGGGATCATCTGGTGGAGGGCAACAGCAAGATGGCCTTCAGCGAGTCGGTCGCCGAGCTGGCCGGGTCCAGCCTGGCGGGCATCCTGGTCCAGCTGCTGACCGCGCCGGTTGCCATTCTGGTGGATTCCCTCTCATTTCTGGCGTCGCTGCTGGGCATCGCTGCCATCCGCAAGCCCGAGCCGCCCCCGGCCCCGGCCCGGGAGGTCGCGTCGGTCAGCCAGGAACTGCGCGAGGGCCTGCGCTTTGTCTTCTCCAGTCCGGTGCTGCGCGCGCTGGCTTTCGTGGAAAGCACACATTCATTCTTCGGCAGCTTCTTCGGCGTGCTGTACAGCCTGTACACCATCCGTGACCTGGGCCTTACCCCTGCGGCGGTTGGGCTGACCATTGCCATGGGCGGCGCGGGCAACCTGCTGGGCGCGCTGCTGGCCGCTCCCATGGCTCGCCGGCTGGGGCTGGGCCGCACGCTGTTATTTGCCCTGCTGGCGAGCGCCGCCGCCACCCTGCTGATCCCGCTGGCCGGCGGCCCGATGGCGCTGGTGCTGGTGATGATGTTCGCCGCCCAGTTGGTCGGCGACGGGCTGAGCTCGGTCTATGCAATCCACGAGACCAGCCTGCGCCAGGCAGTCACTCCAGACCGGCTGCTGGGGCGGGCCAGGTCCAGCGTCACCGTGCTGACCGCTGCACTCTACCCGCTGGGAGCGCTGGTCGCCGGGGCGCTGGCCGACACCCTGGGCGCCCGAGTCACGCTGCTGATTGCTGTGGGCGGGTTCTTCCTCTCCGCGCTCTGGCTGGTCTTCTCGCCGGTGCTGCGCCTGACTGACCATCCCCTTCCGGAGGAGAGCTGAGCGGGCGGCATGACAACTTGCACGAAACGAACCCCATCAGTAAGATTAAAGAAAAGCACAACGGCACCACCAGAAAAGGGAGAGCATGATGAGCACAAAAGTAACCTGGTACGGACACGCGGCCATCGGCCTGGAACTGGACGGGTACTCCGTCCTGGTAGACCCTTTCCTGAGCAACAATCCGGCTGCCGCGATCACGCCGGAAAAAGTGAAGGCGGACTTTATCCTGGTCACCCACGGGCACGGCGACCACATCGGTGACACGGAGGCGATCGCCAGGCGCACCGGCGCGCTGGTCATTTCCAACAACGAAATCCACCACTGGTTTAATAAGAAAGGCCTCAAAACCCACGGCCAGCACCTGGGCGGCGGGTTCCAGCACCCCTTCGGTTACCTCAAGCTGACCCTGGCCACACATGGTTCCGCGCTGCCTGACGGTTCATACGGCGGTAACCCGGCTGGCCTGCTGATCACGACAAACAGTGGCAAGAAGATCTACATGGCCGGCGACACCGGTTTGTTTAGCGACATGCAGCTGATCGGCGATGAGGGCATCGACCTGGCCATGCTGCCCATCGGCGACAATTACACCATGGGCCCGGATGATGCGCTTCGCGCAGTCAAGCTATTACGGCCGCGGCACGTCATCCCCATTCACTACAACACCTTCGACTTGATCCGCCAGGACGCCGACGCCTGGGCTGAGCGGGTCCAGAAGGAAACCGATACGAAGGCGCACGTGCTGCAGCCCGGCGAATGCTTTATCCTGGAGGATTAAGACCGGTCTCGGGGAAAAACCCCGCTATTGGGGGAAATTAATCCCCGCCGGCTGGCAACCCTGATAGCTTTTGCCAGACCCGCAAGGGTATGATAGGCTAGCTGTCCGGGAACCGGGCAGCCAGATCTGATGCTTTGGAGAAATCTATGCCCGGAAAACCAGCCGATTCACAGACCTTTCGCCTCTACAGGCTGAGCTTGCCCGAACGACTGCAGGCCGCCGCTGACTTTGCCGGGTTGAGCCCGTCGGATGCGGCCGCGTTGAGCGGCGCGGAGGGCCTGTCGCTGGAGCAGGCCGATCACATGATTGAGAATGTGGTCGGCGTGTACGGACTGCCGCTGGGCCTGGCGCAGAATTTCATCGTCAACGGGCGTGAAGTGCTGGTGCCCATGGTCGTCGAGGAGCCGTCCATCGTGGCCGGCGCCTCCTTCATGGCCAGGCTGGCCCGGCCCACCGGCGGGTTCTTCGCCGAAACCACCGAGCCGGAGATGATCGGCCAGATGCAGATCCTGGAGCTGGATGATCTGGAGGCTGCCCGCGAGCGGCTGCTGGCCCGCAAGGCCGATCTACTCGAGCGAGCGGCGGCCATCGAGCCGGTTCTGGCCCGCCCGGGGGGCGGGCCGC
>CZCB01013784.1_pt1 | contig 11797 bp, 8 predicted proteins | sample 591991 | NCBI WGS metagenome assembly CZCB01 (sample SAMEA3556809, study PRJEB10932) | anaerobic digester metagenome | reverse complement strand
TTTTTTCAAGCAGAAGACGGCATACGAGATTCGCCTTAGTCTCGTGGGCTCGGAGATGTGTATAAGAGACAGGTATTAAACCCTGCAATGCCAGACACATATCCTGCAAGTAGACCAATGGTATTTAGTGAGGCACAGAGAGTAGAATCTGGACTATCAGAGGCAGATTTAACACTTGTTGAATTGAAGTGTATAAACATTAATAAGAATGTATCAAGAAGTTGGACATTACTTCTAAATTATGCTAATACACATGGAATGAATAAAGAAGTTATGTTAAGACAGATGGCACTCAATACATTAATAGAGTTTAACAAAGAGTTTAGTCCAACTGGACTATTAAGTGGAGCAAAGGCAATGTACCCAAATAGTATAGACCTTAGAGCAATTTCATTCGACAGTGTAATGAAAATGTTAATGATTAATATAACTAAGGATGTAACTTATATACAAGGGGATACAATGAAAAGTGTTGTAGAGGACAGTGATATATTTACGGCATTACTACTGTTAACTTCAGCATTCCTTGGATGTTACATTATACCATTGTTTAGAAACGTAGTATTAGCAGCTATATTCTATCTTGGATTGTTCTCTATCATAAGGGCAATAATATCTGGACACAAAACTAAGGCGAGGATTTCTCTTGGATACGCGGTGAGTAACCTACTATTCTTGGTAATGACACTTGTGTATTATGGGGTATTCAGTGGATTGATGGCAATAACAACTACTGATGAAGTATTAACAGTTCAATCAGTACAAGTAAACGTAGGTAACCCAGTATGGCTTTTCATTGTTATAATAATTGTAAGTATGGTTTATATATACGGAATGTATAAAATGCTTAACCATTGTTTCAAGAACTTTAGAGATATGGGATTTGAAGTTTATGCAGAGATTGCACAACTTGCAACATCTAGCATAGCGGACAAATTAGATTCTGTAGGTTCTAAGATTGCGAACTGGGGAGCAGGTAAGGATGACGGAGGTTCAAGTACTCAAAGTATTAAGGGTAGTGGGTCTAAAGGTCAGAATACAATTACTGTTACTGTGGAAAGTGGAAGTTTAGAGGATGATGTTACAGGTGATAGTCATCCTAAAAACGTTAATGCTAGGACACAGACAGAATACGATTCTACAATATACAGCTATAATGTAGATATAGACATAGAGAACTCTGGGGCTAGTGAGATAGATGCTGAAATAGAAAAAGGAAAGAACATGGAAAAAGAAGATATGAAAGATATGAATATGTAAACGGAGGAATGTTAAATGGCTAACAGTAAAAGGAGATATATAGACAAGAACGGTAGTATGTTTATACCTATGAATGTTGAGGGTGGTACGTGGAATGAACATTTCATTACCACCCCTAAGCTAATAACAATTGGAGCAATAGTATTTTCAGCCATATTCTTAGGAATGTGGCTTGCTTCAGTTTATGCTGGACCATCGTCCTATATAATATTTTATGTAGCTTGGGCGGTAGGTTCACTCTATGCAATAAGATACATTGTATTTGAAGAAAGGTTTTATTATAAAATGTATCAACAGCTAAAGGAATCTGAAATAACTACCCCTGCTTTGTTCTGGGACATAGCATCAATCAAGGAAACTGATGAGGGAGCAATAATGACATATTCAGATGCTAAGGTTGCTATTATAGTTAAGTTAGAACGAGATACAATAACAGGAAAGACACCTGAATTTAAGGAAACACACTATGATGCAATATCTGACTTCTATAGGGAAGTAATGAATCATAAATATAGTATCATCCAAATGAATATTATGGAACAGGCTGGAAACGACCCAAGACTACAGGAGTTAGATAAATTACTTCATAAGAGTGATAATCCTAATATATGTAACTTAATGGAAAGACAAATAGGACATATTAAGAATATAACACATAAAACTTTGTATGAGTCAGACTATATAATGATATATTCAACAGATTTACAAAAGATAGATACAATAATAAGTGATACGATTGATTGTGTATACAAAATACTTGATGGAGCATACATAGGATATAGAATATTGAACTCCAGAGACATTATCGAGTTTATCAAGGAACAATACGGGGTTAGATATTTCAACTATACTGATGCTACATTGACTATGTTTAAGGATAGAATAAGCAATTCTAAGAAACCTTTTGAGCTTAGTAAGATAGTATTTAATACAGGTGAAACTCAAGAAATAGGTAAAAAGGAATTAAATAAAATCAAGATATTAACTAGTGAAGTTTTAAAAGGAACGAAAGATATAAACGAAATATCCTTAAAAGATGCAGTACTTTCAAAAGAAAATAAAATAAATGGTATAGACTTTGAGAGTTTAGCTTCTGATTTTGATTTTGAAGAACAGAAAGATAACACTAGTAAATATGAGTTTAAAAATAAAAAGAATATACCATTTGGTAATAAGGGAAGTAAACAGTCAAGAAATATTAGAAATACGTATAATAGTAATATTCAACAGTCTAGAGATTTTGAGATAGATTGTGGGGTTGATATTAACATTGATGATGAAGATATAGACTTTTGATAAAATAAGGAAGGAGGATATGGATAAATGAAAGTACTAATTTCTGGTGGATTAAAGACACAAAATATAGTAAAAGGACTCGAGAAAAAATTCATATCTGGAGGAGTTGACTTTATAGTTGTTCCTTTCATAGAGGACATAGATAATATATATCAACGAGGAGAATACTTTGACAGAGCATTAATAATTGAACAATGTTGGAATAGGGACTTTGAAATTACAGACGAATCTGTAATTAGACAGAAGATAAATGAGTTTGCACGTAAAGCATCGCTTAGAGATAACAGTGCTGTATCCTTCATATTCTTAGCTCAAACAAAAGAAACGGCTGAAATGGTTTATGAGGAAATACTGGCAATACAACAGGAGTCGACTGTAGTAATCAAGGCTCCTAAGTATACTGTATCATTCTTCTCTACTTTAGTAACTTCTGATATAGATAAGTTACCAGACGATATACTTTATAAGCCTGAGGTAGTACAACCTATTAATGAAACTAACGTATTTGAAGAAATTAATCAGGAAGAAAAAGTTGTACCTGACTATGAGACTAAAACAATAGATAATATTGAAGAGGACTTATTCAATAACAATGTGTTTGACTCTACAACATTTGACAACTATGATAAAGGTATTGGTTTTGAAGATTTATTTGATAATGCGACAGAGGATACATTGGGAAATACTACTAAGGAAGATGGTTATACAGAAGGTATAGAAGAAGTGGATGACAACTTCGATGATGATTTCGATGATGTGGAAGCATCTGTGGAGATAGATGATGACTATGGGCAATCTGGTGATATACCAGATTTTTCTGGTGATATACCAGAATTATATGAAGGGGAAACTGAAGATGAAGTTTCAGATGACTTAAGTGATAACAGTTATGCAGGTAATGACGTAGAGAATGACGTAGAGAATTTATTTAGTGATGATGATTATGGTACATCTGACGATGATTTCAATGACAGTGGATATCAAGATAAACATGAAGATGAATATAATGATAATCCTCAATATATAGATGATAACGAATATGAAGAACAATCAAAATATGTAACCAGCAATAAAGGTAAATTCAAAAGACCAGATATGACTGACCATCAACTTAGGGCTACATTAGATGCATTTGCTAGTAGAGGAAACTCTATAGTGGTAACGGGTAGTGGAGGTTGCGGAACAAGTTTGATTGCTTACAACTTAGCTAATACAATTGTTAATTTAGGATATACGTGTCTATTAGTTGATATGGATACTGAGGGAAGAACACAGTCGTACATATCAAAAGATAACTATGACAGTATAGATTATGATGGGCATGGGTTAGTGTCTGCAATAAACTCGAGTTCTGGTATAAATGCACATATTGCTATAACAAGACCAGGGTTCCATTTATTAACACTTGGATTGGGGTCAGATGTGAAACCAATAGAGCAAATGTTAAATAAGGATAAACTTAGTAGGTTTGCAAACTTAGCTAAGACAAGTCATAACTTCGTAATATATGACATGCCATTTAAAACAGCTACTGATTTTGCAAAAGATTTAACATTTATGGCTGATAATATAGTACTGGTAATAGATAGTAGTAACTGGGGAATAACAAAAGCAATGTTGTCAGTATGTAACATCGAATCAGATGATATGCAAGAAGCAATGTTTAGTAGGGCGCAGTTATTATTTAATAGATACAGAGGACTAAATAAAGTTCTTGGAAGAAAAGTTAAATCTGCAGTAGATATAACTAAAGCAATAGATAAACAAGTACTTGAGTTAATTGGGGAGGATACAGGGTATTATTTCCAAAACATGCACATATGTGGAGTTATCAATGATGATGTAGCAGTTGAAGAGGGTTGGTTTAGCAATAAACCTTACTCAGAAACTCCTCAAGGACAGGCAATATTTACAGAATTACTATGTAATATAGTATTAAAGCGATAATGGAGGGAAGAAAATGAGTAAATTTATTATTAACTCTAGTGTAGTTGGTTTTGAAACTGTTGATATTTCAGATAGTAGACTTACTGAACCTAATTGTACAGTAGTATTAATATTAGACAAGACAACCAACGATAAGCTTTATACTTATTACAATAGGGTATTAGAGATAATCATGGCTAAAAATAAACTGGTAACTATTGTAGTAGGTAAAGAATCAAAGATAAGAAAAGCTATATGCACACTTATGGCTTCACACAGAAATTATAATATGTATTACGTGGATAGCTTAGATACAGTAGATGAAGAGTACCTAGATAATGTAATTGAAAGACAACCTTCATATGAAGAAGTGCAAACGTTTATAGGTGGAGACGTATCTGGGTACTCTGATATAAGTGCAATTGTGCTGGGAATTAACTCAATAATCAATAGTGGTGAATTAGATGGACTAAAGACATTTATAAATAACCACGTAACATCAATAGAGGCGTTTCCAGAGGTAATAGATTACATGAAAAAAGTAGTTGATACTGCTAATAGTGGAGAGCTGTTTAGTAAAATTGATGAACTTAAGCTAGAGGCTGAAAAGCTACAAGGAATGGTGGAAGAACAAAAGAAAGAAATTAAGGAACTAAAGGCAACAAATGCAACACTTATTGAGGATTTAACATCTACCAAGAAGGATTTAAGTAGGTCTAAGACTAAGATAGATGAACTTAGTGAGCAAGTATCTGGTAAAAGTTCAGTAATAAAGACATACCATGAGTTAAATACATCACTCATGAAATGTAAAGTAATGAACATCTTATATTTCAAGGAAGTATCTTATGTGCAGTATACAAACAGTCTTGTAAATTCAATAGCTGAGGTACTTAAAGCTAAGAGACTTAAGTTTAAGATATTAATATATGATAACAAGTCTGGAATATCAAATGTTTACAGGCCGGCACCAGTGGTTGGAAGTTCTGAATACTTGGCTAATAAGGCTGTATTCTTAAAATCTACTGAAAGACTTGTAGTAGTTGAGCCTAACCCAATGATTATAGAAGATGTATTAACTTATACATCACCTGCATTTGATGTTGTTATTATATATGATAGATTAAAACAATGTAATGACATTGTAACTGGTAACAATGTACAAAAGTATTTTGTTATAAATTCATACAAAGATTACGTTGAATCTAAGAATATATTAAAAATAACAGACACATCTCATATAATAACACATACTGGAGGTACATTACACTCTGGAGTGAAGTATGTAGACGGGTCACCAACTAAGGTTCATGTACCAAAAGAAAGATTAGACATTCCAAAAATTGATGGATATGAAAGAATAACTGATACAGCTAAGGTTTCTAAGTACATGAAGTTAGTGTCAAGTATATCAAATAAACCTGTAATAGGTTCCATATTTGAAAGAATGAGAATCTAATGTATCGGAGGTTTAATAATGTTAAAACGTAAACTAAGTAAAGAAGAAAGAAAGAGAATTAAGAAGGCTAAATTTAGAGAAAAGCTGGACATGTATGATATGATTATAGCCAACCTTATTGCTGGTAGATCTATTATTGAACCTAAAGAAAAATTAGATAGTACTCAACTAGCAATAGGGTTTAGCAATATAGCATCTGAAACTCAGATAACAAAGTACTTTGTAATTAGACAACTGCCAGATTATTTACACCCTCAATTAATTGACTCAATACGGTCAAGGTGTATAAGGCCAGGGGTTAAAATTAACTTCTACTTTTATTGTAATCCATATAAGATAAATTGGGACTCTGCTGAAATGAAAAACAAAATGGCGATATGGAGAAGATACTCTGAAGAAACAGGCGGGGAAATAAATGTATTCGATTATCGTAATAAGAGAAATACATCCTTAGCTAGGGAAAGAATCATTATGTCAACAAAGTATCTAAATGAGGCAGAGTTAGACCATAAGAGAAGTCTATTAAGGGTCGCATTTGTAATTGAAGTATCCGCTCAAAGAAATGATGAAGCAATATTAAATATGTCGGAATCTATACAAAAGCTTAGAGAAGTATGTAATCAGTCTGATATAAAGTTAAGAGAACTAAAGATTAATATGATAGACTGGTTAAAATCTATTGGTATCTTTTCATTAAAAAAGATTAAGGAAGTTGATGATAAGTTATCAAGAAAAATATTAACAGACGACATATTAGCCAACTTCAATAGCTATAAACAAGGAAGGGTCGGTTTAGATGGTGTACCACTTGGTATAGATGTATTATCAAGTGGACCAGTACTGTATAAGTTTAAGGCAGACCCCGATAAAGCAGAGAATTGGTTGATAAGCGCTGAAACTGGTGGAGGTAAGTCATATTTTATAAAAGCATTACTAACATATTTATTGGCAGATGGCTTTGTAGTAACTGTTATGGACTATGAGGGAGATGAATATAGCAATTTAGCAGCTTATATTCGTGCAGGTAATAAAGACGACGTAAAAATAGTATCTATGGGTAAAGGAAGTACAATATATTTCGACCCTTGTGAGATACCAGAACTTACTGGAGATGATGGTGTAGACAATGACCTAAAAGAAAATGCAATTAGCTACATAACATCAATTTTTAGGATAATCAATTGTGGATTAGAGGGAGAATTGACACAGTGGGAAGAAAGAGTATTATCAATAGCTATACAGCGTATGTATGATAGTGCAGGTGTAACAGAGAGAAAAGAGACTTGGCATAGATCTAAAGGATTAAGACTATCTATGGTATATGATGAAATCAAAGCTATGGTGGAGAGCAAAGAGTTAGTAGATAGTGATGCTGATAATGTGAAACATAAAGCGGCAATGAAATTAGCTGAGACATCTGCTATTTACTTTGAGCCTGGGGAGTCTAAATCTGGAACATTTGCTAACCCAATGTCAGCTAATGAGTTGTATAAAGCAAAGTTTATAGTGTTCTCCTTTGGTATGAAAGGGGCAGCATCCAGTTTGAATGACCCAACTATACTTGCATTAAAACAACTTAGTGTAGCATACGTAAGTATACAGATATCTAACTATTGCAAATATGTAAAGCGTTGTTTCAATGTTAAGGTATGGGAAGAATATCAACGTTGGGGAGAGGCGCAAGGAAGTGCTGATATTATATCAAACGTAATGACTGGTGGTCGTAAACGTGGAGATGTTAACTTTATAATAACAAATGACTTAGCGTCAATGCTAGATGAAACTAATAAATTAAATGAAAAGCTTAGACAGAATATACAAAACTATGCAATAGGTAAAATCAGGGATAAAACTATCAGAGCAAAGTTCTGTAAGAAGTTTGACTTACAAGATGTGGAAGTTGCGTTAGATAGAATTGCAAAAGCACATACCACAGAAGAAAAGATCAGAAAAGATAGACCTGGATCAAGTAATAGATATAAACATGCATTCTGTTTAGTTATGGATAATGGTAAAAAAGCGGTAACTAAGGTAATGATGCCACCAGCTTTAGTTAATTCAGCATTATTTAGAACTGGAGTGGACATATCAAAGGAGGGGGTCAAGTAGTGTATTTCTTAATATACATCGGAATAATGATTACAGTTTATATTGTAACATTCAAAGACGATTTTACAAAAGAACATACGGACAAAATCACCGCCTTCTTAGCTGTAATAATAATATTTATAGTGCTATTAGGTATTTTAGGTAGCATAACAGGAGGTAATTGACATGGCTATTAAGAATTTGAGTAACAAAGTATCAGCAGATGATGTTGCGAGAACTAAAGACATACGAAACCCTCCTGAATTTGAACCTGGATTTGAGGGAGATAGCGGAGGAGACGGATTTGATGACTTATTTGATGACTTTGCGTTTGATGATTTAGACGATAGTGATTTTGGAAGTACAGATAAGTCTGGTTGGGGAGGTACTAGTGGATTTGGTGGAGGTGCATCAAGCAATCCATTTAGTAGTCCTGGACAAAGTAACCCCTTTGGAAGTACTGGACAGGGAAGTACATTTGGACAACAAGGAAATACATTTGGTAGTCCATTTGGTAGTCCATTTGGTAGTCCCTTTAGTAGCCCATTTGGTAGTCCCTTTGGTAGTCCCTTTGGTAGTCCCTTTGGTAGTCAAATGAATCAGCCACAACCTAAAGAGCCTGATATGTTTGATAAAGCATACAAAGTTTCTGAGGAGGCAGCTGTATCATTTGGAAAAGTCATGGTGGAGTTATTTAAAAGTATTAAGAATAGAAATGCGGATGACATAGGGTACTTAAATAGAAACTTCCTTATGGTAGGAGGAATATCAGCAGGAGTTTGTTTAGTACTGTCAATAGTAGGAATGTTAAGCAATATAAAGTTCATATCATTCTTCGGTTTACCTGGTCAAGTACTTGTTGCATCTATAATGCTGATAGGTACTGGGGTAGCGGGCATAGCATTATCTGCAATAGCTATAGCTAAGTCAAATGATGACAATAGTGGAGGTATTGACCAACTTCCAGATGTAGCTAATACGGTGGATAATGACTTCACATCTGATTATGAAGATAACATAGGAGATGTACTGGATGATCTATTTGATGATGACCTAAACTTATTTGACGAGCTAGATGATATTGAAGATACAGAGGAAGAAGAAACATACACCCCTGATTTTGATAGTGTAACATTCGAACCTGAAGAAATAGATTACTCAAGTAAACTTGAAGAATTAAGTTCTAACCAATTAATAAATAGGGAAAGACTATTCAATACATTTAAACCATTCTTCCCATGTAATACACCTACATTTGCATACAGAAAACGATTGGATGTAAACTCAGATGAATTTGCTACAATCGAAACAATATGTCTTAAGGCATTATCAAATGTATGTAAATGTGAAATGGAAGAAGTTAAATCTAATTTGGAATCAGCTGAGGAAAGATACTTTAGCTATGAATTAAGGATGAAACGTATCAGAGGGGTTAATAAGACAGAAGAAATAGCTAGGGAAATGGAGGCATACTTCAGAGAAAGTAGTTCAGATACTAGTGTAAATGCCACTGTTGATATAGAAGGAGACTTCTATAAGATTACAGTAACCAAGGGAGTAAGTGCTATTGTAACATTTGGAGATATATTCAAGCAAGATTATGTATGCGACTTCTTCTTAAATAATAAGAATAAGCTACCAATAATAGTAGGTATAGACGAGTTAGGAAATGTAATACTAGAAGATGCAAAACCATTTGACACAATGATGATTGCTGGTAAACCTCGTTCTGGTAAGTCATGGTACGTATTAAGTATATTACTTAGCCTAATGATGTTTAATAGTCCAGAAGATGTGCAATTTATAATCTGTGACCCTAAGAAGTCAAATCTATTCAATACACTTGCTCTAATGCCACACGTAGCAGGTTTAAATGATGACAGCAACATTTTAGAGGTTATGAGAGATATCATAAACAATGAAGGTGAAAGAAGAAAGAAATTATTATCAGATAACAAATGTGATGATATCTGGGCATTAAAGAAAAAAGGCATTAATTTACCTATATTATACTTAGTAATAGATGAGCCAATAACTGTTAAGAACAATCTTGAAACAAGAGGAAAAGGCGAAGATAAAGAATTTGATAACCTAATGCAAGTTTTAATATCTCAATTACCATTCGTAGGAATAAGACTAATATTCGTACCACATAGGGCAACTGGAGTTATTAATAAGACAAATAGAACAATGTTGCAGTTCACTGCAGCTGTTAAGTCTAATCCAGAAGATGTATGTGATACACTTGATATTAAAAAGTGGACACGTTCATTAGTAAATCAAGGAGATATAGCAGTTAAGACATCTACAAGAGAAGATGCTATGTACGTTAGGGGAGCATCTGTAACATCATCTGATGAGGATAATACAGATTTAATAACTAATGCAGCAAGGGCATTTTACAAGATGGGCGTTGATATGCCTGACATGAGCACATTACAAATTGCATATAACAGAGACGAGGGATATATACAAGAGGAATTGTCACTTGGAAATAAGCGAGTACAGTACGATGCTTCAAACATACTAAAGGATTTAGACATATAAACTTTAAAATATTCGCTCAATATATTAAAATAAAAGAAATTTAAAAGTGAAGGGAGGGCAAGTCATTGGCGGCTGTATTTGGATTTAACGTCGGAGCAGTTATAAGTTTAGGAGACATGGAGAAAACAATAGAGTTTATCAGTGAGAACTCCGAAGATATAACTGAAAATAAAGATAATATAGACGATATAACAGAGAAGTTTATGCTGAAAGATTTGCCTCAACCCATAACTGTTAATAACCTTAACATGAGGAATGAGTTGAGAGAGCAAGGGAAGGATGACGAAGATGAATTTGAAATAGATGATTCAGATTTTGACGATATCTTTGGAGACGACGAAGACTACGAAGAAGAGGTAGAGAATGACGAAGATGAATTTGAAATAGCTGATTCAGATTTTGACGATATCGTCGGAGACGACGAAGACTACGAAGAAGAGGTAGGGAGTGTACAGGTAAATAAGATTGATCTACTAGAACAATTGAAGAAAGAAAAAGAGTTAAAAGAAAGGCAAGAGGAAGAGGTTAAACAACGGGCTGAAATAAAGAGAGAGCAGGAGTTAAGAAACGCTGAACAGGAAAGATTAAGGCGTGAAAAAGAGCAAGAAGATGCTGAAATAGCAGCCCTTAAGAGACAATTGGATGAGGAAAGGAAAGCTAGGAAAAAGGCAGAAGAACTAGTTAGAGAAAAACAAAAGGCTGAGTTATTAAAAGAAATCGAGGCTGAAAAGGAGAAATCGGCTGAGATAGTGGCAAGACTACGTGAAGAAAAAATAAAAGAACTTAAAGAGGCTAAGCGTAGAGAACTTATAGCAAAGAAAAAGAAAGAAATGCTTAATGATAAAGTAAAACAGGCAGCTAAGGAAAAGCCTAAGGCTGAAGTAAATATATATGATACAATGGAAATTGAGGCTTTGTATACAGAGGTAAGAAAGTTTATGAGTTCCTTAGGTGTTAGTAGGTCTATAGTAGATACCAAGACACTTGATGATAAATTTGGTAAACATAACATTAGGAAATTAATACTAAAGAGTTATTTAATATCAATAGGGAAGGGAGTTACGATAGGAAGATGAACAGATTAAAGAAATTTGGAATATTTACACTGGCAATTATTATGGGAGCGACTAGTTTAACTGGATGTTCCAGTGTATTTAAAGAAGATGCTACACAGTTACCTCTGTCTCTTATACACATCTCCGAGCCCACGAGACTAAGGCG
>CZCB01005275.1_pt1 | contig 11809 bp, 9 predicted proteins | sample 591991 | NCBI WGS metagenome assembly CZCB01 (sample SAMEA3556809, study PRJEB10932) | anaerobic digester metagenome | reverse complement strand
ACCGGCGACAGTTCGGTCGGCGGCCATACCCCGCATCCTCAAGATCGTCCATCGAGATGCCCTTGTGCTCACCATCCTTTGTCATGATGATGAACTGGCCTTTGTCGATCTCCTCCTTGACGACATCGTCAGGGTCGACCTCGAACTTCTCGCGGATCATCTTCCGGGCGGTCACCGGGCTCACCGTGCCACCGCAGTTGACGCCGATCAAGAGGAGGTTGTCCAGGTTGACCTGGTTGCGCTTCGCAAGCTCGTATATGCCCATCGCATCGCAGCCCTTCACCGTCACAGCAAGGCGCTTATCCCGGGCGCCGTCCAGGTACTTCTTGATCAGTTTCGAGAGCAGGAGCGTCCCGCAGTGAAGCGATCCAGCCGCCCCGGCGATCTCGTCAGGGTCGGTGATCAGTGTCGGCACCGCCTCGTAGAGGTCAGCACCTTTCTTGACCGCCAGCACGCCGTCGACGATATTGTTCTCCAGGGCAAACTTGAGGAGCCCGGTCACCGCACCGCCGCACTCAGCGACGTCGGCAAGCTCTGAGCTCGTTGTCCAGGCATACAGCATATCTCCTTTAGCTACCATCTCACTGCACCTCCGTGATCTTCTCGACGGCAACCGCACTGTGTTTCAACTCCGGCATCTTGGAGAGCGGGTCGAGGGCGGTGTTCGTCAGCAGGTTCGCAGCCGCATCCGCGAAGTGCATCGTCATCATCAGCACCCCGGGCCCGACCTCGTCGGTCACCCTGGCACGGGTCACCACCTCACCGCGCCTGCTCCGGAGCTTGATCTTCTCTCCGTTCTTGATACCCAGCCGCGCTGCATCCTCTGTGTTGATCTGCACGTAGCCCTCAGGGACCTCGTGGTGGAGGATCTTGGACCGGCCGGTCTGGGTCCGGGTGTGGTAGTGGAAGAGCAGACGTCCGGTCATCAGGGTGAACGGATACTCTTCGTCAGCGACCTCCGCAGGCGGCCGGTGCTCGATCCCGAAGAAATGCCCGAGGCCGTCCGCCGACGAGAACTTCTCGCGGTGCAGGATCGGGGTTCCCGGGTGCTCCAGAGTCGGGCAGGGCCAGTGGAGTGCTTCAGGCTTCTCTATCCTCTCGTAGGAGATACCAGCCATCGACGGGGTGACCCGGCGCATGTCGTCCCAGATATCCTCTGGAGAGTTGAAATCGAATCCCTTGAGCCCGAGTTTGTGGGCCAGGTCGACGAAGATCTGCCAGTCCTCCTTTGCATCGCCCGGAGGCTCCACGGCCTTGCGGACACGGTTGACACGCCGTTCACCGCTGGTGAACGTCCCATCCTTCTCGGCGAAGGATGCACCGGGGAGGATCACGTCGGCGTACTGGGTTGTCTCAGTCATGAAGATGTCCTGCACAACCAGGAAGTCCAGTTTCTCAAGTGACCGCATGACGTGGTTTGAGTCGGGATAGGAGACGACCGGGTTTAGCGCGAAGATGTACATCGCACGGATCGGGTCGCCACACTGGTTGATCTGCTCGATCAGGGTCGCACCGTACTCGCTTGCAAGCCCGGTGACGCCCCAGAGTTCCTCCATCCGCTTCCTGACGGCGTCGTTCTCACAACTCTGGTAGCCAGAGAAGACGTTCGGGTAAGCACCCATGTCGCAGGCGCCCTGGACGTTGTTCTGGCCACGGAGCGGGTTGACACCGGTTCCTGGCCTGCCTACGTTACCGGTGAGCAGCGCGAGGTTCCCAAGCGACCTGACGTTGTCTGTCCCGGTCGTGAGCTCAGTGATACCAAGGCAGTAGATGATCACGGCGTTCTCGGCGCTGCCGTAGATCTGTGCGATCTCCTTGATCCTCTCAGTGGGGACACCGGTGATCTCTTCGACATCCGCATATTTCTCTACGGTCTTCTTCAGGTCCTCGAATCCCGTTGTCCTCTTCTCGATGAACTCCTTGTCATGGAGATCCTGCTGGATGATCCAGTACATGATCGAGTTGATCAGGGCGATGTTCGTCGAGGGGTTGTAACGGACGTAATGGTCGGCCAGACGCGCCGTGGGGGTGTAGCGCGGGTCGCAGACGATGACCGTCTTGCCTGCTTTCTTGGCCTGGACAATCCGGCGTCCGGCAAGCGGGTGCGCTTCAATGGTGTTTGCCCCGATCATAAAGATGACGTCGGCGTTTAAGACATCCTCAAATGGGTTCGTCGCGGCACCGGAGCCAAACGAGAGCGAGAGCCCCGCGACAGACGGCCCGTGGCAGATGCGCGCGCAGTTGTCGATGTTGTTGGTCTTGAAGGCCACTCGCGCGAGTTTCTGCATGATGTAGCACTCTTCGTTGGGCGTTCGGCACGAGACCTGGAACCCGAGGGATTTCGGCCCGTATTTCTCGTAGATCTCCGTAAACTTTGAGGCAATGAGGTCGAGTGCCTCGTCCCAGGTGGCTTCCTCAAACTTCCCATTCTTCTTGATGAGAGGCGTTGTCAGCCGGTCCGGGCTATGCACGAACTCCCAGCAGGTGGCTCCCTTGGGACAGAGCTTTCCCTCGTTAATCGGGCTCCTCGTCCTGGGTTCTACCCCTACGAGTTTGCCGTCATTCACCACGAGGTTGAGTCCGCACCCTACTCCACAGTATGGGCAGGTCGTGGGAACGTAACGTAACTTTCCGTTAGTTTCTGTCATTCGCATTCTCCCGATTGTTGCGTTCAATGTCTGTTGTCAAGCATGCCAGGAAAGGATGGACACACTTACAGTAGTTTAACTCTACTGGCGAGTATATAAATTTAAACATATTTTCTTAACGTTCTATCCTTATAGACACAGTACAGTTGATCAACCCATGCAGGACCTGCGCCTGAAGGCACAAAATCACCATATTTTTACACTGCCCCGATATCCGGGAGATATTTCTGGGAATTCTCGTTCTGGTTGCCTGCCCTTATAAACTTAATATGGTTGAACAATCCAAAACGTTTACAACTGACGCTGGTCAAATATTATTCCGTGCAACCGAGATTGAATCATACATGGGATGACATCGAGGCCAGACTCAAGTCAAAAGGCTCCAGTCCGGAGTTGATAGAGCACTTCCGAAGATGTATCGACTTTCACACCTTTGCAGCACCCGGGCTCCTGGTCGGGGTCTTCATGGTGGATTACGCCCTGGAACTCCTGGAGGTATCAGATGACGAGAGGGTTTATGCCGTCTGCGAGACCACAAAGTGTCTGCCTGACGCCCTGCAGACGATCGCGCACTGCACGATCGGTAACAACCGTCTTCGGGTGCTCCCCATCGGAAAGTTTGCCATCACCGTGAACCGGCCAGCCGAAACCCCGCTGGTGGATGGTGTCCGGGTCTTCGTCGATGGCGAGAAGATCGACAGATACCCGACGTTTGCGTCATGGTACACCAAAGACCCGTTCTTCGACCCAAGGACCCGGGGCACCGTGCTCATCGACGAGATCATCGATGCGGGGCGCGACCTCCTCTCGTACGAGCGGGTACGGGTGAAAGTGCCGCGGAAACAACCCTGGAGGTCTGCTATCTGCTCAATCTGCGGAGAGATGGTCCCTGACAACCTGCTCGTCAGTGGAGCCTGTGCCGACTGCCGATCCCAGTCTTACTTTGAGAAGACAGCATATTGAAGAGAGGTTCCCCGGCCCAGTAAGGGCGTATAGGGGCGTAGAGCCCTCTCCCATAGAGTGCACTCCATGAAACTCTCCCCTATTGGGATTGTGCGGTCACGCATCCGCTCAAGGAGCGACATGCCGGTCCAGGGTATCGAGGCTGAGATCGAGATCTTCCCCGATTACGCCGGGGCGCTGGAAGGCGTTGAAGAGAACTCGCACCTCATCCTGATCTGCTGGCTGCACGAGGCCGACCGGACAATCTTGAGAGCGGTGGCCCGGAAGGTCTCTCGCGACCTCCCTGAGAAGGGCATCTTCTCGCTTCGCTCGCCTGAGAGGCCAAACCCCATCTCCGTCTCTGTGGTGCGGCTGCGCGGCGTCCGAGAAGGGCGGTTTCTTGACCTCGAGAACGTGGATGTGATCGACGGGACACCGGTGATCGATATCAAGCCCTACCAGACTGGGTGGGATTGTGTCTTCTCCGCGACCGGCCATGACCGGACCGAGAAGATCGAGAAGATGGGACCTGGTGAGTACCGGGAGGGGCTCATCCGCGAGGCGGTGAACTATCACGGAGAACTCTGCCCGGGCGTGGCGGTCGCGGTGCGGGTCGCGGAAGCGGCGACCCGCATCCTCAGGCGCGACCTGCGACACCCGCAGGTCGTGGTCACGCTCGGCGCCGATCCTTGCATCGCCGACGCGCTCATCGGGATCACCGGCGCACGCCCGGGGAACCGCCGGCTACGGTGTTCAGGCGGAGATCGTTATACCTTTACCTGTCCTGGAAGAGAGGCTGTCTTTCACATCCGGGCTGTGCCAGAGAGTGTCGACGCGATATTCGCGTCCAGTGATGCGATGCTCTTTGACTGTGAAGTCCCATAAAAAACAATTATCTTTTAACCGAAAGTAATAGTCATGTACATGCCTGAATCTTTCAATCAGGCACATTATCGAGGAGTAGCATGCCACGCCGTTACCTGAATCTCATCCCGCTCCCTGATGCGCTCGCGGTCATGCGACGGGCGTTTCCCCCCCTGGACCGTACCGAGACTGTGCCGTTGCGCCTGGCCGTCGGCAGGGTGACAGCCGAGCCGCTGTACGCAGAGTATTCTGTCCCCCAGGCTGATATCGCGATGTTCGACGGTTACGCGGTCAGAAGCGAGGATACCCTGCAAGCACAGGATCAACGGCCGCTGCCCCTCGAGAACTGTGCTCCTATCAACACCGGTGAGGTGCTGCCCCCATCGTTTGACGCTGTCGTCATGATCGAGGATACCTGGAACGAAGACGGCATCCCCTGGATCAGGAAGTCTGCCGCGCCCTGGCAGCACGTCCGGCACGCCGGCGAGGATATCAGGGCCGGGGAGCTCGTCCTCCCGAAAGGCCACCAGGTCAGGCCGTTTGATATCGGGGCGCTTGCCACCTACGGCATAACCCAGGTGAAGGTGCGGTCGGTCAGGGTTGGGATAATCCCGACGGGAAGCGACCTTGTGCCGCTTGGTGTGGCGCCCGCGCCCGGCCAGACGGTCGAGACCAACACCCTCATGGCGGAGGCATACCTCACCCGGATGGGAGCGACCTGCCGTCGCTACAGAATCGTCCCTGACGATCCAGATCTGATCCGGAGCGCGCTCGAGGAAGCGGTCGCTGAGAACGACCTTGTCATCCTCTCAGCAGGTTCTTCCGCCGGTTCCCGGGACTACTCTTCAGATGTTGTCGGTGCGCTCGGGGAGATCATCTTCCACGGGATCGCGGTCAGGCCCGGGAAGCCGGTGCTGCTTGCGCGGGTCGATGATAAACCGGTTCTTGGGATGCCGGGCTACCCCGTTGCGGCACAGACTGTCCTCAGGGAGATTGTAGGGGATCTGCTTGCCTGGTGGGGGCTCTCCCCGGTCCGGGGCGAGGAACTGCGTGTCCGTCTGTCGCGGAAACTGGCGTCTGACCTCGGGTTTGACGAATTTATCCCGGTCTCGGTCGGCCAGGTTGACGGCACCTGCTGGGCGACACCGCATCCCCGGGGAGGCGGCATCCAGATGACGGTGGTCAGGGCGAACGGCTACCTCCACATCCCGGCCGGGCGCGAGGGGATCGAGGCGGGCGAGGAGGTGCGCGTCCGGCTCACCGTCCCGCTGGAGAGGATCGCCCGCACGCTTATCTGCACCGGCGTGCGCCATCCTGCCCTGAACGAACTTGGAAACTGCCTCTCTGAGGCCGGCTACCTGCTTCACTGCTGCAACGCCTCGACAATGCGGGCAGTGCTTGCCATACGGGCAAAAACCTGTCACGCCGCTTCGATCTGTATTCCGGAGACCGGGGCGGCATGGAATGATCTGGTGCTTCGGTACCTGCCTGAGGTGGACCTTCTGCGGGTGCCGGTGGCCCGGACGGAACTGGGGATCGCTGCTGCAAGCGACCTTGATACCGATAGCCTGGAGTCTCTCCGTTTCGTCAACCGTCCGAAGGGGTCGGCGGCGCGGATACTTTTTGATATGTGGCTTGAAGAGCAGGAGATTGATACCGCCCGGCTCACCGGCTACGAGCACGAGGTCCGGACTCCCGAGGCCGTCGTCACGGCGGTCGGAAATGGGTTTGCGGATGCAGGCGTCTGCCCAGCTGCCATGGCGCGGGATGCGGGGCTCCGGTTCACCCCGCTCGGCTATGAGTCGTGCGATCTCCTGATCAGGGAGGAATGTGCCGAGGACGAGGGCGTTGCAAGCCTCATCCGGGCCGCACGGTCACCGGAGTTCAAGGAGCGCCTCCAGTCGCTGGAGAGGTTCCGGGCCGACCGGGCTGGCAGAACGGGCGCGTGAACTACCTGCCTGTAAGGGCGGAGCTTTGCGACAATCGTGATTGTTGAAGGGGTTCCCGGGCCCTACTCTCGCCCGCCCGAACACGGATTTACGAGGAAAGCGGGCAGAAGGCCCTCAACAGAAGAGTACGTCTTCAGCGTCACACTGATAAAGTGCGCAAGAATGAAAACTATATCGAAAACAGACGACGCCCCGGCCGGGATTTGAACCCGGGTCAAAAGCTCCGCAGGCTTTTAGGATATCCTCTACCCTACCGGGACACAAGAAGCGGTATCATTCTCCTAATTACTACGCTGTCCTGATTAAAAAGGGTTGCTCACCGGAAGTAAAGATGTTTCTACAGGAGATCTCCAGATCCGCCAGAGACCTGATGCACGTGCGCAGGAGAGCCCTGGTTTTCACTGCGATCCCGGGGAAGACCCGTGGTCGACCTGCACGCCACCTGCGTACCTCAGTACATGCATCTTTGCATCTTTTCCGGCAATCTGGATAGGGTAGTTTCCGGATCAGCCCGGGAAGACCTCAAAGAAGCGGATTAACCGGGGTCCAGCCGGCCATCCCGGATGGCCACACCGGCATCCAGAAGGGGCCGCCTTCCCTTGGTGGTGCATCCCTGGCAGATGTCTCAGGTTCACTGATACAGGAGCGGTCCTGAAGAGTATCCCTCAAAAAGACCATAAAGCGGTTGCTGATGACCTGAATGCCCGAGGATACCGACCGAAAAGCAGCCAGTATCATCGAGCAGTTCCTCCGCCCCGGATCACCACGGCAACGGTAGGCCCGAACATATATATAACGTTCAGGCATATGGGCCCGCGGGAAGCCTCGCCCTTCCCTGCAGGAGGTTATGTGATATGCCCGATTTCTCAAATCCCTTTGTCGGGAATCGCATGGAACGCAAACTAGACCAAAATGAACTTATCCGGACAATTCGGTTCTCGATCGCCGCTGAATACGAAGCGATCCAGATCTATGACCAGATCGCCGAATCGACCGACGACCCGCTGGTCCAGAAGGTTATGCGTGATGTCGCAAACGAGGAGAAGGAGCACGCAGGGGAGTTCTTGCGTCTCCTGCGCGAGATCGAGCCGGTCGAAGAGGAGTTTTACCAGCACGGCTACAGGGAGGTCGAAGAGATGATTGAGGAGGTCGGGAAGCGGAGGAAGTGAATCTCGTTCCTCTGCATCGCCGGCCTCACAGCGATCCACCAGGTAGCCGGGTTACCTGGTGAATAAGGACCGGGCGGTCCACGAACACGACGGTATCAACGGCCAGAGAGCCTATTCCTCGATCCCGGGACTTACCGGAGGGTTGCGCGAATTTTTCGGGGTGGTGCCCACGCGGCTCTCCAGAGAACTCTCGAAGACTTCCACGAGGCGCTGCCGTCTATTGGGGCATCCTCGTCTACAGGTCGCACCGCACATCAAAGGATGCGGTGTTTCTGGAGCCACCCGGGGTCAGGGAGACTCATCTTCAAGGCGCTTGCGAAGTTTCATCTCCTGACCATCGATGAGATGGCTATCTGCCGTTCGACAGCGAAGGCGCCAACTGTTTCTTCAGCCTCGATCTCACGCAGATACATCAAAGACAACAGTTACCGGCTGAAAGCAGGGCGCGTGATACCCGGGGAACCACACCCAGGACTTATGGATACTAATCTCGTGCGAGAGCCGATTCAGCACTCACGCGCCTTTAATGTCCCGATAATTGAGAACCGATGCAACTATTATGCATTCAGGTGCGGTACTTTCAGTCGTACATTTTTACGCCGGTGACACCGGGTCTTTGCGGTGCAAAGAAGAGGGCTTATCGGAGAGGATGATCCTTCTCTGAGAATGTGATCTGCGCTCCGCATCACCTCTCTACCTATATATTTTTAATCAATATCCCATAAAGCCTGTTTTCCTGGATTTTTGATGCCCGGTATATATTTAATAACGGATATAATTATGAAGTCTGCCTGTCAACCATGATCTATGCTCAGCATTGTCCCGGATATTGACCCGGCAGTCTTTTCCCTGGTCGTGGTCCCAATATTTATCTTCTTTGCACGGATCTGCGATGTCACCATCGGGACGATGCGGATTATCTTCGTTGCACGGGGGATGAAGACAGTCGCCCCTGTCCTCGGGTTCGTCGAGGTCTTCATATGGATCATCGCCATCGGTCAGATCTTCCAGAACCTCACAAACCCGCTTAACTACTTCGCTTACGCGGCCGGGTTTGGTACAGGAAATTATGTCGGGATGTGCGTTGAGGAGCGGCTCGCGATGGGGCTCTCCCTCGTCCGGGTCATCACCCCGCAGGACGCGACGGATCTCGTCAATTATCTCCGCGCCGCTGGCTACGGGGTGACAATCCTCGACGCCCAGGGAAAACAGGGCCCCGGTAAGGTCATCTTCTCGGTTATCAAGAGAAAGGATATAAGAGATGTAGAGAACGCCATTCACGAGTTTGCTCCAAAGGCGTTTTACTCTGTCGAGGATATCCGGCGTGCAGCCAAAGGAACGTTCCCTGTTGTCGCGAATCCAAAACCGTTCCACCTTGACCGGGGTACCCGGAGGGGGAAGTGAGGAGGCCAGGGGTGGGTAGGATATCCTGTAGACGGCACTACCCCACCCTTCAGGGTGGGGTTTGCGAACGGCTAAGCGAGACTAAACAGTAGACTATGAGGAGCGAGCCATCCTCCGTCATCTGCGCATCCACCGGCCGCGCCCCCACAACACATCCTTCCGCAAAGACTTCGCAGGAAGCAGACGTGCTGTACTCAGGGCAACCTTCCGACCCCCGGGTCAGGGATCGAGGTGCTGTGGCGGAAGGAGAACCCGAAATGCAATCCCGGGGCTCCGGCGCCCGGTTCAACTCATCTGGCGGGATGTCGTCGCCAGCCTCTGGGTGCCGGTCAAACCCAGCCATGTTCCGGATGCTCCGGGCGTAGACCTCGAGATCGGTCCCCCTCCGGATTCATCCGGGGGATCATCGCGCCGAGTCGCTTGACACCGGGGTCGCAGACGTTGCAGGGCATACCCTCTGGAACGTGATAAACTTCCATCCGTGCGACGGGTCGCCAGAGCGGGCATCACTTACCACCGCTGATTCGGGCGAGATATGGAGGTCAGTCTCGATACCGTCGGAGCGGCGGAGAACGCGGCCAATCTCGGCGACGACAAACACCTCATCGCCCCTCCCAATACCATACTCGAGTCCCCAACGTCGCGTTCCACCAGCCCCAAGAACCCTGCAACTGGAGATGTTTTTGAGCTTCATGCGCACGAAGGCAGCTTGCAGGCAGCCTTATCCGTGCCGGTCGCCTGACACGACTGCTACCCTCGCGTGACAGACTCACCGGCCACTTCCGGTCCCCATCCAGGCATCAGTACGTCACCCACGGCTTGTAGCAGTGGGAAAAAGGCGCTTGCGAGCGTCGGCGGAGATTTATCTTATCTTGCGGGGTTCGCGGCGGCATGAGCGGGAAGACCCCGTCCAACAGGTGCGGGGTAGTTCACGTTGTCAGGGAGTTGTCTGTTATGGTGAATGAGGTAGATTTATCAACTCCGCAAAAAAACCACAAGTGTTGCCAATTGGCACAGGGAGAAGAATCAATGATAACTATTATCGCCAAATGTAGCGCAAAAGCAGGTAAGAGTGACGAACTCGTGAAACTTGCCCGGGATCTGGTCAAAGCGAGCAGAAGCGAGGCAGGAAACGTTTCATACGACTTCTATGCAGACCTTGCAGACCCCACTAAGTTCACGTTTATCGAGGTCTGGAAAGATCAGGCTGCAATCGACTTCCACAACGCAACCCCACATTTCCTGGGCTTCGTGGAGAAAGCAGAACCATTACTTGCCGGTCCGCTCGACGTCGCCCTGTACCAGAAACTCACCTGAAATGCATACTCTAGCGACAGAGAAACTACCTCCCACCACCTTTTCATCCTTTACTTCTGCCCGGCTCTCGTGAGCGGGTAGGTATCGAGCAAAAAGGGACTCTCTGCGCAAACCGGGGATGAGAAGCGCGCGCCCTCGAAATACCGCGACCCCGAAACAAGACGTTCGGGACTTGGTGACCGCTCCCCCTTCTCTCGGCGGGGGCATCCCGGAATACTACTACACCTTTGAGATTGTAGTCCCAATCTCATAATGTTAAACGCCTGCATTCTGATCCCGATCCATCGCGAGCCCACAATGAGGACAGTTATGGGTGTGATCAGAGAGAGTCAGAGTCCTGGCGACAATCATACACCGCACCTGGAACACTGCTGAGACGTGATTCACCGGGATTCACCAGGATCACGCGAGAACCAGCCTCTTCCGCTCTGCTCTCTGTGATCGTGATGAACTGATTCCAGGAGACATCGGCAATGCTTTTTGCCAGATGATGGTTTTTCTGCATATTTTGATGTTCAGGTCCTCAAACACGATCGTGCCGAACCGATCCACCATCATCCGGGAGGTCTGGTGAGCAAAAGTTGTGGCGTCGATTGGCGATCCGTTCATGGATGCGTGCAACAACCGTTCAGGAGTTCCACTCTCCGTTTTTCGAAAGTTTCCTTTGCGCCTTCGCAAGCGCTTTCTCGTCGGTGCGGAAGAACCGCGGATTCTCGATTCTTCTCTCCGTTCGAGAAAGTAGCAGAGGATTCGAGACCAGCATCGACCCGGCCACGGTATCTTTCTCTCGTGCAGGAGCAGGTTTTCTCTCGTGCAGGAGCAGGTTCATACTCGACCGAGAAACAGGCATACCACTTTCCGGTCGCGGTACTTCGAATCGTTAACGTTTTGATCGTCCCTTCAATGGGGCGGTGGAGGGACGATCGGGATATCACCAATTTTCGATGCAGAGGTGCGTGCCGGCATCGTTAAGGTGAAAGCCCGACCGGGGATACGTGATGCTGTCATACCGTCCCTTCCCCTTGAACCGGGAATACCCGGGATTCTCCCCGGCCTTCACCCGTTGGAAGAGGGCTTCAAACACGAGATCCACTCGAACCAACGTTCTCGGAGAACTTGTGAATGAACTGACTTCAGGGTCGGATTCTCACGTTTCTATTGTGTGAGAAGGTTATTGGTGTCGTATAACGAAACCGATTCGCCCTTAGTTTCGTGAACTACCCCGCACCTGTTGGGCGGGGCTTCCCGGCTATCATCCTCCTCCCCATCGGGAGCGAGTCCCCAGGCTCGACGGTGCGTTCCACACCTGATATTACCCCAACAAGATTCTGATCTTGTAGGGCGGACGTCTTGATATTGATCGCCGCGTTGATGTCACGGTCATGATAAGTACCGCAATCCGGACAGACCCACTCCCGATGCGAGAGTTTTAGATCCCGGTTGAGATACCCACACCGATTACAGATTTTCGAGGATGGATCGAATCTCCCGATCCTGAGCAGAGTCTTCCCATACT
>CZCB01023580.1_pt1 | contig 11819 bp, 10 predicted proteins | sample 591991 | NCBI WGS metagenome assembly CZCB01 (sample SAMEA3556809, study PRJEB10932) | anaerobic digester metagenome | reverse complement strand
TATAGAAAAAATTATTTGCAAAAAGACAGATATTGATGTTTATTTTAAAAAGCAAAAGGAAGGAATATATAGTCCAAACCTATTAATGTTTATATTTTCAAATGACAACAAAATAATCAAAGAGGTTATTAATATGAAAAAGCTATTTCCTTATTTAAGAGGAGAGGAGAATAAGGGTAGAAAATATTGTTATAAAAAATTTAAGGACAAGGATAAAAAAATGAATAGATTTTTTCTTTATACGGATGATGCCGAACAATATCTAGGGATCAAACATTATATAGATAGTTTAGACATTAAATACATAGAAGGAAAAGAATTATTGGAGAAATTATTGGAGGAATTAAGATGAGTACTGATGATGCGATTATTCATGATTATTATCTTTTAGGTATTGAACCAAATAGCGAGCTTCAAGAAAAGATCTTAAACTTAGGTAATAAAAAACATGACATTATAGAAAAGAAGTCAGATGTAAAGCTTAAGGAATTTAATGAAGAAGATTTTAAAAAAATGCCAAGATATTCTATGCTCCTTAAAATTAAATTCATACTGAAAAGATCATACACAAGTAAAGGCGAGGGCGAATTCAATGTCATCGATAACAAGATATTTGAAAATCCTATCGTGCGGGATAAGCTGACAGGTTTACCAATGATAAGGTCATCTACCTGGAAGGGACATCTCAGATTTGCGGCGGGAAGAGTTAATGATTTGGATGGTAAAAATATCAACGAGATTACAAAGTCTGAAATTATCGAAAGGCTTTTCGGTTCTGAAACTACAAGCGAAGATACCGTAAAAGGGAGGCTTTATTTCTTCCCAACGTGTTTTGACAAAAAAGATGCAGAAAAAGACGTTATTACACCATTAAGCCGAACTACACGCACTCCGGTCTCGGGAAAAAGCCCCATAACTCTCGAGGTTGTAAAAGAAGGTGCAAAAGGTAAATTTCGTCTTCTGTATTTTCCATATCCCAGAGGCAAAATGTTTTCTAAAGAGCAGGTAAAGACGGATTTAATGTTTCTGACGGAAGCTTTAGAGTTGATGTTTTTTACTTACGGTTTTTCAGCCAAGAAAACAAGCGGGTTTGGAGTAATCGAACCTGATCCAACTGTAGTTGTTTCTTTGTGTTCTGACGAACAGCAAAAATCCAATACATGGAATCAAAAATTCAATGAGTGGAATGAATTTAAAAACTATATAAACAATCTGTGGAGTGGCGATCATGAATAAACTTATTTGCAAAATAAAATCCAAAGGGAAAGATATTTTAAAAGGTGAGATAGGAGCACTTCTTCATGATATCGGGAAGATGCATCCTGATTTTATCAGACATCAGTCAATCGAAAGAACAATAAGCTTCAGCCATGAAAATATTTGTAATTTTTTGGATCCAATTCTATATAGACATATATGTGATAGCGCGTTTGATTTCGCAATAACGACACCCAGCAATATAAAAAACCTTATCGAGCAACACCATGAGCAAGCCACAACAGATTGTATTGTAAAATATTTACAAAAATGTGATCGTAAAGATTCAGCGGATGATAAAGGCATAGTAAGAAGAAAGCAATCCATTGATAATACGATAATATCCTCACCTTTTGGTTACGAGAAAGAAAAGATAGATCTAAGCTGTCTCCAAAAAAGATTTGATGACCTGCAGAATAATTTAATTGAATTATTCAAAAACTGTAACAATATAATTAGTTTTAGAAAGTCATTAATCGACAATCTTAAAACAGCGTTTTCTCATGCCTTAGGAGAAACTAGGATCCCGGCAAATGACGTTACTCTGTGGGACCATTCATATTCAACTGCATCATTGTTTAAGACGATTTTAGCAGGCATCGCATGTGATGGATACAAAGATATGAATGACGTAAAATGGAGAATATTTGGCGTATGCTGGAATGGTGAAGATTTTATAAACCGTGGCAGAAAGATAGCGGATATACAAAAAAGAGCAGAAGTTATCGATAACATTAAAGAAATTATCAAGGATAAATTGGAGGTTGAGTTTCCTGTAGGCAATGTGATTTACGAGGACATAAACGGAATGTATTTTACATTCCCAGAATTAGGTGAAGATTCAAAAAGTTTGGCCAGCGATTGTGCAGAACTAATATTAAGGGAAATATACGACAAAAAGGATAGCGATAATGAATTGTGGCCATTTTTTACCTTAAGCAAACCATCAGGGTCACTGACCATCATTGCCAACGAGCTGAAACGTGTATATGAAAAAAGAAAAATTCCAAAAGTACATCCTTTTCTTTTAACTGAAGGAGGAGAAGAAGAACCAATTGAAATCCTGATTGATTTAGATAAAAAAGTTGAAAATAAAGAAAACGAAAGGTTGGATGTGTGCCCTATTTGCAGAATACGAACAAAAAGCGAAAAAGATGAAAGGTGTACAATTTGCGAAAATAGAAGAAGGGGAAGATTGGAGGAGTGGCTGAACAATAGACGGAAATCTGTCTGGATTGATGAAATTGCTGACAAAAACAACAGGGTCAGCTTGATTTCTTTAAGCTTCGACCTCGATAAGTGGCTGGACGGAACGATGATCGGCAGTATATTTAGTCAAACTTTTGAAGATTGGTATAANNATCGATTCAATTAAAGATAAAAATTTTGAGAAAATAGTAAATTCATTAACATTAAATTTTGCTCCTAGAAAAGATATAGTTTACAAAGTCCTAGAATTATTTTTTCTGCTGAAAGATACCTATAATAAAGAAGCAGCACAGTTATTAGATATGTTTTTTGAGGAACGTGTGGGCTTAAATGAAAAAACACTTTATAATCATTTAAAAAATATAGAAGAAAGGCTACAAACTAATACATTAACTAAAGAAAACCTTGGTTCATATTTTTTCACCCAAAACCCGTCTCCCGCGCGTATTTATAGAGTATGGCGTGAAACTCAGGAATTTTTTGAAACAGTTGTTGAAAAGATCGAACGTGATATATATAGATATAAGTGGAAAAGGATAGTATTTTCTGTAGATTACAACAAACTTCAGTCCGCATTAAAAAGAAGTGATAATAAGCTATCTGAAAAAACTCCTTATATCATTAGATTAGATGGCCCGGAACCTGAAGACCTCCTTGTACTTCACGTGGGAGATGGCAGATTCTATACAATAGAATCCCTCGAAAAGTACAGGTATGACAATACATTTGGAGAACAGGCTGTAGTTAAGTGTCTAAAGAAGGGATTTAAGCACCTTGCCTTAGAGAACAACCCTAACGAAAATTTGCTTGAAGTAAAGTATGATAATAGAGTAGAAGTAGAAATAGAAATAGAAGAATATATACCTTTAATAGAAATTACAATATCCCCCCTCTCCCTTCGGCTGATAGTGCCAACATTAGACTCCATAAAAATTACAGAGATGATAGCAACGCTTTATTCACAAAGATTTGAAAAAGTATTGGGCAAGTTGCCCCTAAGCGTGAAGATTTTGACGGCGAATAGAAAATTTCCCTTATACGTCCTTTTAGATGCCGAAAGAAGAATGCTTGACGACAGGGAGTTTAAAAAGCCTGTAAAAATGAAACCATGGTGGAACGTTTACGAAACGAAAAATGATGATTTTTTCAAATTCTATCCTACAAAATTGATCGGAGAAAACGAAAAATATACACTCGATGATTTATCATCAATTTCCAAGGAGAAACCTTTTAGTCTATATCCGGGCTATTTCGATTTCGATCTGCTTACTGCCACTACCGATAGATATAACATATATTACGAAGGCAGAAAAAGGGGAGAGGAGACTTACCGGCTTTATTCAAGAAGGCCCTACTATTTTTATCAAATTTCCATGATAAGGGAGCTATGGGATATATTATCTAATCTTTCAAGTTCTCAATTAAATAATATTGAAGAAGCACTAGCCACTAAGCTAAAAGAGTGGAGATATGTCGAAGATGGCAGCAACAAGACGGAAGTATTCATGCGATTTGCTGAAGCAACCATTAAAGATGCCTTTGGAAGTATATGGGATAGCTTGAGAGAAGAAACAAGATGCCTTTTCATAAATTCTTTGCTCAACGGTCTTTTAATGGACACTATATTTATTTTTAGACACATGATAAAGGAGGAGAAAGAAATTGGCGAATAATTTGAATCCTAAAAAGGTATTTGCGAGGGCCATTGATCCTATACACATAGGAGCAGGAGGCTACAGGTTAGGATTGGTAGACAACACGATCGTAAGGGATCCTGCTACAGACGTGCCAAAGATACCGGGTAGCTCGATTGCAGGTGTCACGAGGGAATACTACACCATATATGCAATGGAAAATGAGTGCACTTCCCAGGATGAAGCAAAAAAAAGAAAATGCGCTGAAGATGAGGCTAAAAAGATATTTGGAGACGAAAATAAAAAAGGAACATTGCGTTTTTACGATGGACAAATAATACTTTTTCCTGTTTCATCCCAAGAAGGAACTGTATGGATTACAACGAAAGAGCTCATGGAATATTGGTTCGATGAAGCAAAAAACGAGGATTCCAGTAACATTAACATTCCTCAAAAAGTTTGCGATAAAGCTTATTACATTGTTAAAGAAAACAAAGATAGCAGTCATTTAAAACAAGGAAATAAAGATAGCAGTTATTTAAAACTTGGATGGCTATTTCTGGAAACTGAAAAAGTTGACTCTGGTTGTCCTAAACGTCTTGCTTTGCGGAAAGAAATAGATAGCTGGACAGGAGATATTGTCATCATTTCTGAAAAGCTTTTTTCTCATATAGTAAACGACAATTTGGAAATAAGGACTTCCGTCAAGATAGATCCATCCACTGGAGCGGCCGAGCCGGGAAAACTGTTTACCTATGAAGCTATATCAAGGGGGACAGTCTTCGGGTTTGAGATTGGTGTAGATAAAGACGATAAAGTAGTTACCGGGATATTAAACAACGTTAGTCCTTACTTTGAATTCATCGGCATAGGCGGCATGGGAACCAGAGGTTTCGGCAGGCTTGAGTTGTTTTTCGATGGCAAAAACGACAAAGCAAGCGGAGACAGACCTTCACCGGCATAAAACAAGTATGTTTAACTTTGGTAAAGTTTTCTAAAATCAAAAAGGGTATCTTTAAGAGGTGAGAAAGATGATCAACCTGGACTATATGTGTATGAAACATGCTCAAATGATTGCAAATTCAGTAGAAACATCAGACAGTAAGAATATAAAAGACCTAGAAAGAAACTTAAGAAAAGCTTTAGGAGTACTAAAGGAAGACGGGGTTTACGCGATGTTTCTTTGACTCGAAAGTAAAGATAAAAATAATATAAGGACAAATTTAACCAATTTTTTAAATGATGATTATGATAGCATTAAAATACGTGAATATCTGCTAGGCAAAGACGAAAAATTTCAGACAAAATTTGATGATTTTTGTGGAGATCTGAAGACAGTTGCTGAAGACATCGATAAATTGCTGTTCATGAAAAAGATATTAGAGCGTACATTAATATATTCGTTACATCACGTAAAAGTCAAAGCCGGTGAGTGATATGTGGAAAGATATTGCAGTTTCGTTTAAATTGAAAAGCCCGCTTCACATTGGTTATATGCCCTTTAGGGGATCGGTCATTTCCCCGACAAGGTATTACGTTCCTGGGAGAAATTTGTGGGGAGCTATAACTAAACGTATAACAGAGCACTTATACGAAAATCCTGTAGATAATAATTATAAGGATATAGGTGCAACGGTTAAAGATAATTTTAGGTTCTCGTATCTTTATGTATACGATGGTATAAATATTTATTTTCCACTTTATACAGAACAGGGATTAAAGTATGGCAATATCTCACGATCGGAATTTGAGCACAGATTCATAGGAAGTCAAATATCCACGGCTATAGATAGTACCGGAACTGCAAAAAATGCAAGCTTGCATGAAATTGAATTCATTAATAATAAATTTAAAGATACAAATGGCAATATAAAAGATGTAAGGATTATAGGGTGTGTTTGGGTCAAAGAAAATGCTGAAATAGGTGATAAAACAGTAATAATATCCGACAAAGCAGAGATATTAATTGATGGATTTAATGTCATCGAAGAATTAATATTGGGCGGAGAATCGAAATATGGGTTCGGGCATGTATTATTTGATCCATCAGGTAGTGTAAAGTTTCCAATTGAGAGTGTTAAAGCAGAGGAATGTAAAATAGAAATCAACGATAATTATATTATTGCACATCTAAAGTACGATAAAACTATAAAATTTAAAGGAGATATCGAGCTTTTAACGGGGAGAGGTTATTACGATCCCAAGATTTCAGGTAGCGAGACAAGTAATAAGCCTGGCAGCGCAATATCTAAACCAGAGTTTTATTTTTCGCCAGGAACATATGTTGACTCCAGATCTACGACATATATAGTTAATTGGGATGGAACTTGGGAGTTTGATTAAGATATAACGCTCTTTGAAACAGCAGCCAAAAACTGCAACTTCGGAAATGTTGACCGCGTCAAGTTTTTGTAGGATTTTTAGGAACCACTCCCCTATATATCCTAAAGGGCAACGTTTTTAGGTCAGCTAAAAATCAAAACCGCTATGACATATGCCCTTTAAAGACGTGTATAAGGGCGTTACCTTTCCCATGTTAAGTACCGTTATGGAGCCTATCTCGCTTGTAGCCGAACTAAAGATATCTTCTAAGTCTAATGTAAAGTTGTATTCTTTGTCTGTCTTTCTGCTTTCTTGGTCTTTTTCTTTTATGTGTTCTGCTTTCACTTTCCCACCGCTACAGATGTAGGCCCTCAAAGCAGACATGGCCTTTAAGCCCACCTTGCTCCAGGCCATCGCCCTGGAACTTAGCCTGGAGGAAAGTACGTGGCTTACGTGACATATTAGGGCTTGAGCTGCCGCAGTCTTCTTCGTTTCGAATGGTAATTGAATCCCAGTTGTTGGTCACATACCTCCTGAAGTCTACTATCCTTTTTCTTTCCCTTTCATCTGAGGCATCGTTTAACATATCTGGGGTGATCCTTTTAAAGGAATTCATGTCGTTTTCCCTTATGGCTTTGTATATTTCGTGTCTTTTTTCAGGTTGCCTTGCCATGGCTTCCAAGACGGCTTTATTTAAGTGGTATTTATCGAGCACTAACTTTGACTCGGGCAGCCAGCTTATACCTTCCTTTATCCGATTTGCACCATCTCCATGGATGTATATGTCTTTTATGTCCTTGGGGTCGTAATTTTCATATATCCTATCTGCTACCTCAAGCCAAAGCTCATCTGTGTCCTTTCCGTAACCGCTCATGCATATGGGGTTTATATAGCTGTTTTTAGATCCCTCTTTAAAGGTGCCCTCATATATGCAGATTAAAGGAACTGCCGTGCTTCTGCCCTCCTGCAGTGATACGTGGTCCTCGTCTGCATCTATGTGCAGTACATGCACGCTTCTTTTCTCGAGGGCCTCTCTCTTTAAGGCCTCCAGGTTTAAGCTGTGAATCTTGTTTTTTACCGTCTGCTTGGACAATTCACCCTCAGTTACGTTCATTTAAGCTTTTGGCGTAAAGACGACCTGCCGTTTCTACCAGCCTTATGGCCACAGCTTCAGTCAGCCTTTGACGTTTATCCAACCTCAATGCTTCGTCCATAGGGTATACGTATTTTTTATGCTTTTCGTCGAAGTAATAGGTCCTCTTGAAAGATATATCACCAAAGATGGTATAAACGCTTCTTTTGTCATCACGCCTCTCTACGACCAACCCTCTTTCCTTTCGAGACGATTTGTCCTTTAATATGGCTTCGTCTGCAATTTGAATGTAAGCTTTTATAAGCTCCCGGACAAAGGCCTTCATGATACGAGAGAGTTCAGCTTCAATTTCCGATAACGTCCTGACCTCGGAATTATCGAAGAATTCAAGCAACTCCTTGAAGAAGTTTATTGCTATTTGTAGTAAAATATCCTTGTTCACGTTGGGACCCTCCTTTATGAGTTTTTGTGTGTCACAAAGATTCTACCAAAAAGAGCGGTCCCTTTCTTTTTTTCCTAAAAATCTCCTACAAATATTTTACGCGATTTTACGAGAGAGCAATTTCACAGTAAATTAGAGACTTGACCCATTGAGCTATAGCCCTGTAATATATAACAGCTTGAAGCAAGTACTTAAATCGTGTGTCACGGTGGTGATAGCTGAGAGGTTGAAAGGGTTCTGTAAGAAGTGATTCAGTATAAAATAAAGGAGGTTTTTACGAATGTTTTGGGATATGGTTGATGGTATTTTTACGATCAGTCTCGACGGTATTTGGACTACAGCATTAGCAGCGGTATTGCTGTTGGTTGGATATGGGCTGCGGAGGCGCATAGATTTCTTAGAGACTTTTTGCATACCAGCACCCGTCATAGGTGGAGTCCTGATGTCTCTTATAGTTTTAGCATTACACCATCAAGGGGGGAGCGCCGTAAAATTTAACACTGCTCTTCAATCTCCTTTGATGATTGCCTTTTTTACAACCGTAGGCATCGGAGGCAGCTTCGGCTTGCTGAAGCGTGGCGGGAAAGCGCTCATAATTTACTTAGTTTTCTGTTGGGGTATTGCGCTATTTCAGAATGCCTTTGGCGTAACTTTGGCAAGATTCCTAGGTATACACCCTGTTTTGGGTGTCATGGCGGGAGCTGTTTCTCTGGAGGGAGGTCACGGGGCTGCGGCTGCCTTTGGACCAGTTGCGGAAGAACTTGGCGTTGTAGGAGCGCAAGTAGTTGCTATTGCCTCCGCAACTTATGGGCTAATAGCGGGAGGTCTTTTAGGTGGTCCTACAGCTCGATGGCTGATAGAACGTCATAGTGTAACCATCGAAGCCAGTGAAGATACCATGTATACTCAGCATTTAATGGAAGGGCCAGAAGAAGACACTACATTTACCAGTTTCGACTTCTTAAAAATGCTGGCACTAGTTCTCGTGATAATGGCTTTAGGAAGTTTAATCACAACCAAAATTAAGGAGTGGTATGATTTTAGCCTTCCTGGTTACGTGGCAGCGATGTTTGTCGCCGTGGTATTTCGTAACATAAACGATCAGATGTCCATAGTAAAACTTCGCAGTAAGGCGATAGACCTAATATCCGACGTATCTTTAGGAATATTTCTGACCATGGCAATGATGAGTTTGCGCATATGGGAACTTTACGATCTCGCAATTCCTTTAATTGTGATTCTTGTGTTACAAACTATAGCACTCCTATTGTTGGCCGCTTTTCTGCTCTTTCGATTGTTGGGCAAGGACTACGATGCAGCAGTTATGTGTGCCGGTTTGGTAGGGCATGGACTAGGGGCAACACCTAACGCCGTTGCCAACATGGGAGCTGTTTGCGAACACTATAAGGTCATGTCTTACAAAGCTTTCCTCATCGTACCTTTATGCGGAGCAGTGCTGATCGACTTTGTAGGGATTCCTAGTATTGTATGGTTCATTAATTATTTTGCTCGATAATATTTAGGAGAAACATTGAGGATATAGAAAAGCTGCCCATTCAATGAAAGATCATATTCACATCAACTGCCATTTTTCTGATACGCTTATATTAGCCTACCCCAATTACATCGTATGATTTGGCAGGGGACCTTTTAATTTAGTCAAATTGCCATGCATGATGAAAAACAAAACTAGTCAATCTCTGAGCGCAGCTCTCTGTTTTGTCCCCATGAGAACATCGCTTGATAGGCTGAAACCATGGTATTTTTAACGTGAAACCATGTCAATAAATCTGTTTTAAAAGGAGCAATGATTTGCAATGGATCGCGAGTTGATTCTTAAGAGGCACAATCGGGTGGGAAAGAGCCTGCGGCAAAACGGGGTCGACGCCGTGGTGCTTTTTAACGTCGAGGGAGTTGGGTGGGAGGATCTTTATTATTTTTCCGGTTTTAGGGGCACGAGTGGTATTTTTGTCTTCGATCAAAATGGGAAGTTCTTGATAACCGATGGCAGGTACATTTTGCAGGCCAGGGAGCAATCCCCTTTTTCTGTAATAGATAAAGGCGATAAAGAAGACATTTTTCTCGTGGAGTCCTTCTTGAGGGATTTAGGTGCTAAAACAGTAGGCATAAACGCGAGGACCCTGCCAAGCTATTTGTATCTGAAATTATCCGGGCTCGGTCTTACCTTGGTTGATGTGTCGGATATTTTGGCTTCCTGCAGGCGCAAGAAGTCAAAAGAAGAGGTCGATCTGATTAAGATAGCTGCAGAGCAAGCGAGCAAGGCTTTCTTAAATGTTTTAAATGATCTAAAGCCTGGCATTAAGGAGATGGAAGTGGCAGCTAAACTAGAGTATGAGATGAAGATTTTGGGGGCCGAGGGTGGCTGGGGTAGTGCAGACTTCATTGTTGCTTCGGGTGTAAGATCTGCCCTTCCTCATGGTAGGGCTACTTCTAAGGAATGGCAAAAGGGTGAGTGGGCAACAATTGATTTCGGCGCCAGATATGAAGGTTACGTTTCCGATATAACGAGAAATATCTATATGGGTGCTCCGTCGAAAAAGGCCATAGAAATCCATAGCATATTGTGCATGTCTCACATCGAAGCCGCTTTAAAAATAAAACCTGGAGTTGCTGCCAGGGATGTAGATGCGGCGGCTAGGCAAGTTTTAGCCGATAGGGGTCTAGACAAGTATTTTACCCACAGCTTAGGTCACGGCATTGGCCTTGAAGTGCACGAAATGCCAAGATTGTCATCGAGGTCAGTTGATGTGCTTGAAGAGGGTGATGTCGTAACTGTCGAGCCTGGATTATACATAGAAGATTATGGCGGGATGAGGGTTGAAGACGATTATCTTGTTACGGAAAGCGGGGCTCAAAGGCTTACGACAGATATTCCTATCGAATTATTCGTAGTCATGGATTAAAAAATTAATTACCGGAGGTTGATTTAATTAATGGATAAATTATCTCAACTGTTTGAATCGCGCAGAAAAGATTTTCCTTCCCTTGCCCGCACTTACAATGGCCACACTTTGGCCTATCTTGACGGTCCGGGAGGAACGCAGGTGCCTCGGGCGGTAATTGATGCCGTCACGGCCTATTTTACAAATTGCAACGCTAATACACATGGCTATTTTGTCACTTCTGTTGAATCGGACGAGTTAATTGCGGAAACCAGAGAGACCGTTGCAACCTTTTTGGGATCTGAAAAGGGCGATACAATTTCTTTTGGCCAGAACATGACGACGCTCAACTATGCCTTGAGTAGGGCTTTAGGGAAGTCCTTGTATCCTGGCGACGAGGTCCTCATAACTCAATTGGATCATGAGGCAAATCGCGGTCCCTGGTTGCGGCTCAGGGAGCGCGGGGTTGTTGTACGTGAAGTGAAACTTCTTCCGAACGGCACGCTTGATATGGACGATTTTCGCAAGAAAATAACGGAAAACACGCGCCTCGTCGCAATGGGCTTTTCCTCCAATGCCCTAGGTACGGTCAATGACGTATCCACGGTAAGGCGTTGGACTTATAAAGTTGGAGCATATCTTTTGGTCGATGCTGTACACTTCGTTCCCCATTTCCCCATAGATGTCAAATCCTTGGGCGTGGATTTTCTGCTTTGTTCTGCTTATAAGTTTTACGGGCCACATGTTGGGATTTTGTACGCTAAAGAAGGATTACTTGAGCAGCTTGATTGCGAAAGGGTCTCTACCCAAGACCACAGGGCCCCTTATCGCATTGAGACGGGCACATTAAATCACGAGGGTATAGCTGGAGTAAAAGCAACAGTTGAGTATATTTCTACCTATGGAGAAGGCGATACTTTAAGAGAAAAAATAGTTTCCGCCATGGAAAGGATCTCTTC
>CZCB01011826.1_pt1 | contig 11822 bp, 16 predicted proteins | sample 591991 | NCBI WGS metagenome assembly CZCB01 (sample SAMEA3556809, study PRJEB10932) | anaerobic digester metagenome | reverse complement strand
ATACTTCGGTGTCCCCGAAACGGGCAGCCTCTAACAACCCTTTCCTGATAACATTGGCATTATATCCGCCCGCCAGTCCTCTGTCCGCAGTAACCAGAATAATTGCCACCGACTGAACCGGTCTTTCCAGCATGAGCGGATGTTTCGTCTCGCCCGCTGAAGCCACGATTCTTTCGAGGACCTCCTCCAACTTATGAGCATACGGTCGGGAAGAAACGGTGGCCGTTTGCGTTCTCCTCAATTTGGCGGCTGAAACCATTTTCATCGCCTTGGTGATTTGCTGAGTACTTTTTACACTCCTGATCCGGCGTTTAATATCCCGAACACTTGGCATTCTCTCACCACCTTCTATATGGCGCTACGCTAAGCCAGCCTTAAATTCTTCAATAGCCGCCTTTAACTGTTCTTCTAACTCCGGTGTCAATACCTTGCCTTCTTTCAGTCCTTGCAGGATGTCCTTCTTCTGAGACCGCATAAACTTCAGAAAACCGTTTTCAAAATCCTTAATTTTTTCGTCATCAACGTCATCTAAATATCCGTTAACCGCACAATAGATGACAACAACTTGCTCGTCAACCGGCATGGGTTGGTATTGCCCTTGTTTGAGGATTTCCATGGTTTTTTTACCCCTGTTCAGGCGAGCCTGGGTAGCTTTATCCAGATCCGACCCGAACTGAGCAAACGCCGCTAACTCTCTGTATTGAGCCAAATCCAGACGCAAGGAACCGGCGACTTTCTTCATGGCTTTGATTTGGGCCGCACCACCAACACGGGATACCGAAATACCAACGTTAATCGCAGGACGGAACCCGGCATTAAAGAGGTCTGATTCCAGGAAAATCTGCCCGTCGGTAATGGAAATCACGTTTGTCGGAATGTAGGCTGAAACGTCACCAGCCTGGGTTTCGATAATCGGCAGGGCCGTCATCGAGCCGCCGCCCATTTCATCATTGAGTTTAGCCGCCCGTTCCAGTAAACGGGAATGCAAGTAGAAAACGTCACCAGGATAGGCTTCACGCCCGGGAGGACGTCTCAGCAGCAAGGACAATTCACGATAGGCTACCGCTTGTTTGGAAAGGTCATCATAAATAATCAGAACATCTTTCCCGTTGTACATGAACTCTTCACCCATGGCACAACCGGAATAAGGTGCAATATACACCATCGGGGCGGGCTCACTGGCGGTTGCCGCAACAACGATCGTGTAATCCATCGCCCCGTGTTGTTCCAATTTTTGAACAACACCGGCTACGGTGGAAGCCTTCTGTCCAATGGCCACATAAATACAAATTACATCCTGTCCTTTTTGATTAATAATGGTATCAACAGCTACCGCTGTTTTCCCGGTCTGACGGTCACCGATGATCAACTCACGCTGTCCTCTCCCAATAGGAACCATCGAATCAATAGATTTAATTCCTGTTTGTAACGGTTGATGAACCGATTTCCGGTAGACAACACCAGGGGCTTTGCTTTCAATAGGTCTGAACTTGTTGGTCTTGATCGGTCCTTTGCCGTCGATGGGCTCACCCAAAACGTTGACCACACGGCCGATTAGAGCTTCCCCTACCGGCACTTCCACAATTCTGCCGGTTCTTCTAACCTTGTCGCCTTCCTTAATTTTGGTGAAAGGCCCTAAAATAACACAACCAATGTTATCTTCTTCCAAGTTTAAAGCCATGCCAAAAATGCCCCCGGGAAATTCCAGCATCTCGCCGGCCATCGCCTCACTTAAACCGTGAATACGGGCGACCCCGTCGGCTACCTGGATTACGGTACCTTCTTTGGCTACTTCAACTTCACTTTCGTAATTTTCAATTTGCTGTTTTAAGATAACACTGATTTCTTCCGGTCTGATACTCATTTTACTTTTTCACCCCAATCTCTTCTAACCGTGTTTGACTGAGTCGGTTTTTCAATAATGATAGTTTTTTGGTTACACTGCCATCAATTACCATATCGCCGATGACCACTTTAATTCCACCAATCAAGGTTGGATCAATAACATTCTTTAGTCGTACCTTCTTGCCGCTGGCCTTTTCAAGTTTTTCCTGCAATCGTTGATAGTCTTTATCCGTCAACTGCACAACCGACCGGACTTCAGCATCAATAATATTTCTGGCTTCGTCTGCGTAATTTTTATAAGCTTTAATAATATCCAAGAAAAACGCTTCCCGTCTTTTGTCGATTACTAAATTTAAAAAATTATGGACAATGGGGTCAACCTGATCCTTGATTAAAAGATTAACCGCCTTTTTCTTTTCTCCAGCCAGCACACGCGGATTATCCAGCAAGTCTTTCACTTTCGGATTAGCCAGCAACGCATTGCCAAATGTCTCAAGCTCTTGTTCGTACTGATCCAAAGCTTTCCTCTCTTGTGCAATCATCAATAAGGCTTGCGCATAGCGACGGGAAATCCCGGAATTCATCAAGACGCATCCCCCACCTCTTCAATAAACTCACGAATCAGCTTTTCGTGGGAGGCCTGATCAATGTTTTTATCAATGACTTTGCCCGCCGCCAGAACAACTAACGAGGCAACTTCATTGCGTAACTGACCTAGTGCTTCTTCTTTTTCCAAGCGAATCATTTCCTGCGCCTTTTCCGTCATTCTGGCCGCTTCTTCTCTCGCCTGATTCAGAAGAGCCTCTCTGCTTTCTTCGCCAATCTTGGTAGCCTTTTCAATAATCTGCTGAGCTTCCTGTTTAGCCTGTTCCATTTGCTTGGTGTATTCTTCCTGGAGCTTCTGGGCTTCGACTCGCGCCTTTTCCGCGTTTTCCAAGTCACTTTTCACCTGTTGCTCCCGTTGATTAATCATGTTCAGTAAAGGCTTATATAGGAACTTCTTCAAGATAACTAACAAGATTAAAAAGTTTATGATAGCAAAGAGCAGATCTGAAAGAGATATACTCATTTGTATGCTTCACCTCTCTTTTGGTACCGTTGGTGTGGTGTTTTGAGATTTCAGGGGCGTCCGAAGACAAGCCTCGGAGCGCCCTCTCATCCCTTACTCCCATGGCTACTAGCAATTAACCGATTCTGAGTACCAGCATAAGTGCAATTAAGAGACCATAAATTGTTAAGGCTTCCATAAAGGCTAAGGAGATAAGTAAAGTAGTTCTGATTTCGCCAGCAGCTTCCGGCTGACGTGCAATAGCCTCCATTGCCCTGCTGGCAGCGTTACCCTGTGCAAGAGCGGGACCAAGTGTAGCAATAGCCACGGCCAAACCAGCGGCGAGACCAAGTAAACCTTGAGAATCCATTATGTTTTTCCCCCCTTTCTGCGATTAAATATAAAGAAAATATAGTTTGATAATAGCGAAGTTTAGCAACATTTCGGATTAAGCAAAAGAATTAATGTCCTGCGGTTGCCGAATTGATATATACTGCTGCCAATAAAGTAAAGACAAAAGCCTGAATAAAACCGAAGAGAAGACTTAATAGCTGTATGGGCAAAGGCAGGAATAAAGGTACTAAAGAGAACAACCCGGCTATTACCATTTCTTCCCCATAGATATTCCCAAACAAACGCAAAGAAAGCGAAAGGGGTCTGGTGAATTCCTCCAGTACGTTCAAGGGGAACAAGATAAAGATCGGCTGAAAAAAGTGCTTAAAATAACCTAACCCTTTCGCCTTGATTCCATAATAGTGGGTAGCAAAAAAGACAACAATGGCAAAACCTGCTGTTACGCTTAAAGTGCTGGTAGGAGCTGCTAAACCGTTAACATGTCCTGCTCCGGGCAACAAACCGGAATAGTTGGAAAGCAGGATCAAGAGGAAAAAGGTGCCCAATAACGGAAGATAGCGTTTGGCCTTTTCCCGGTCGCCCATGATCGAAGTTAAAAAACCAATGATCATTTCCAACACCATCTCCATGAATACTTGCAAGCGGCTGGTCGGAATCAGTTTCAGATTTCTGGTCGCCAGAAAAGAAACAACGGCCAAAATGAGCATTAAGCCCCACATCGTCGTAGTATAACTGCTTACTTCCAATACATGATCCAACACATGAAATTTAAACAATGCGGCACCATGCTCGGCTCCACCTTCGGTTGCTGCATAGACTGGTGTGGCAAACATCCTTGTTTTCACTCCTTTCTTTCGAGATTTTGTTTTCCTTTAAAATATAAAAAGTAAAAATACCCAGGAATTGTTAAGCCAACCGCAACCCCCAACAGGAAGGGGATGCTTTTAACCAGAAAAAATGCTAATAACAATGTTCCCAGGCTCACTACAAAACGAAGAAGATAGCATATACCCAGGGTTTTGTTGGCTTTTTCAGGAATATTTTGCATCCTTTGAAGCGCTTTCACCATGATTAAGAAATTGACCGCGGCTCCGACTAAACCTACCGCTAATCCTTTCAGTGTCCACGATAACCAGATCGGCATTTGCTCTCACCAAATCCTTCCGTTTCTTCGCCTCTTGCCAAAATTTGCTTCTTGCTTGCCCTTTTTCTTGTTTTGCCCCTTATTCTTCTTTGTCTTTTGCTTCTTTCCCGTCGCTTTCCCTAATTAGGTCTTTTTCTTGCTCTTTTTCTTGCTCTTTTTCTTGATCCTGGTCCACCTGTTTATCCTTCTCGATGTTTCCTATTTCTCTAATCATCTGCCTAAAAACCGTGCTGACGGCAAGCAGAATTCCCAGCAACATAAAAAGAGGTTCTGTCCCCAGCCAGCGATCGAGCCAAGTGCCCCCCCAGTACAAAAAATAGGTCGTAATCGCCAGGGTCAGCCCAAAGCTTAGGGCAAAATTAATATACTCCCAACCTTTATTTTTCTTGGCCATCTTTGTTCACCAAATTCATTCTTAATAATCCCGTATATCCTTTTATTCTATTTCCCTTTCTCCGGGTTTATGAATAAAAGCTTCGGGTCTTTCGGCGCGCCAGCCCCAGAAATGCTGAAGGGACTCCACGATTCTCCGGCTGGCCTTTCCGTCTCCGTATGGATTGACGGCCTTCGCCATTTGATTGTAAGCGGCTTGATCCGTCAAAAGTTGTTTCGTGGCCTGATAAATCTTTTCTTTGGCCAGACCCACCAGTTTTACCGTCCCCGCTTCGACGGCTTCGGGGCGTTCGGTATTTTCGCGCAAAACTAGTACTGGCTTACCCAAGGAAGGGGCTTCTTCCTGTAAGCCTCCTGAATCAGTGAGCACGAGATAGGATCTATCCATCAAATTACCAAAAGGTAAATAATCCAGAGGCTCGATTAATTTGATCCGGTCCATGCCGCCCAATAGCTCATTGGCTACCCGGCGCACCGCAGGGTTTTTATGTACCGGGAAAACCACTACCACATCAGGAAACTCCTCCACAATGTCCCTTAAGGCCGCATAAATCTGCCGCAAAGGCTCGCCTAAGTTTTCCCGCCGGTGGGTAGTTACTACAAGCACCCGCTGCGCGGCAAAATCAATTTTCCTTAAAACAGGGTCACTAAATTGATACTCCTTGTCCACGATGCCTAAAAGCGCATCGATCACCGTGTTCCCTGTCACATAAATGCTCGCCGGGTCATGACCTTCTTTCAGTAATTCTTCCCGGGCCCTTGGGGTCGGCGCAAAATGCAAATCTCCCAGGGTGCCGGTCAGGCGTCGATTCATTTCCTCGGGAAAGGGCGCGTACTTATTGCCTGATCTTAAGCCCGCCTCCACGTGCCCTACCGGAATCTGCAGATAATAAGCGGCTAAAGCTCCCGCAAAGGTCGTGCTGGTGTCCCCGTGGACCAGGACCAGATCGGGCCTTTCCCGCTCAAAAATATCCCGCAGCCCGTTCAGAGCCCGGGTGGTAATTTCAAAGGGGGTTTGCCCCGTTTCCATGATATCCAGATCATAATCAGGAATAAGGTGAAAAAGTTCCAATACCTGGTCCAGCATTTCCCGATGTTGTGCTGTAACGGCAATTTTGCAATTGATCTGCGAATCCTGCCTTAAGGCCCAGACTAAAGGCGCCATCTTAATCGCCTCCGGGCGCGTTCCAAAAACCGTTACTACTTTCCGTTTTTGTAGATTGTTCATTATTCTGCTCTCCTAGTTGTTCTGTTTCCGGGTCTTTTCTCATTTCTCATTTTATCACACATAACGACGAAAAATCGTTTTTTCCAGCTAAAGCTACAATTATTTTACCCCTAAGGTCGGTACTGATGTAAAATAGGAGTGGAGCTTAATATTAGAAAGGAGCCTGATTAAAAACATGATTCTCTCCGGCTTACAAATTCAAGAAAAGATCGGCAAGGAAATCATTATCGAACCATTTAACCCGACCCAATTAAACCCCAACAGCTACAATCTGACCTTACATAACGAACTGGTGGTATATGCCGAGGACACCCTGGACATGAAAAAAGAGAACAAAACTATTACGTTGGAAATTCCCCCGGAAGGCTTAATCATCGAACCGGGGAAACTATACCTCGGACGAACGGTTGAATATACCCAAACAGAATGTTATGTTCCCATGTTGGAAGGCCGGTCTTCGATTGGCAGACTAGGCATCAGCGTTCATTCCAGCGCCGGCTTTGGCGATGTAGGCTTTGCCGGTTACTGGACCCTGGAGATCACCTGCACGCAGCCCGTGCGCATTTATCCCTATGTACAAATCTGCCAGATTTTCTATCATACACTGGAAGGGACCTACCGAAAATACTGTTCGCCAAAGTATCAAAACAACTCAGGAATCGTGCCAAGCCAGCTTTTCAAGGAGTTCAAATAATATAGCCGAATATGAATATATCGCATAAACCTATTATTGTCAATACTTGTCTGGATTTTTCTAAAGTCGCCCTATCCAAGAGCTAGAAGGAGCATAAGCTCAAAAAAAGAAAGATAGCGCCGAAAATTGGCGCTATCTTTTATTGAAAATATTTTTGAATTAATTCCACGCCCGCTTCTCGTAACAGGCTGACCGAAAGCTCATCCGGATAATCGCCCTGGAAATAGATGGCTTTGATCCCAGCATTGATCAGCATTTTACTGCAAAGCACACAGGGTTGCGTCGTGGAATACAGGACCGCTCCCTTTAGGCTGACCCCATGCAGAGCGCATTGAATAATGGCATTTTGCTCCGCATGCAGCCCCCGGCATAATTCGTGCCTTTCTCCCGAAGGGATCTCCAGCTTTTCCCGCAGGCAGCCCATTTCTGCACAATGCCTGATTCCGGAAGGCACCCCGTTATATCCGGTGGCTAAAATCCGTTTGTCTTTAACCAGAATAGCTCCCACCCGGCGGCGCACACAGGTCGAACGGGTGGCTACCGTCTCGGCAATTTCCATAAAGTAATCATCCCAGGACGGACGCATCTTTCCTTCACTCCTCCGGTTCACTTCGATACTTTATTCCACCGTGCGAAACTTGCCACAAACTAAAACTGAACGCTCTTTTTCCTTTGTTTAACTGTTCCTTGAACCCTTGCCCTGCGCGCTCACTCCGCAGCTACATCCCCCGCCACCAGAGGAAAGGCTTCGGAAAGGCTCCTGACCAGCGCTTTCGCTTTCTCCTGCGCACTGCTGTCAGCGCGCCGGCTAATCACCAAATCGATAATCTCGGCAATTTTCTCCATCTCCGCTTCCTTCATGCCCCGGGTCGTCACAGCCGGAGTACCGATTCTAATGCCACTGGTCACAAAAGGACTCTGGGGATCAAAAGGAATCGTGTTTTTATTCACCGTCACCCCTGCCTCATCCAACAGGTGCTCGGCGTCTTTACCGGTAATTTCTTTGTTGCGCAAGTCCACCAGCATCAGATGATTGTCCGTGCCTCCGGAAATTAAGCGGAAGCCTCGGGCGGTCAACCCGTTGGCCAGCACTTGCGCGTTTTTGACGATTTGTTCCTGATAGGCTTTAAAAGAAGGTTCCAAAGCTTCCTTGAACGCAACAGCCTTCGCGGCAATTACGTGCATCAAAGGCCCGCCTTGGATGCCAGGGAAAATGGCCTTGTCAATAGCCTGCGCATATTCCTGTTTACAGAGAATCATGCCGCCTCTGGGCCCGCGCAAGGTTTTATGCGTCGTGGTCGTCACCACATCGGCATAAAGGCAGGGATTCGGATGAAGCCCCGCAGCAACCAGGCCGGCGATATGGGCCATGTCCACCATCATAAGGGCCCCGGTTTCCCGGCAGATCTCCGCGATTCTTTCAAAATCAATAATCCGCGGATAGGCGCTGGCCCCGGCCACAATCAGCTTCGGTTGCGCTTCGCGGGCGATCCGGGCCAGTTCGTCGTAATCTATCCGTCCGGTCTCTTCATTAACCCCGTAAGCTACAAAGTTATAGTATTTTCCGGAGATGTTCACCGGGCTGCCGTGGGTCAAATGGCCGCCGTGACTCAAATTCATCCCTAAAATCGTGTCGCCGGGTTTGACCAGGGCAAAATAGACTGCCGTATTAGCTTGAGCGCCCGAATGGGGCTGCACGTTAGCGTGTTCGGCCTGAAAAAGGGCCTTGGCCCTTTCCCGCGCCAGATCCTCAACCTTGTCCACCCATTCACAGCCGCCGTAGTAACGCTTGCCCGGATAACCCTCCGCATATTTATTGGTTAAAACCGAGCCCTGAGCTGCCATCACGGCCCGGCTGACAAAGTTTTCGGAAGCAATTAACTCAATCTTGCTCAACTGCCTTTGTTCTTCTCCGGCCAGGTGCTCGGCCAACTCCGGATCCACCGGCAAAACATACTTTTCAATATAATCCATTTTTTTCGCCGTCCTTTCTTGGGATCTGTAAATTTTAATTATTCTTTTTTAATCGCAACGGTAGCGCGCCCGTTCGCCGCCAATCAGCTTCGGCCGGGTCCGGGCCATGGTCAAATGGGCCTCCCCAATCTTCTTTAGGGAACCACGCACCGGTACGACCACCGGTCTTAAATGCATCCCAATCAAAGTATCGCCAATATCCAGACCCGCGTGGGCCTGGATTTTTTCCACTACTACCGGACGATGCAAAGACTTCATCGCCTGGTGGGCCAGGCTTCCTCCTGCTCCTTGCACCGGATAAACCGTTACCTGCTCCAGCTGAAACCTTTCCATCGCCTCTTCTTCCACGACCAGCGCCCGGTTGAGATGCTCACAACACTGCACGGCCATAAAAATGCCCCGCTCCTTTAGCAGCGGGTAAAGCCCTGCCCACAAGGCCGCGGCAACCTCCAGGCTGGATGCGGTGCCAATTTTCTGCCCCAGGACTTCACTGGTGCTGCCTCCTACCACCAGTAGTTGTTTTTCCCGTAAAGCAGCCGCCGCCAACAGCTCTTCCAGGGCCGTTCGCACGTCCCGGGTTATTTCTGACAGTTCCAAAAAAACACCCCCTTGTTCACCTGCGTGCCGGCTAACACTCCGGGGAAGCTTTGTGGTCCAAGGCGTTGATTTTATCAACCCGCCTTTGGTGCCTTCCGCCGGCGAAGGACCCGTTCAGCCAGGCTTCGACGATCTCTAAAGCCAGCCCTCTGCCAATGACCCTTTCGCCTAAGGTTAGGATGTTCGCGTCATTATGTTCCCGCGAAGCCCGCGCCGAAAAAGTGTCATGACACAAGGCGGCCCGGATGCCCGGTACTTTATTGGCCACGATACTCACCCCAATGCCTGTGCCACAGACCAGAATACCCAAGCTGCATTCCCCTTGGGCCACCGCCCGGGCTACCGGCAGGGCAACATCGGGATAATCGCATGAGCCTTCACTATAAGTCCCAAAATCCCGGACCTCATATTCCCCTTTTTCCGTAAGCCACCGCTTGATTTCCTCTTTCAACTGATACCCGCCATGATCCGAACCTAACGCTATTTTCAACCGTTCTACATCTCCTCTGCACAAATTTTTGCAATGGTGCTCTTTTTTGTCGATTACACCCCCGGAGAACTCTCCCTGATAAACCTGTCCAGGGCCTTCGGGATGTGTTCCGCTAATTCCTCGGCACATTGACGATAATGCTCCTCCAGCTGACCAAAAGGATCATAAATATCTAAATCCTTTAATTCCATTTTAAGCTTGTTCAATTCATCTATTTCCCTTTCGACCGTTTGCGCGAATTGTCTTTCCAGGACCCTAAACTGGTTGTCTACCTGCTCCAATTGCTGCAATAATTCCATCTTCTTTTTTTCCAAAGCGTCCAGTTCTTCCTGGTGCTGTTGATAAAAAAGGACTTTTTTGTGCTCAATCTCCTGATAAATCTGGTTGGCCTTTTCCTGCAAAACGGGCCGGACCTGATCGCCCTGGGCGTATTCTTTTAAGATGAACACTTTCCCTTTGGCTTCCGGCATGATTTCTTCAATGTATTGTTTATGTTTTTCCGTCATCGTCAGAATTAAATCGGCTTCCTGCATCATTTTGGCAGTCAAAAACCTGGCGCGATGCTGGGACAGGTCCAGGCCCCGCTCCTCCATCACCGCTCTGGCCTGGGGCGCCGCCGGTTCACCCTCGATCGCCCCGGTCCCTGCCGAAAGCACCTCGATTACCATATCGTCCGGGCTTATCCCGCCCTCAAGGGCCCTGCGGTGAAGGAAATCCCTGGCTAATACTTCGGCCATTGTACTGCGACAAGTATTGCCGGTACATACAAAAAGCACGCGTTTGGTCCCCATCTTTCATCCTCCCCTCCCTTACGGGAGCAATTCTCTCCACTCGTTCCTTCGCTCGTTTTCACCTTATCTCTTTGGGCCATTCTGATCTGATGGCTTCTCCTTTACTATACGCTATGTTTTCGCATTTATCCTTCTATAATATACGAATTTTTTACTTTTTTCCTTTAACTAAAGAGCAACTTCAGCCCAATACCCACTAAAATCAGGCCCGCCAAAATTCCTGCTTTTTCTCCCACCGCCTTATGGAGTCCTTTCCCACAAAACAGCCCGACGGCGGTCATTAATCCGGCCACTACGCCCATGGTAAGCACCGTTAACCATAAATCCACCTGTATGGTGCCGAGCCCGAATCCTACCGACAAAGCGTCCAGGCTGACACTGCAGGCCACGGCGGCCAGACTAAGGGGATGATGAAGATTGATTGCCGTGCCTTTTTCGTCCCCGCAAGAGGCTGTTTTCGTTCGCCCGCTCTTCACCAGGCCGGCCTCTTTTAAACTGTCCCATATAGTATTGAGCCCAATCGCCAGCAGCACCAAAGCGCCAATCATGCTGGCTACCGGCCCCGCGATCTGCCCTAAATACGCGCCCAGGGAAAGACCGATTAAAGGCATCACCACATGAAAAACACTAACCGCCCCTGAAACAAGGGCGATATCCCTTAGGCGCACACCCATGAGCCCGAGCCCAAGCGCCACGGAAAAAGCATCGATCCCTAAAGCGACCGATACCAGTAAAACCGTTGGATAATTCAATCCCATCGCTCCTTAAAAACAAGAGTGTTCCCTCGTCATGATAAGCTTTACAGGACCCGGCTTAGCTGTCAATCACCTTATAACCGGCTGCTTTTAATAACCGGTTCATCAAGGCCGCCCCTATCCCTTCTTCCGGATAAGTTTCCGTAAAAACAACATCCGCCCGGGCCTCATCACAGTTTCTTAACTCCCGGTACAACAAATGGGCAATCTCCTCCAAACGCGCACAGCTTCCCAAATCCTGCGCATAAGCAACTTGTCCCTTCAGATCCGGCAAATGCCGCCAGGTCTCCCTGGTTAAAAGCAGCCCTATCTTTTTCCCCTTGTCGGCGTATGCGGTGACCAGTTCCCGTATTTTCAAGGCGTTTTGCTCCCGCGGCCCGTGAATCAGCACCACCTCGGCCCGGGGGGAATAATGAACGTATTTCATGCCCGGGGCCTTCGGTTTTTGCCGTGGGTCGGACAAGCCCTGGTCCACAATGACCGTGCCCAAAACCGCCGTTAATTCCTCG
>CZCB01017280.1_pt1 | contig 11831 bp, 10 predicted proteins | sample 591991 | NCBI WGS metagenome assembly CZCB01 (sample SAMEA3556809, study PRJEB10932) | anaerobic digester metagenome | reverse complement strand
GTCTCTTATTATGTGGGTTCGAACCCCCATTGAGAGGGCGCGTCCCACCCTCTCCGCCAGAATCATGAGACTCGGTTACCCGAGTCTTTTATTTTGTGGGTTCGAACCCCCATTGAGGGGGCGCGTCCCACCTTCTCCGCTCAAAAGACCCGATGTTTGGGATCTTCTAAATCGGGTACCACCTGGAAATTGTGGTCTCAAACCCCAATAAAGGGGCGTGTCCCATTCTCCGCCTCTAAATTAGAGACTCGTTTTGACAATTCTTTTTATTAGCTCGAAACCCCCGGTAGAAGGCGTATCCAACCTCCTCCGCTACACACTTGGGACCCGAATGTTCGGGTCTTTATTTATGGGTTCGCATCTTTATCCAGCAGTACCATTACGCTTTACCAGTTATTCCTCGCCTTTACACAACCTTACTTCGCAATCTCGCGCATCAACCGATTGGTTGACTGCTGTATCCCTCCCACGATAACCAGGATTCAGCCCCTCGTATGGTTACTTTCTCCGGGCCGGCAGCTATGCTGTAATCATCGATCATTAGCCGTACAGTCAGAGACAGGAGAAAGTCATGAAACAGGAAACAGTTGTCAGGTCAGAACAGGAAAACGGGGAACACAATTCTGGAAAGTGGATGGGAGTGTTATTGGTCTTCATGGGAGCCATCTTCTTCCTGGGATCGTCCGGGGTCACCATCGCGGGGTACAGTCCCTCGATGTTGATCGCCCTGGTACCCATTTTTCTGATCTTCATGGCGGCCTACAGGCGCTACAGGGAAGATGGTCGCCTCACCCGCCGTGTTGTCAGCATTGCCATTTTCAGCGTGCTGCCCATTGCTTACCTGGCCGCGATGGCACTGGGCTACAGTGTCTCAGGTATGTGGCCTTTAGGCGCTATTGTCGCGGGAATTTCCTTCCTCTTGTACAGCAGCCGAAAATAGCGTTCGCGGGTGAAAGGAGGGAAAGATGACGCAGGTTATTGAAGTGCGAAATATGCATAAGGCTTACGACGGTGTGAAAGTCGTGGATGATGTATCCTTCACCGTCGAAAAGGGTGAAATTTTTGGCCTCATCGGGCCAAATGGGTCCGGCAAGACGACGACTATCGAGTCAGTAATCGGGCTGCGAAAACCTGATGGTGGAAGCGTCTCAGTCCTCGGTCTGCATCCTCAGACCGAGGCTCGCACCCTGGGGAACCTCATAGGCGTTCAGCTGCAGGAAGCGGCGCTGCCTGAACGGATGAAGGTATGGGAAGCGCTTGATTTACACGCATCCTTCTATAAGTACGGTGTCCCCTGGGATCCGCTTATCGAGCAGTGGGGCCTGGCCGAGAAGCGGAACACTCCGTTCGGGGGACTCTCCGGCGGGCAGAAGCAGCGGCTGTTCATTGCTCTGGCCCTGTTGAACGACCCCCAGATCGTCTTTCTGGATGAGTTGACGACAGGGCTGGACCCACAGGCTCGCCGGGCGACCTGGGATCTGATCCGGGCGATCCGCGAGCAGGGCAAGACCGTTGTCTTAATCACCCATTTCATGGATGAGGTTGAAGCGCTGGCAAACCGGGTGGCCGTAATCGATCACGGCCGGATCATCGCACTGGACACTCCGGACAACCTGATCGCCAGCCTGAACGGGGAGACGAAGCTGCACTTCTCAGTTCCCAACGGCTTTCAGGCACAGCGGCTGGAGAGCGTGAGCGGCGTCACCTCAGTGCACCAGGACAGGCAGCACATCACCATCAGCGGCAGCGGTCCGCTGCTGGCCAATGTAGCCGCCGCTCTGGCCCAACACAACATCGCCCCGGCCGATCTGCGCGTGCAGCAGGCCAATCTGGAAGATGTCTTTCTGGAACTGACCGGGCGAACGATCAGGAACTGAGTGAAAGGGAAGCTTAACGCTGACCCTGTAAACCGCTCATGATCAGCAGGAGTTAATCATGAAGGCCTTTCTCAAGCTTACCTATATGGAATTGAAGCTGCAGCTCCGCGAGCCGCTGGCTCTTTTCTTCACCCTCGCCTTCCCGGTGATGGTCATGGTGCTGTTCGGCTTTATTTTCGGCAACGATGCCGAAGATTTGCTCGGCGGTTACGGCCAGGTGGATCTGTCCGTGCCCGGTTACATCGGCATGATCGTCGGCACCATTGGCATGCTGAACATTCCCACCACGCTGGCGAATTATCGTGACCAGGGCATTCTGCGCCGGCTGCGCGCCGCCCCTCTGGGTTCCAGTCCGGTGTTGTGGTCGCAGGTGGCCGCGCAGGTCATCATCACAGCCGCGGGCGTCATCCTGCTTCTCATCGCCGGGCTGGCAGTCTTTGACCTTCGCATCCCCAGCGGCAGTATTGCGATTGTTCCAGCCATCCTGCTAAGCGCATTCAGTTTCTTCGCTGTCGGATTCGTCCTGGCCGGCGTCATGCCCTCCGCACGAACGGCCCAGGCAGTAGGGATGGCGATCTTCTACCCCATGCTCTTCCTGTCCGGCGCGGCCATGCCTCGCTACGTCATGCCCGACTTCGTGCAGCAGATCGCGGAGTATATGCCGCTGACGCACGTCGTCATCCTGGTCGAGGACCTCTGGCTGAAAGGAACCTGGAACCTCACATCACTGGCGGTAGTCACGGCAGTGCTTATCCTGGGCCTGGTAGTATCTCGTTTAACCTTCCGCTGGGAATAATGGTACACTGGCTATAACTGTGATAAATTCCGTCAACATTAAGGCCCGATTCGGGTCTTGAATGGCGTTCGATTTAGCAGGTGTCTCACCCTGGAATAGACCGTGAACGCTAAGCAGGAATGGCAAAAGGATGTCTGGGTGAAATGGGATTGGCTGTGGAAAGCGATCTTCTACGCCGCCGTTGCCGTTTCCACGTGGCTTATGCTGGGGGATGATGACCGCAATACCCCGGTCCTGGCGGCGCTCTTGCTGACGGGGATGATGCTGCTCTGGCACTGGGGCGGATTACGCCTGGCTTACGGGAAATCCGATCATCTGGACCGTACCGCCTCTTTCCGCTTCATCGTGATCGTTGGTGTCATCGTTCTCTGGTTTGCCTTGATCAACCTTTCGCCTGCTTATTACTTCACCCTCTTTGGCATATTCGGCCAGATTTTTCGCCACTTATCCCTTCGCCACAGCGCAATTGCCGTCCTCATGCTGACTGGGGCCATCCTGTATGAGCAGCTGGGCGGCGCCGGAGCTGCGTTCTCGCTGGCAAACCCCACCATCTGGGCGTTCCTGCTCACGGCTCTGGGCGCCATCGTCCTCGGCGTGTGGATTACGGCCATCATCGGGCAGAGCACGCAGCGCAGGCAGCTGATTGAACAGCTGGAAGCGACCCGGGCGGAACTGGCTGAAGCGGAACGTCGTGCAGGGATCCTGGAAGAACGCCAGCGGCTGGCACGAGAATTCCACGACACCCTGGCCCAGGGATTCACCAGCATCATCATGCACCTGGAGGCGGCGGATGAGGCCCTGCCTGATAACTTTGAGACCCTGCAAAGACATCTCGACCGGGCCCGCGGGACTGCCCGAACCAGCCTGGAAGAGGCACGCCGGGCGGTACACGCTTTGCGGCCGCAATCACTGGATCAGCGCTCATTTCCAGATGCGATCGAACGGACAGCCGCACGCTGGCAGGAAGCAACCGGCATTCCCCTGACCGCGACCATCACCGGCGACCCTGTCCCTTTGCATCCGGACATTGAAGTCACACTGCTGCGGGCGGCCCAGGAGGCGCTGGCGAATGTTCACAAACATGCCAGGGCCACAGCCGTGCAGCTCACCCTCTCCTATATCGATAATCTGGTTGTACTGGACGTTCAGGATAATGGCGTGGCTTTCGCCGGGGCGGCGGACTCACCTCTGTCCGGCGGTTTCGGCCTGCAGGCGATGCGGGAACGGGCCGAACAATGCGGAGGCACAATGACCGTGGAGAGCGAACCCGGCGAGGGCACCACGGTTGTGGTCTCCATCCCGATTTACATCTAAGGAGTGACGGCTGTTCAAGGGCTGCCATGGACAAAATCCGCATTTTGATTGCAGATGATCACCCGGTTGTCCGGGAAGGGCTGTCCGGAATGCTGGCAGGCCAGGCCGATTTTGAGGTCATCGGCCTGGCCGCGGATGGCGACACGGCCGTCAAGCTGCAGACTTCCCTCTCCCCCGACGTCACACTGATGGATCTGCGCATGCCCGGCCAGGATGGAGTGGAGGCTATCAAGGCGATCAACGCCCTGCAGCCGTCTTCCAGGATCATTGTCCTGACCACATACGATTCTGACGCCGATATCCTGCGCGCTGTCGAGGCCGGGGCCACGGGCTATTTGCTGAAGGACGCCCCCCGAGAAGAACTGTTTCGCGCCATTCGCGCCGCCGCCAGGGGGGACTCCGTTCTGGCCCCGGCTGTCGCCGCTCGCCTCATGTCCCAGATGCGCGCCCCGGCCGAAGAGAACCTGAGCTCCCGCGAGATTGAAGTGCTGGATCTGGTAGCCAGAGGAGCGAGCAACAAAGAAATCGGAAAACATCTGCACATCAGTACGGCAACGGTCAAAACCCACCTGATACACATTTACGGCAAGCTGGGCGTGGATGGCCGGACCGCGGCCGTGACCACCGCTCTTGAGAAAGGCATCATTACGCTGGACCACCAGGATTGAGCGCTTTCCGCTGCGGTTCTTGATAGACCGGCTGGTGGAACATGGAAACAATTAAAGAGATCGCTCAGCAGTCACTGAGCGATCTCTTCTTCTTTACAGTTGATAGATCTACCGGCCGGTGAAACGTGCCAGCGGCCTCATCATGCGGCTCGATCCCACCCGGGAACATCCATCACGGGCGATCCCAGTCATCCGCCTGATCCCGGGGCTTCTCAGAAGGGTCCGCCGGGGATGGACCGGTGCCTCTGGCCGGGTAATCCTCGGCGCCTGGCTCATCGATGAGCTCCGAGCCGGTCACCGGGACCCCTTCCATTGACATGGAACTGTATGCCGCCCGCCGCTCCACATCCTCGCTCCGCTCTCTCATCGTCAGGGCCGCGATGATCGACAGCACGCCGTCAATGATGAAGAAGTACCCCAGCACAACCGCCAGGGTCAGCCCGGCAGCCGCCGGACGGGTGACCAGCAGCACACCGGCTACGATGCTCAGCACAGCCAGGATACCGAAGCCCACCCCTCCGCCGCGGAACGCCTGGACCAGCTCGCTGAGGCCAATCACGATGCCCAGGATTCCCAGCCACAGAGCAGCCGTAGCGGGCACGATCACCGCGCTGAGCAGCGGGTTCTGCACAATGAACAGCCCGGCAAGGACGCCCAGCACGCCGGTAGTCAACCTCCAGCCCATGTTCTCGCGGTTCCACAGGAAGGAGACCAGGGTGATCACCCCGGTTGCCAGCCAGAAGAACCCCAGGGCAGTTACCAGCGCCGTTATGGTCACGGCCGGATTTGTCACCATAAAGATCCCCAGCACGATAGCGGCGAGGCCGTTCAGGATGACCCACAGCCGGTCCGACCTTCGCACCGAGTAATCCCTGGTTCTTGATAACGTGTTCATACCAACCTCCATTCTTTGAATAAACGGAAACAGCACCTGTAACGGTTACATCACTCGAGAAATCTTGGTTAATTGCCCTCCTGACCGATAGTGGATCTTATGTGCCCACGGGATAGCCAGGCCCAAGCGGAATACCCAGCACGAACCAGAACACGAAAAACAGAATCCACAGCACCAGAATGAGCAGAGAGTACGGCAGCATCAGCGAAACGATCGTCCCCAACCCAACGTCCTTCGTGTATTTCTGGGCAACCGTGACCACAAAGGGCAGATACACCATCAGCGGCGTGATCACGTTCATCGGCGAGTCCCCGACCCGGTACGCCGCCAGCACCGTCTGCGGCGACACGCCCAGCCGGGCAAAGATGGGAATAAAAACCGGCGCGAAGATGGCCCATTTGGGCACGACGCCCGGGATGATAATGTCCAGGATGGTGATCACGATGACCATCCCGATCAGCAGCGGTACCGCGCCGATGTTCGCCTGTTCCAGCGCATCCGCCATCCCCATGGCCGCAATGGTAGGCAGGTTGCTGTAGTTGAAGTAGGCGATGAACTGGGCGATCACCAGCAGCATGAAGATGAGACCGGCCAGACCGGAAAACGTTTTGACGACCGAGTCGATCACATCGTTCGAGCTCTTGAACGTCCGGGCGCCGATGCCGTAGGCAATCCCGGCGACCAGAAAGATCATGGTGATGATGAAGAGCAGGCTGTCCATGAACGGCGTGGTCCCGATGATGGAGCCGGTCTCCGGATCGCGCAGCGGCGCGCCCGGCGGGATCGTCAGCAGGGCGATCAGGGCGGTGAAGGCCAGCACGCCCAGTCCGGCAAACCTCAGCCCCCGGCTTTCATCACCCGACAGCTCGCTCTGGTCCTGCCCTTCAGCCTCCTGCCCGGCCGCTGCGGATGCCTCGTACGCTCCCAGGCGCGGCTCAATAATTCGTTCGGTGATCAGCGTCCCGATGACAGCCAGGAGCAGCGTCGAAGCGGCAGCGAAGAACAGGTTCGCCACGATGGTGATCGGCGCACCGCCGGTCAGCCCGATGGCTTCGTTCGTGATCTCGGTGATCATGCTGTCGACCGGGGTGATGAACAGGTTCACCGCAAAGGTTGCGCCGACCGCCGCAAAGGCTGCCGCCATGCCGGCCAGCGGGTGGCGGCCCAGGCTCAGGAACGCGGCCGCGCCCAGCGGGATCAGGATCAGGTAGCCGGCGTCGGTGGCGATGCTGGAGAGCACGCCGATGAAGACGATGATGAAGGTGATCCACCGGCGCGGGGCGACCTGCACCAGCTTGCGGATCATCGCGCCCATCATCCCGGCCTGCTCGGCCACGCCCGCCCCCAGCATGGCGATGAACACCACGGCGACGACGCCGAAACCCTGGAAGTTGGCCACAAACGACGAAAACAGGAAGCGGACTCCCTCCGCTGTCAGCAGGCTCTGAACGGCCACCGTCCGCTCGCTGATCTCGAAGTCGTTGTCATAAGGATCGACAGGGGCATACACGCCCGGCGCGGTGGTGTCCTCGTAATATTCGGGCTGCACGGCCTGCGCGGCCGGCTGGGCGACCTGCTCGGTGACGCTGACGCCGGCCAGGAACAGGATGTGGGAAAGGACGATTACCAGCCCGATCAGGTACAGGAAGATCATCACCGGGTGAGGCACTTTATTACCCAGCCTCTCGATCGCATCCAGCATCCTCTGGACGGCGCCGCGCTTCTCGACAGCTTCTGGAGCAGTTCTTTCCAGGGTTTCCACAACAGCCTCCGATCCTTCCAACCAGTAAATCCGGCTATACGGGCTGCGCCGCGTAATATCTCAAGAACGAGCTGAGCAGGCGCACGCCCACGCCCGTCCCCCCGTGGATCTCGTACGGTTTTGTGGGTTTTGACACCCAGGCAGTTCCGGCGATGTCCAGATGGACGAAGGGGTAGTCCCCGGTGAACTCGGCCAGAAATGCGCCGGCGGTGATAGAACCGGCCGGCCGTCCGGCCATGTTCTTGATGTCCGCAATTTCGCTCTTGATCATTTCGCGGTACTCATCCCACAGAGGCAGCTGCCAGACGCGCTCGCCGCTTTCCTCCCCGGCGCGGGTGATCCGGTCGGCCAGGTTCTGGTCGGTGCCCATCATCCCGATAGCGTGCGAGCCGAGCGCGATGATGATCGCACCGGTCAGGGTCGACAGCTCGACGATCGCCGCCGGTTTATAGCGCTGCGCGTAATACAGCGCGTCTGAGAGGATGATCCGGCCTTCCGCATCGGTGTTGAGCACCTCAACCGTCTTCCCGCTGAGCGTGGTCACCACGTCACCGGGGCGATACGCACCGGGGCTGGGCATGTTCTCCGCCGCTGAAACCAGCCCGACGATGTGCAGGGGCAGTTCCAGCTCTGCTGCTGCCTGCATCGCGCCGTAGACCGCCGCCGCCCCGGCCATATCGGACTTCATCGTTTCCATGGCGTCAGGCGGTTTCAGCGAAAGGCCGCCCGAGTCGAAGGTCAGCCCTTTCCCGACCAGGCAGATCGTTGGCGCGCCGTTGGCCCTGCCGTACTCCATGACGATAAAGCGCGGCTCGTTTTCCGATCCCTTCCCGACCGCCAGAATCCCGCCGAAGCCCTGCTCGGTCAGCTGCGCTTTGTCTAGCACAGTCACCTTGAAGCCGCACTCCTTGCCCAGCGACTGAGCGGCTTCACCCAGGGCGGCCGGGGTCATGGCGTAGCCCGGGCCGTTCACCAGCTCTCGGGCCAGGATCACCCCGCGGGCGATCTTCTGCCCGTCGCTGACAGCCCGGCGAATGCTTTCGTCGTCAGTCCGGGTGAAAAGCACCGCCCGCTCCACGCGGAAGGATTGCTCATCCGTCAGGCCGGTGCGGTAGCGAGTGAACTGGTATGCACCCAGCTCCAGCCCCTCGGCAAAGGCCTGGGCAGCGGCCCCGCGATCGAGCGGCAGATCGTCCAGGGCGCCAACCGTGATATCCGCCACCTGCATCTCTCGCGCCTTCCGCAGCGCAGCCGCGCTCGCCTGCCGGACCTTGGCCACGTCCAGCGCATCCTGCTGTCCAAGGCCGGTCAGCAGCAGCCGCCGCGGGCCCTGTCCGGTTCGCGGGTAGAGCAGCAGGGTCTGGTCGGCGCGGCCGCGAAAGTCCCCGGCTTCAAACAACCCGGTTAGTTCAGCCGGCAGCCGGGTCTCCTCGCAGGCGGCAAGGATCGCAAGATCGGACGGTTCCCTGAGCAAATCCCCTGTTTTAACCTTTATTTCCATTTCTCATCTCCTGACTCAATCAGCGGTTTACCAGCAGTGCAGCGCCCGTAACGCGGCACGCTGCGCTCGCGGGATCACCCGACTTCCACTTCCTCCAGTGCCTCTTCCGGCTGTGCGGTGCCTGCCGCTCCAGCCGTCGTCTTGGGCAGGTCCCTGGCCGGGATGTATCCGATCAGCGCGAGGCCCGCCATCACCAGAAAGGAAACCTTTAGGGCGAAAAGGCGCGAGGAGGTATTGATCCGCACGGCCTCGTTCACCTGCTCCGGAGAGGCGGTCGTGCCTTCCAGCACCTCGCGCAGCTGATCGTTGCTGATGAAGTCGACCTCATTCAGGTTGACCTGCGCCTTGAGCTCGGGGGGTATTACCGGGTTGTCGACCAGGTTGGTGTGAACCAGCGAGCTCAGCAGGCCGATCAGCAGCGCGCCGGCAATGGCCGTGCCCAGCCCGGTTGCCAGGTTGATGGTCGTTCCCCGCAGCGCGCCGACGTCGCCGGCCAGCTCCGCCGGAGAGGCGGACACCATCACCGCAAACAGCAGGGTCAGCAGCGCGCCTTCACCGATCCCGGTCACGACCAGGCTGAGAGCGACGAGCGGGGTGCCCCAGTTGTTGAAAATCGAAAAGGCCAGCATGACCAGCCCTGCGGCGACCAGGAGGAAGCCGGTGCTGCCGATCCGGCGGGCAGTCCAGCGCGGGAAAACACGCACGACGAGGATGGAGGCGGAAAAGATGGCCAGCATATACGGCACGACGGCCGCCGCCGTCTGCAGACTGCTGCCGCCCTGGACGATCTGGATGTACAGCGGGATCAGAAAGTTGATGCCAGCGCCAAGCGCGGCGACGACCAGCATGGAAAGCACCGCCGCCCGCTCCTCTCGCGATTCGAGCACCTCCAATTCCAGCAGAGGCGTTTTGTTCCCGTCAATCCGTGCCTGCGACCAGTCCAGAAAGCCCTTGCCAAATACCAGGCCGATCAGGACCATGGCCGGCGCCGGTGACAGCCCAAGGATGGAGAAGGGCGCCCGCGTGCTGGCGAGCAGGATGCCCCACTCGTTGAGGTTGTTGACTCCCAGGCTGATCAGGATGATGGTCGCCGCCGCGAGCAGCGCGCCGACCCAGTCGATGACCGTGCCGCGCTGCCGGGGGACCGGGTCCAGCCGGAAGCTGAGCATGAAGACAATGGCCGCGACGAGCACCAGCAGGCCAAGAGCAAACCGCCAGCTGGCCAGGGCGATCAGCACGCCGATAAGTGGAAAGGCCAGCAGGCTGGCCAGGGCCTGCGCGCCGCCCAGCACTCCCAGCGACTGGGTCTGCTGCTCGCCCCTGTAGTGCGTGGCAATCAGCACGACCAGCGTGGGCACCAGAGCTGCCGCTGCCAGCCCCGCCAGACCCTGATACTGGATTAACTCGTTTGCACTGGAGCTGAGCGCCGCCGCGCCGATGGCCAGTCCGTGGACGACAACCGCGGCCTGGAACACCAGCCGCGAGCCGACCAGTTTACCCAGCCTGGCGCCCAGGATGACAAACCCGGCCACAGCCAGCGAGTAGACGACGAGCGCCGTACTCACGCTGGTGGGTGAAGTATCCAGGTCATCAACGATGGCGCCGACGGAGATGGGCAGGGCGCTCACATTGATGGCCATCTGCAGTTGAGCCAGCAGGATAATGATGAGGGGCAGCCACGAAGCTCGCCCGGTGCTCTCGACCTTCAAGGAAGGTCTGGTATCCGCTGTCATACCTTTCCTTTGCGAATCAGGCCGGCGAGGCACGAATGGCGCGTAACCTCAACCTGTTCAGCTTTCACCGGATGTCGATGGGAATCAGTATGACCGCGCCAGATACCTGGACATTACCCGTAAAAATCCCCACTTCTGCTGGCGCCTGTGTGTTGAAGAATCACTGCCGCTGTATTTCGGACATGTACTGTCTGATAGTAGCATGTGAAAATGATTTGTCAACCCCCCACGGCTGGCGGGGACTACCCGATGGATTGGCAGGCGGGATGGCTGTTTCCATGTACACTGTGATTAGCGTAACCAGCGGGATCGCTGAACAGGGGGAAGGAGAAAGCGCATGTCACCGGCCCACCAAACAGAATCCCGGCAGAACCTGCCTGAACAACCGGCCGCTTCACCGGACCCGCCTGTCCGGCGGACTCTGGCCTTCATCCTGCTGACCATCGCGCTCAGCATCCCCTTCTGGATCTTCGGTGAACGCAGCCTGCCCATACCCGTCCGCCTGCCGGTGAGTGCGTTCGCCGCCTTCAACCCCATGCTCGCGGCGCTGATCCTGGTTCTGCTGGATGAGGGACCCCGCGGGGTTATAGAGCTTTTCAGCAGGGTGCTGAATTACCGGAAGATCCAGAACAGGGCCTGGTACCTCGCCATCCTGCTGCTGTCGCCGCTGGTGTACGTGCTTTCCTACGCGGTGATGCGGCTGGCCGGCATGCCGCTGCCCGATCCGGAGATCCCCCTGCTTATGGCGCCGTTCTTTCTGGCGGTGTTCATCCTTTTCGGCATCGGCGAAGAACTGGGCTGGACCGGGTACGCGATCGACCCGCTGCAAAACCGTTATGGCGCTCTGGCAGCCGCCGCCATGCTGGGCGTGCTCTGGGGACTGTTCCACCTCATCCCCGACCTGCAGAACGGCCAGGCCGCGGACTGGATCCTGTGGCAGCGGCTCGGCTCGATGTTCCAGCGCATCCTGATCGTCTGGATCTACAACAACACCGGGAAGAGCGTGTTTTCAGCGGTGCTGTTTCACGCCGTGAACAACCTATGCTGGGCGCTGTTCCCGAACTACGGCTCGCATTTTAATCCCATGGTAACTGGCCTGATCCTCATGGCAGTCACCGGCCTGGTCGTCACCGGCTGGGACTCAAGGACGCTCAGCCACTTTCGCCTTTCCCGACAGACCTCGTAGCAGCCAGCAAGCCGCGCGCTCAACTGCTGGCCTGCCGGATGGTATACAATACAGACCATGACTAAACCACGCATCTACACGATGAGTTTCGCAAAGATC
>CZCB01014503.1_pt1 | contig 11836 bp, 8 predicted proteins | sample 591991 | NCBI WGS metagenome assembly CZCB01 (sample SAMEA3556809, study PRJEB10932) | anaerobic digester metagenome | reverse complement strand
TGCATTGGCTCGGGGTGGCGCCGCCTTACTATCGTTTCCTGCCGACATTCCTGCGGATCCCGCCGATTCCGGTCCTGCGTGCCCGCCGCAACGGCGTCCAGGCGAGTTGCGGCAACGTGCCGGTGAGTGGAAACGATGGTTGAGGCGCGCGTCAAGTCACGCCGCGCCCTTCGGCGGACCCGGGTTCTCCGGCAGGGAACGTGCTGACGTCCCGGCATGAGTTCGTCTTCGCCCGGAACTCGCCGGAAACCAGCGCCGCAACGCGCGTTAACGCCAACGTTACTCCTGTCGTCATTCCTTGCCCTGAGCTCCGCCACCGGCGCGACTTACGAAGTCGGCGAGGGCAAGGCTTTCTCTTCCATCGGGCAGGTTCCCTGGGAATCGTTGGCGCCCGGCGATATCGTTCTGATTCATTGGCGCACGAACGCCTATCATGAAAAGTGGGTGATCTGCCGGCAGGGCACTCCCGAGTCGCCCATTGTTGTGCGCGGCGTGCCCGGTCCGGGCGGAGAATTGCCTGTCATCAACGGGAACGGCGCGACCACGCGCGCGCAACTGGACTTCTGGAACCAGCAACGCGCCGTGATCAAGATCGGCGGCGCGTCCGTGCCGCCGGACACCACGCCGGCCAACACGGCCTCCTACGTCGCCAATGCTTCCGCGATCTACGTCGAAAAAGGAACCAACATCGTGATCCGCAACTGCGTCCTGAGCGATTGCGGCAATGGACTGTTCGTTGCGGCCGCGACCCGGAACGTGCTGATCGAAGGCAACTACATTCACAGCAACGGAAACGAAGGCAGCATCCTCGAGCACAACAGCTACACAGCGGCCGAAGGAATCGTGTTCCAGTTCAATCGCTTCGGCCCGTTGCGAACCAATTGCCCCGGAAACGCCTTGAAGGACCGGTCTGCGGGGCTCGTGGTTCGATACAACTGGATCGAGGGCGGCAACCGGCAGTTGGATCTGGTTGATGCCGAGGACAGCGTGGCCCTGCAACAAAGCCCGTTGTATCGCTCGACGTTCGTTTACGGGAACGTGCTCATCGAGCCGGACAACGCCGGCAACAGCCAGATTGTCCATTACGGCGGAGACAGCACCGACGAGAAAATTTATCGCAAGGGCACGCTGTTCTTCCACCACAACACCGTCGTCTCGACGCGCAGCGGGAACACGACGTTGTTTCGATTGTCCACGAATGACGAATACTGCGACGCGCGGAACAACATCTTTTATGTCACGGCGAACGGGAATCGCCTGGCGCTGGTGGACGGGGCGGGGCGGCTCTTCCTGACGCACAACTGGCTGAAGACCGGTTATGTGAATTCGCACAGCGGCGTGACGGGTTCGATTACGAATGACGGGACGAACCTGAGCGGCGCGGCGCCGGGGTTCCTGGCGCTCTCGAGGCAGGAGTTCCGATTGAACACGAACTCGGCGTGCATCAATGCCGGCACAAACCTGCCGCCGGAGGCGCTGCCGGCCCACCTTCCGGCGTGGCATTACGTGAAGCACCGGAAATCGGCGTCGCGCGCGAACGATCTCGCGCCCGATCTGGGCGCGTTTGAGTTCTCGCCCTTCGCGGCGTGGCAGAACGCGATGTTCGGCGCGGGCATGGACGACGCCGCGGCGTCCGAAGGAGCCGACCCGGATGGAGACGGCGTGGTGAACCTGCTGGAGTACGCGTTTGAACTCGACCCGAGCGTGTTCTCCACGGCCGGATTGCCGTCCGCGCGGATGGTCGCCAACGGCGAGGCGCATTTTGCCATTGCGTTCCATCGGCGCCCGTTGCCGTCCGAACTGACGTACGTGGTCGAGGTTTCGGCGGATCTCATCCACTGGCAGCCAGGGCCGTGGTATGGAGACTTCGACTCGATGCCGTCCAACGCGATTGCGTCCCAGGTGTTGTCGGGAGGGGAAACCATCGTCCGGCTGAACGCCGGTCTGTTCGACGATCCGTGGCGTTTCATGCGTGTGCGGGTGGTGTTCGAACATCCAACATTGAACATCGAATAAGCGGAGCCCCGGACGCTCCAATTCCAGGGTTCCAGGGTTTCGCGAAGCGCTGGAACGCTGAAATCAGATTAACAGGGACGTTGCCGATTCCGACCGTGAAGAGCTGTCCGACGTTGCTGCGACTCGCAGGGACGCGGTCCGGGCGCCTCGCGCGTCATCGATTGCAGGTCGCTCAGTGGGTGTTCGATGTTGTCCGTGTTGGATGTTTTTGTTCGACAGACTATGCGGTGCTTTCGAAACTTCGCGCATGCAACGGCGCAAATTGACACTCGGTCACTCGCCGGACCCGGACGATGCGTTCATGTTTTATGGTCTGGCCAGGGGCCTGATTCCGACGGACGGCTTTGAGTTTGAGCACATTTTGCAGGACATCCAGACGTTGAACGAGCGCGCCACGCGCGGCGAGCTGGACATCTCCGCCATCAGCATCCATGCGTATGCGTTCGTGAGCGATCAATACGCGTTGCTGCCGAGCGGGGCGAGCATGGGCGACGGTTACGGACCGATGCTGGTTGCGAAGGAGAAATGGACAAGGGAGCAGGTGGCGACCAAACGCATTGCGGTTCCCGGCACGATGACGAGCGCGTTTCTGGCGCTGCAACTCTGGCTGGAGAAGCCGGCGAAGGAATTTGATTTCGTGGTGGTTCCGTTTGACCGGATTTTCGAGGCGGTGCGGACGGGCAGGGCGGAGGTGGGACTGATCATACATGAGGGGCAATTGACGTATCGGAACGAAGGTCTGGAGGTGTGTGAAGACCTGGGCAAATGGTGGTCTCGCGAGAACGGAGGGTTGCCGTTGCCGCTGGGAGGGAATGTGATTCACAAGCGTTTCGATCCAGAGACGCGGAGCCGCATCGCGCAGATCCTGACCGCCAGCATCCGGTTCAGCCTGGACCATCGGGCGGAAGCAGTGGAGCACGCGCTGCAGTACGCGCGGGACATGGGCCGGGAGCTTGCGGACCGGTTCGTGGGCATGTACGTGAACGATTGGACGCTCGACTACGGCGAGCGCGGGCGTGAATCGATCCGGCGCTTTCTCGGGCGCGCATTTGAGCGCGGTCTCCTTCCGCATCGGCAGGAACTTGAATTTGTCACGGTGCCGGGCGTCTAAAATTCTGGAAAAATATTTTTGACTCAGTTGTTCGAGCGAGTAGGGTTTTCCGCGTTAGCCGTCCCACTCCGGCCTTCTTCGCGATGGCCCGCGGCTGAGTGAACATGAAAGCGCAAGCGAACATGGACGGCGAAGGCGGATTCGATAACCGCGTCACGGTCCTGCATGTGGATGATGATCCGAACGACACTGCGTTGTTGCAGGCGGCGAGCCGGAAAGCGGGAGTGAATTTCGCCCTTCAGAATGTCGAGGACGGGGAACAGGCGATGGCGTACCTGAACGGGTCGGGAGGATACTCCGACCGGCAGCAGTACCCTCCGCCGGCGTTGGTTCTGCTGGATCTGAAAATGCCCCGGGCCACCGGCTTTGATATCCTGCGCTGGATTCGTCATCATCCCGAATGGGACGATCTCCCGGTCGTTGTCCTGTCCGGATCCGAGTTGCAGGAGGACATCCGGAAAGCGTATGCGGACGGGGCGAACTCCTATCTGATCAAACCGCTTGGATTTGAGGCCCTGGTGGATCTTGCCCGCAGCATCAATTCAGTGTGGTTGAACGCCAGTTCGCCTTCCGCCTGAGCGGAACAGGGGCAGGGACGGCCTCGTCCCCGTGAATTTGGAACAGCAACGCCGAGCTCTGCACGCACGGCGTCTTTCTGGCCATTACACGCAACAAGTATCCAGGAACGGCATGGGTCTGGCGATCTGCAAGCGCGGATCCGGGTCGAACCCGATCCGGGCGGAGGATCCTCGTTCCTGTTCACACTCCCGGCGTGTCGTGATGAAAGAAAAAGAGCCGAAACAGAGAACGTTTCGGCTCCCGGGATGTTTGGACGGATTGATTCAGTGCCTGTGATGGCCGCGCGGATGGGGTTTCCAGCCGTGGTGATGATGTCCGTGCCGGTGCACGGGAGGGTACGAGATGATCACACGGGGCCGGTGATACACGGGCGGCGCCACAACCACGGGCGGAGGCGGATAAACGGGCACGTACACCGGAGGCGCATAGACAGGCGCGGGCCGGGCGATGACGACCGGCGGTACGGGAACGCCGATCCCGATGCTCACGCTCACCCCGGCCTGGGCTGCGCCCGCGGTGCCGGCGATGATCGCTGCTGCCAATAACAGTTTTTTCATACAACAAATCTGACGAACGACCTCATGGTGTCTTCATTCGTGCGCGAAACTTTTTGCGCAAATTGAGTTGAATACCGCCGATGAAGGCGGCGTCTGATACAGGTCTTGCCTGCCCTTCTCAGGGCTTCTCCACCTGCACGCGGAAGAACGTCGCGGGAGCGTCCGGCGGGTTGGTGAAGCTCCCCATGCCGGGGGGCAGACGGATCGCGCCATCGACGGGCGCGAATCCCGTGAGTGCATTGGTGCTGCTCCACACGGTGTAAACCCGCCCGGTAACGGTGTTCCAGCGCAGCACCAGATCGTCCCCCGAACGTTCGAGTGTCGTGGTGAAGCGGCTCTCGGGATCGGAAGGATCCAGTCCGGCGACATAGGATTGCCAGAGCGGGATGCCGTTGGCGCCGAAGCTTTCGGCCAGCGCTTCGAAATCGTTCGTGGGGCCGTACGACGCCAACCACCAATACGGCGTCGGGTGATTCGTCGTCAGCAGTTCCGCGAAGTTGGCCTGGACGGTGACATTCGAGGTGAGTGTGAGCGTGACGGGGTTGTTCGTTCCCGAAAGATCGCCGCTCCAGTTCAGGAAGCGGAAATGCGTGTTGGGCCTCGCCAGCAACTGCACCGTGGAGCCGGCGGTAAAGCTGGCGCTGGCCGGCGTGACGTCGCCCCAGTCAGGACGATTCACGCCAGTGACGAGCTGCACGGTTGGAGCTGTGCTCATTTGCCCCGCCACAAGCTGCACGTCGTCGATGTTCCATCCGATTTCGCTTTGGGCCACGCTGGACGAGAGCCCCCAGCGGATCTGGAGCGAGGCGCTGCCGGAAGCCCATGCCGGGAGCGGGAGCTCCACGGCCTGCCAGCCTGTATCCGATATGGAATGGCCGCTCCAGATGGTGGTCCAGTCCGCGCCGTTGACAGAGATCTGGATGCTCGCGATGTCGTCGTTTCGAACGCGCAGCCAGCGGCGGAATCGAAGGCTGAGATTCTGCGCGCCCGAGCAGTCCACGATGGGAGTGGTGGCGTATTTCACTGACAGGCGATTCTCGTAATTGCCGGAAAGGTTGTACGCGACGATGCGGCTTCCTGTGAAACCACCGGTGGGGCCCGGTCCGGAGTACGATGGAACGCCGTATTGCCAGAGCGGTTCCAGCGTCCAGCCGGGATCCGTTTCCATGTCCGCGGCGTACAGAATCGCGGGAACGCTGACCGCAAACTGACCCAGTTCGCCTTCCGGCACAAACTCGCCGCCGATGTCCGCGACCGCGCCGGATTCAACTCGAACGGTGTAAACGCCATTGTCCTCCAGCTGTCTCTTATACACATCTGGCGGATCCACGGCATAGGTGGCCGTTCGGGGCGATCCATTGGACGACGAATCGACGGAAACCAGGCGTGCCATCCGATCGTATCCGTTTGGCCCGGTCACCCGAATGTCCGCGTCGTCGATGGTTGAGACGTCGATCGGCCTGCTGCCGGAGTAAACGACCGTCAGCAGGTGGACCTTCGCGCCTGCTTCGGAAAGATTGGCCGGGCTGAATTGAGCTGCCGGAGGCGGCACAAAGCCGGTGGCCGTGACGTACCCGTTGATGAAATACTGTCCGAGGCTCCCGTAGGCGGTGTAGCCGCTCGGAGGCGATGTCATCGGAGAGCCTGCGGAGGTGTTGCGGACATACAGATAGTAAACGCCCTCGGACAGGTTGGTCTGAAGGGTGGCGCCCGTTTGTGTCGGAGGATCCGCCGCCAGCAGCAAAGCGCCGCTTTGATCCCGAAGTTGGAGAAGAAGGTCGAGGTTCCCGCCGCGTGTACCCGACGGCATGACCCACGGGGTGACTGCCAGGCGAACCGGGCCGTTGCCCGAGATGAACGAGAATACGTCCGTGTCGCTTCCAGATTCCAGGACTCCTTTGTTCGCCGGATTTGTGTTCCAGGGATCGTTGTCCGGCGTTGTGGAGACGATATTCGTTCCGCCCGTGAGAACCAGCGGCGTGGCGGTAAACGCGGTGTTGCCGTGGTCGTCGGCGCGATACGCGATTTTGCCTGCGATGATCGCCAGGTCGTCCTGGGTATTGTTGGCAAGATAATACTCGCCCTTCGACCATTGGCTCACGTTGCGCCCGTAACCGGTGCCCATGATCGGGCCCCACGAGATCTCGCCGCTGCCGTGTCCGCCATAGTACTGCGCGCCGTCTGTCTTCCCGTCGTGACTCAATCCGAGGTTGTGCCCGGCTTCGTGCGAGGCCGCCTCGGCGATGTTCGCCTCACTGTTGCTGAGCTTGTTGTGATAGACCCATGCGGGACGGTAGTAGGCGTAGTTGCCGCCGGCGAAGACGTTCACATAGGCGACCCCGCCCGCGCTCGACGACGGGTTGTCCGCGCCGTTGGCGTCGGTGTTTCGCGTGATCAACACATGCGCGGTGCGAGAATTGAATACGGCGGGCCGTTCGGTGGTCACGTCGATGTCGAACGGGGCGAAATCCTCCGCGACGCGCAGCCAGATGCGCTTGATCGCAAGCTGTTCGCTGTCGCTGAATGCTGAGTAGTCCGTATCCGTGCTGAACGGCAGCGCGGGAATGACGGTCCGATTCAGCGTGTTGTTCCAGGCCGTTCCGGTGACGTTTTCTCCGCAGAAATTCAAATAGAGAACGTTCGGCGCGCCGGGTTTGCTGTGGAAGATCAGGTGTTCGGGGAATGGACTTACCGGCACTGGCGCCCCGCCGGTCTCCGGCTCGGCTTCCTGCGTTTCCGCAGGCGTCTCAAACGTGTCCGCATAGAACACGCCGCCTTCCGGGTCCGTGTTGAGCATTTCGGTGTCGGCATCGGTAAAGTGGAACGAGCGGAGCCATTGGATCGCGCGGTCGCGCGCGGGTTGGGGAAGGCGCTCGATCTGCGAGCGGAAACGCCCGGGCGGCAGTTGGTCCGGCCAATTGAACGCGCCCGGGGCGAACTGGCGAACGGGACCTGCGGGTTGCGCCGCTGCGATCGTGGCCGAAACGGCCACGAACAGAGTCGCCCCCCGGATCACCTCAAGACCAAACGTCGGTTTCGACACTGCTGAAACAACACTTCGCGCGGCGCTGCCTGAGACGCTCAGGACGCGCCTTGTCCCTGTTTGGGACAAGCTCGTCGTTCCGCCCGCTTTGTCAGGCGGGTCACGAGTGCGGCACCGTATCACACAGCGGGAAGTATTCCAGCCCGGATTATGGCAATCGTGCGCCCTTGACAACGGAAAGGGTCCCGCATCGGGCGAAGTCTCCATCGCGGGACGCGATACTCGAGATCCGGAGAAGGCAGCGCATCGGACGGCTGCGTTGTGGTTTCTCCGATATCGTCATCTGCGGAACAACCACAGCACCAGGGTGAGAATAACGCTGATCAACAGGCAGGTGATGATGGGGAAATGGAAGCTGAAATCGCCGCGTGTGTAGTGGATATCGCCCGGCAGCCGGCCGAGCCAGCCTTTCCCAAACCCCGCCCACAGCAGCGCGCCGAACGCGGCCAGGGCGAGGCCTGCAATGACCAGAATCTTTCCGATCTCGTTCATCCCTTCCTTTTATTCCACATCCGCCAGTTTCTGGAAACTCTCTTCAATGAACGTCGTTCCTTGGATCCGGGCCAGTTTTGAGTAAAGACCGTTCGCCGCCAGCAGCTCGTCGTGCCGGCCGCGCTCGACGATCTGTCCCTGGCGAATCACCAGGATCTGGTCGGCATTGCGAATCGTGCTCAGCCGGTGCGCGATCACAAAGCTCGTGCGGTTGGCCATCAATCGCTCGAGTGCCTCCTGAATGAGCTTCTCAGTGGCCGTGTCCACGCTCGCCGTCGCCTCGTCCAGGATCAGGATCGGCGCATTCTTCAACAGCGCCCGCGCGATGCTCACCCGCTGTTTTTCTCCGACGCTCAGCTTGACGCCGCGTTCGCCGACGCGGGAGTCGTAACCGTGCGGGAGCCGCGTGATGAACTCGTGGCAATTGGCCGCGCGCGACGCCGCAATCAGTTCCTCCTCGGTGGCGTCGGTCCGGCCGTACAGGATGTTCTCGCGAATCGTTCCGTTGAACAGGAAGGCTTCCTGGCTTACAACGCTGATGTTGTCGCGCAGCGCCTTGAGAGACACGCCGCTGATATCCACGCCGTCGATCAGGATGCGGCCCGCGGTGGGTTCGTAGAAGGCCGGGAGCAGGTTGACGAGAGTGGATTTCCCGGCGCCGGTCGGGCCCACCAGCGCCACCACTTCGCCCGGGCGCGCGTGCAGGTTGATGTGGCGCAGGATCGGGCGTTCGCCGTAGCTGAAGCTGACATTCTCGTATTGGACTTCTCCCCGGATGGGCTTCGTGAAGACACCGCGCCGGTCGGGCCGTTCCTCCGGCATGTCGAGGATGTCGAACACGCGCGCTGCGGCGGCGCGGGCCGACTGGAGCATCTCTGGTTCAACCCATGCAACCGTCCGACCGGTTCGTAGAAGAAGATGCCCGCGTAGAGCATGAACGCCACGAGCTCGCCCACCTCCATGCGCCCGTTCAGCACCTGCACGCCGCCCACCCAGAGCACCAGACCGATTCCTGCGGCGCCGATGAACTGCATGCCGGGCCCGTAGTTCGCCCAGGCCCGCATGACCACCAGCGTGCTCCGGCGGAGATCATCGGCGCGTTGCGCGAAGCGTTCATCCTCGTGCGACTGGCGCCCGAACGCCTTGATCTGCCGAATGCCCTGGAGGTTGTCCATCAGCAGGGCGTTCATCGCGCTCGCCGCCTCGCGCTGGAGACGGTAACGCTTGTGCGCCGTCAACGTGTACCAAAGGGCACCGCCCACCAGAAAGGGCAGGGGAATCAAAGCAATGCCGCCCAGCAACGGACTGGACATGAACATGAACACCAGCGCGCCGGCAATGCTCAACAGCGCCACGGTTCCCTGCTCGACGCCGTCGATCAACAGCCGTTCCACGTTGTTCACGTCTTCAATCACCCGGGTCATCAGGTCTCCCGAGGCGCGCTGGTCGAACCAGGCCACCGGCAGCCGTTGCAGCCGGGCATAGACATGCCGGCGCATGTCGAAGATCACATTCTGCTCGAGCGCGTTGTTGATCCGGATGCGGATGCTGTTGAACAGTTCCCGGAGAAAGAACGCCCCGAGCAGGCCGATGGCGACCGGCGTGAGCAGGTCTCGCCGTCCCTGAGTGATCACGTCGTCAATGATCACGCGGGTCAGCCGGGGATAAAGAAAGCCGAACGCAAGCGAGAGAATCGCGCAGCCCACGGTGGCCACGGCCATCCACAAATAGGGCTTCAGATACACGCCCACGCGGCGGACCACTTCACCGACAGAACGCGGCGCCGAGCGGAACGTGGGATCCGTGTGCGAGCCGTAGCCTGGATGGGAAGCCATTCGAACCCCGAAGCATCAGTTGTTCCCCATGGCAGCCGGGCGCTTCCCGCCCGCGCCGTCCCCCTTGAAGTTTCCTTTGTCTGGCATGCAGAAGATATCGGCCAAAACTGCCGCGGGAACAAGTCTTTCAACGAACCGGCCCGTGGTGGTTGCGGCCCGGCCTCAGGTCGTTACCGGCCCTTGAGCCTGCGCGGCGCTGCATAAACTGCGTGCAAATGACCGGGCACCGTTTTAGATTGGCCGCGCGAAATGTATCCATCCGTTGCCACGAAAGACCCGGCGGCCGTAGCGGCGGAGGTGCATTCGATTTATCTCGGTAGTTTTCCCGACGGCGATCCTCGTTTCGTTTCACGGGTCTTCGGCTGGGTATCGGACTGTTTTTCAGGGAACTACGCGGACTACCGGCCGGTGGACGCGCTGTATCACGATTTCGAGCATACTTTGCAAGGCACCTTGTGCATGGCGCGCCTGCTGCAGGGGCGGCACCGGGCCGGAGCGCAGCCGGTCGTGAGCCGGAAACTGTTCGAGCTCGGGCTGCTGGCAATCCTGCTCCACGATACCGGCTACCTCAAGAAGCGCGATGATCCCGAGGGCACGGGGGCGAAATACACCATCACGCACGTGGAACGCAGCGCCGATTTCGCCGCGCGCCTGCTCGCGGAAAAGGGTTATGCGGCGCCGGACATCCGGACCGTGCAGAACATGATCCATTGCACGGGCGTGCATGCGGTGATCGACGCGATCGGCTTCCAGAGCGACGAGGAACGAATCGTCGGGTGCGCGCTGGGCACCGCCGATCTGCTGGGGCAGATGGCCGCGGACGATTATGTCCAGAAACTGCCCGCGCTCTACGAGGAATTTGCCGAAGCCGCGCGATACTCGGGAGACCGCACGCATTTTGTGTCGAGCTACTCGAGCGCGGAGGATCTGATGAGCCGGACGCCGGTTTTCTGGGAAACGTTCGTGAGCGTAAAGCTCAATCGCGATTTCGGCGGATTGTTCCGGTTTCTGAACCAACCGTATCCGGACGGACCCAACGAGTATCTGGAGCGGATCGAGGCGAACATGCGGCGCCTGCGGCAGCGCACCACCGCCGGTGTGGGCCGTTGAATCCGCGGATCTTCACCCAGACAGCTGGTGATAATGGCGCGTGACGGCGCCTTTTGTTTTTCATTTTTGACCCGGGCGCCTAGATTGGCGGCATGTCACGCGAGTACGTGTTGCAGCCGTTTCGGCCCGCCGTCCGGCTTCAGATCGACTACGCGCGCGAGCTGAACGAGCAACAGCTGGCGGCCGTGACCGCGCCGCCCGGGCCCGCACTCGTCATCGCCGGCGCGGGATCGGGCAAAACGCGCACGCTGATCTATCGCGTGGCCTATCTGCTGGAACAGGGCATTCCTCCCGACCGGATCCTGCTGCTTACGTTCACCAACAAAGCCGCGAAGGAGATGATGCGCCGGGTGTCGGATCTGCTGGGGCAGGACTTGCCCGAGCTCTGGGGCGGCACGTTCCACTCCGTGGGCAACCGGATTCTGCGCCGGCATGCCGCCGCGCTCGGTTATCAGCCGGATTTCACCATTCTGGATCGCGAGGACGCCAAGCATCTCATCAATGCCTGCATCGGCGAAGCCGACATCGACGTGAAGGCCACACGCTTTCCCAAAGGGGACGTGCTCGCGGAAATCTTTTCGATGGCGCTCAACACGGGCCGGACCATCGAACAGGTTCTCCAGGAGGAATACGACAGTTTCGCGGAACTGTCCGCGGCGATCGGGGATGTGGCAAAGCGTTATGCCGCGCGGAAGCGCGAGACCAACTCGGTGGATTTCGACGATCTGCTGGCGCTCTGGTTGAAGCTGTTGCAGACCGACACCGAAGCCTGCGAACGCTACCAGCGACGTTTCCAGTTCATCCTTGTGGACGAATACCAGGACACCAACAAGCTGCAGGGCGAGCTGATCGATCTGCTGGCGGCGCGGCACCAGAACGTCATGGTGGTGGGCGACGACGCGCAAAGCATCTATGCCTGGCGCGGCGCGCACTATGAAAACATTTTGAAGTTCCCGGAGCGCTATCCGCGGGCGGCGGTGTTTCGGATCGAAACCAACTACCGGAGCACGCCGGAGATTCTGGAGGTGGCGAACGCCGCGATTCGCGCGAACGTGCATCAGTTTGCCAAGCACCTGACGGCGGCCCGCAAGTC